>Ga0302046_10001009_pt1 | contig 26749 bp, 23 predicted proteins | sample RVTome_11_FD_200261 | JGI IMG/M metagenome (GOLD analysis project Ga0302046, IMG submission 200261) | Soil microbial communities from uranium-contaminated site in the Upper Colorado River Basin, Wyoming, United States - RVT147D111 (version 2) ... | reverse complement strand
TGAGGGGTTTGCAAGCATTTCAGATCCTGGCTTTTCTGGTAGACTTGCTAAACTTCCACTTTTTAGGGCTGAGAGCGAGCGGGATGGAATCGCTCGCTCTCAGCCCAAAGCCTAAACTGTTTCTAGGGGGTTTCCCCGCCGCAAGAGCAGGTCGCACATGTATCCCCAGGATTGTACGTATTATGACACATCCCTGCCGGATACGTTGCACAACCTGGATTCTGGGTCTCGCAGGTGCCCGACCCCCCAGGATCATTACAATTCACTGGAAGACAGGACTCCGCCTCGGTGAATACAGGCACAAAGCCATACACAGTGCCGGGCCTTCGTTTTTCGGTTTCGGGTGTCGTTTCGAAGGATTCGACCTTGAGGTCATCGAGGTTGAGCTTGAGCTTTTTCATGGCGCTCTCCTTTTGTTTGGTTATAGGGTGTGTAAACAGGGTTGCCCCTGGCGGCGCATGCAGGATTCGAACCTGCGTCTCGACCTCCTTATAAGAAGTTAGCGTCTTCGACCGCTAGACAAATGCGCCCTCCATTTCAGCATCTGCTCCTGTTTTGGTTTTATATGTCCAACGAATAAAGCCGGCCCGGTAAGCCTCTTGAAGCTGCTGAATAACTGCTCGTTCGAGCTGTTCAGCGTCAATATCACCTCCATTTTGCAGTGCGTCTTTCACACGTGAGACGATGATCGGCAGTGAGGCAGGGGTCTCCAGCGCTTTCAAAACAAGCACTGTAAATGGGCTCAGCCGGCGTACACAGATTCGGTTATTTCGGCGGTACAATAGGAAAACCACGCTATCCTGCTCCGGCTCGCCCTTCGCATCCTGCTCGCGGGAATCGAACCATTTATCCCAATCCCACTGGGTCTGTACAACTTGGGTATAGGATGTCAAACTAAAAAGGCCACCCGACCGGGAAATGTCCTCAATAGGTTCCGCTCTTAATGTGTCTAGAAATTCTTCTGTGAAGTCAGTGAGTGACAGCGTAAGCTGATAATGAGTTCGTTCCACTAGGAAAGCATCCTCAACGCGCACTTTCTGAACTGGGTCCAGGGTATCGATCAGTCGTTCGAGAGCACGAAAGGTGCGTGTGACGGCAGAATCTTGAGTATTTATTTCATCGTTCTTTGCGACCTCCGGGAATCGAACTTGAGGAAAGACATCCAGGCTTAGCCGTGTTCTTCCAAAGTACAGATCAACGTGCTTTCGCTGCTGCCTTCGATAGCCGACCTGTGCGTTCAGAGTATTGCTTTCCTTTGAAGCAGGATACCGTATTAGCAGGGATGGTGTCTTCTCAGAGAATAGCCGAAGGTAATAATACCCGATCCCTGCTTCCCCCAGCATTAGACTGGGATCCGAGACCGCTTGCTCTGTGCCGCAGGGCCAGGGTCTGCCGGCCCGTTCGTAGACGTCAGCCCCCTCTCGTCCTACATCTTCAGCCCGTACTCGGAGGCCTGGTTGTTGGAAAACTTGAGCGGCATAAAGCAATGTTTCGCAATTGCCACCGCGACCGTGGCACAGTGAATAGTTACCCCAATTAGATTCCAATGCAGCGACGGTAGAACGAATAGCATCTTCCGCCTGTTTTTTATAGCCACTATGCCCTAACAGTTCATAAGCACGCAGACGGGTCAGCCCAATGCCGGGAGCACCGTGACACCAGGCATCCATGTATTTTACTTCATATGCGGGCAGCAGCCCCTGCTTAACCATCTTTCGTAGCTCATCATGTTGCCGGTAGTACAGGAAATTGCTCAACTCGGTATATCGCAGATCGGGCCAGTTCGAGGTCTCCTCGTTAAAGAACTGTCGCTCGTAGAGGAAGGCCTGTTCGGCTGCGTAGAGATAGTCCCCTTTGCCGGTGGCATGATAAAGCTCAAACAAGGCGTACCCGAAACCGGAAGCCCCATGTGCGTAGCCGCAAAGGTTACGCACGGCGGCCGGCGTAATCGTACTCCACGACCATCCCACCGGCGCTTTGCATGCCTGACGAAGCAGGTGATCACCCAGCCGAGCCGCCATCTCCGGGATCCAATCCTCTTCGAGAAGCCCGGCCAGTTGGAGCAGTGCCGGAATGGCTCCCGCCGCCCCCGCGATCACATCCAGCCCGCGATCCTGATCCTCGTTTCCTTTAAGCGGAGCAAGAACCTTTGATGCCAGGTTTATATATCTCTCTTCATCGAGGCAAGATGCAAGTTGAGCGCAGGAATAGGCAATGCCGACACGGCCGCTGTAGAATCCGAAGCTGTTTCCCGGCAAGGCCTCCGACGTCCTCAAAGCGTGCTGTAGGGCTCCTTCAGTGGTCCGTTTGATGGTTACATCCAGCGTATGCTTGTACAACGCTGCGAGAAACAGCGCGATGCCCGCTGTGCCTTGATAGAGCGCGCCGCCTGCCGGCGCAGGCACGGCGCTTCGCTGGTCCGGTCGATCGCGGTCCGGCACCATCACCTGCCACGTGCAGGCGTCGCCGTCCCAGAGCGCCTGTCGGGCAATACGCTGCCCGATGCGATGGGCTACGTCGAGGAAGAGATCGCTGTCGCTCATGCTGCAAAGGAGGATGCTGGTGTATCCTGTTCAACCGTGGGATGCAAGGCCCGCGTAATCAGATAGGCCAGGTACGACTCTTCCGGGATGGAAAGGCCCAGCCGGTTATTCATCATGTGCAGATAGCTCGGGACGATCATCCGCACGCAATGCTCCCAGGTATCCGGCACAACGCCCTGCCTGGCCAGGCGCCGTTCCGCATGCAGGCGCTTAAAGTCATCCCTGATCTCGATCAGCTGCGTACGGTATGTGTCAAGTACCGGGGTGAGGGGCTCTGAACCATCGAGATGACTCCAGGCTGTCCGGACGTACACCGTGAGATTGCCCGCTTGCCGGTCATAGCCCGTGTCGAACGCCTCCATCCAGGAGGTGTACAGCCTCTCTTCCCGCGCCCGTCGTTTCAGATAGCCCGCGCTGTAGTGCTGCGCCAGGGCAGCCGCCGTCTCAGCATCTTCGAGAAATACGTGGAGCAGCACGAGCATCGCCAGCAGGCCCTTGCCGAGGCGTGCAGACCGATCGCCGATCTCGATCTGCCGTAGCAGAGCCAGGCTGGTCTCGCTGGAATAGTAGAAGAACGTCTCGGCCAGGGCCACGCCGTCGGGTCCGCCGTAGCGGTCTACCTCCGCCTCATAGGGGATCCAGTGCAGCGGCGAGGCGTCCTGCCTGCCGTCGCTCACAGAACCGCCCGCGTACGGATAAGCCCGCAATTCTTCCGGGAGCGTCTCTTCGACGTGCGTTTCCAGCGCGGGCCGCACATCCCGTTCGAGAGTCTCTCGTTCGCCGTAGAGCCGGAGCCGTACGTGCGGGCCCCGCTCCCGATAGCGGATGAAAAAGTATGTAGAGATCCAATTCTGCCGTTGACACCGTCGCACGAAAGGCGCTGCAACCTCCAGGATGATGCGGTCGCACACGGGTCCGTAGAGGTCTCCTTGGAAAAAGAGGTGTGCGCTCAACCAGCTATGGTCGGTTTCAACGGACAACATCGGCATGTTCTTCGAGCTGCGTGTGGATAAGGGGCGTTCCGTGGGGATCCGGGAAGTTGAGTTGAAGGATCAACTCCGTGGCATAGGCGCGGTCCTCATAGCGAGGTAGTTGCGCTGCGGCAGGATAACGCTCTTCGAGGAGGACGGCGTACCGTTTCAGGTTAAGCGTCATCTTGCCGAAAAGCCCGACGAACAACGGGCTGCGAAAGTCGATGTACTGCGGCTTGCGCAAGTCCCGCGACATGGCTGTCCGATGTTTCGGTGCGGGAGCTTGCTTGCGATCGACTACTGCATCATCCGGCTGATCGCCGGGGGCCTCCACGGCGGCCGCTTGCCCGGCGAGATCGTCCTCGCCCGGCGCGTTATAGCAGTGGTCACATGCGTTAAGGGTGTCCTCCCGACGAACAAAGCCAGGAGGACTCCCCTTCGTTGGGGGCTCCTTCAAAGGGGGAGATCCTTCCTCCCTGCGGTCGTCAGGATGACACAAAAGGGCGCTACCATCAAGCCGAGTGACTACCCTTATACGCCCGGCAGGTGGGGATGCCAGGGGACGGATGCGTACGTAGACTTCTTCCGGCAAGTCGTACTCATGGCGCCAGCGCTGCACCCGCACGAAATAGTCCAGATCCGTCTCCTGCGTATTCCGGACGGGAAAGAGCGCGTCAGGAACTACCCACCTCCGTCGCGCCAGCACCAGCAGGCCGTCGAACGTGATACGGGGGCGATACTGAATGACAGGCTCAGGTTCCGGGGAGGCTGAGGACGTTTCTTTCTCTTGCTCATCAGCCCGTTCCTTCGCGTTTGTATCCACATCCGGCTGTGTCCCCTCCGATGCCCTGGAATGAGAGGGATTCGGCTTCACGGATGGTGTCTCCGGCAAGGGTAGCGAGAAATAGCCGGATGGTGTGAAGCCGGATAACAACTGGTAGAGCGGCGGCCTCATACGCGGGTTCAAAAAACCCAGGTCCACGGGGCGTATCGCGGAAGAGTGTGCAGAGGAGTTCAAGCACGGCGTTCGGTGAGAGGCGCTGAAACACCTCACGCCCTTCAGGGGATGCCAGAAAAACCAGGCGACCCTCGTCTCGACGAAGCGTCGGATTCAGTTCGACGTGCAGGCTGCTTCGAACCGCAGGCCGCGTCTTCAGATGGGTGAGCAGGAGCCCCGCCAGGCGCTTGTTGAGCCGGACGATGGTGCGCTTCTTCCGGGGATCTCCGTGATACGAAAAGAGCGGCGGCACAGTCATGCCGTCGCTCTCTTGCATGAACCTTCCGGGGATGACGGCACAGAACGTCCCGAACGGCGTCGCTTTCATCGCCATGCGCGAGGCATAACGCAACAGCCCCCGCTCGATCTTTTCCAGCTTGCTGTTGAATCTGCCGTGCCGTGCATTCGTGTAATATTTCTGTGCGGAGAACAGCGCCCGGCTGGAAAGGAGCAGTCCTTTTTGAAAGTCGGCGTCTTCTATGGCCCGGCGGAACGCGTTCCGGGCATGGTCCACCTCTTCGGTGTACGCCTGTGCGATCCTGCTGCGAAGCTCATCTTCTCGGGCTTGCGATGCTCGAAGACGTACCAATGCTTGTCTGGCAGAGGAGGGCAGAAGCTCCTTCACGTCCGCGTATCGTTCAGCCGTTATGGGACGCAGGTTGTGAACATCGCGCCGCAGTTGCAGCAGGCGATTCCGTTCCTTCCGGCCCTGCGTTGCACCGACGATCTCAAAGAGTAATGGGGAAATCGTTTCCTTAAGCTCGAGATGCTGCTCCTCTACCGCGAAGAGACCATCCAGCACCTCGGTAGTGCGAGGTGCCCGCAAAGACTCCAGTGCGTTCGCGGAGAGCCCTGAGACGCGGCAGACGAAGAAGGGAAAAAGGATGGGTGTATTCTCCAAGTCCGATATGAGTGCTGAACGATTCATCGAATCAACGTGGAGCGATCTACCCCTCCGTCCCTTCGGGCCTCCTCCCCTTTCCAAGGGGAGGAGCTTGTTTTTCCTGAGGATAAGAAGCTCTCCCCCTAACGTAGGGGGAGTACGCAGGGATCCGTGAAGGAACCCCCCATCGAATTGGCCACCACCTCAGCTCTCCCCCTAACGTAGGGGGAGTACCCCGAAGGGGGGAGGGGGTAGATGTTCGAGCGACCCATTGCACAGGCGATCGCTTGCGTGTGCACCGGGCAGGAATCCTTCACGCCCGTTCAGCGCCTGGCCTGAACCGAAGCAACCGCCTCCGCAACCAGACCCGAGGGCGCAACCGGCGAAGCAAATCTATCTCAATATCGTCTCCTCGACTTTAGATTTTTTCTGTTAGTTTTTGCTTAACTACCCTCTCCGATACGCCGACGGCCTGCACCCTGTGTGCTTCTTGAATACCACGGAGAAATAGTCCGCCCGCTCAAACCCCAGCGCCAGCGCCATCTCCGTGATCGAGACAGTGCCCAGCTCCGCCTGCCGCAACAGCCGCTTCGCCAGTTCCATCCGGTGATAGAGGCGGTGCTGCTTCGGCGTCATGCCCACGTGCCTCCGAAACCGCGCGATCATGTTGTGGTCGGCCAGGCCCTGTTGCCGCTGTAACGCTACCAGGCGCAGCCGCGGCGTCACCAGATTCTCCGCGACGGCTGCCGCCAGCGAGCGCACGTCCGCCGGCCAGGCCGGCTCCGGCACGGCCAGCAGAGCCTTGTAGGTTTCGACCTCATGCTCAAGGAGCGCATGGGATAACCTGGAAGGAGACGATCCATGAGGGGGGGCATGGGACCGGGCACAGGTAAAAGGCGGGGGCTTTTCCTCCTAAGACACAAGCCGCCGCGAAACATAACCTCGCCCAGCGCAAGGGGACGCCTTTTTACCCTGACCCGGCAGCGCGTCCTGACCGGTGTTGCGCGGGGTTCGGACAAAAACTGCTGCGGTCTTCCCCGGTCACGGCATCTGCAGAGCCCGCACGAGGGCCGCCTTCGAAGGTATTCGCTGAGATCGCACGCCCCTGGTCATCTGCGCACGTCCGCACATCTATCGGTTTCGCCCGTACTTTTCATGGCTGGACACCCAGTCCGACGACGAGATGGCGGAGCCGAGCGAGACCTCGCCGGCCAGGGCGGTGCCTGCTACGATCTCGGCCAGCTTGTGGACCTTGCCTTTGCCGTAACACCCCAGCACCTCCAGGCACTCGCGCTGCGTGGGCAGGCCGGTGCCGCCGCCGTAGGTGGCGACGATCAGCGACGGGATGGTGAGCGAGATGTACAGGTCGCCGCCCGGGGTGAGCTCGGAATAGACGATGCCGGCGGAGGACTCGGAGACGTTGGCGACGTCCTGGCCCGTAGCGATGAACATCGCCGTGATGGCGTTGGGCGAATGCGCGCCGTTGTTGTTGGCCCCGGAGAGGAAGGCGCCGACCGTCGCGATGTTGCTGTGGTAGTTGAGCGCCTCCGGCTCGACGCGCATGTGCTGGATCAGTACGTCGCGTTTGAGGACGGCCTCGGCCGTCACGCGCTTACCCCGCGTGCGCATGATGTTGACCTGAGAGGCTTTCTTGTCGGTGGCGAGGTTGGATTCGAGGTAAAAATGCCGGATGCCCGGGTAGGCGTCCAGGATCCAGCTACAGGCGGCGAAGGTTGCGCGCCCTACCATGTTTTGCCCGGCGGCATCCCCGGTGGTGTAGTTAAAGCGCAGGTAGACGAACCGGCTGGCCAGGTAGGGATCGATGTACAGGAGCCGGGCGATGCTGGACGTCGCCTCGGCTTCTTCGCGGATCGTGTCGAGGTTTGCCTCGACCCACTTGACGAATTCGCGGCCGTCGCGGGCGTTGTCGAAGACGAAGACGGGCGCGCGCTGCATCGCATCGCCGACGACCGTCGCGCGCACGCCGCCGCTGAGGTTGACGACCTTGATGCCCCGGTTGTACGAGGCCACAAGGGTTCCTTCGGTGGTCGCCAGGGGAATCAGAAAAGCGCCCTGGGCCTGTTCGCCGTTGACCTGAAGCGGGCCGGCAAACCCCAGGGGGATCTGGGCCACGCCGGTAAAGTTCTCGATGTTGCCCTGCGTCGTGTGCGGATCGAACGAGTAGTGGCGGATGTGCTCCAACGTGGCGCCGGTCGCCTCTTCGATGAAGTCCTGCCGTTCCTTGAGGATGGCTGCGTCGTAGTCATCCTCATCGTCGCGCGGGATCCGAACGCGGCGCCGGAGCTCCCTGGCTATCGTATCGTCGACGGTGAACTTGATCTTCCCGAAGGGCTGGGTATCTACGGCGATCTCGATCTCATGCTTACCCTCGGGTAAGGCGTCGCGGTCGAGGGCGAGCTTGACGATCTTTCGCAGAGGAAAGTCGACCGGGTTGGCCGTCGAGATGTCGGAAGCGGGGCGCAGGGTGCCGTCCCCGAAATGCATCCGGATGGTGTCCATCGACACCGCGTTCCCGTTGATCTTGATCTCGCGCAGGCCCGTGATCCGGGCATCGCTGAGCCGGTTCTTGATCGAGAAGGCGACGCCTCCCGCTTCGTTCTGCAAGCTCCCGATGGTGTAGAGCTTTTTGAGCAGCATGCTGGGGATGAACATGGGACTTCTCCGGGTATGCTTTGAATGTTGAGGAGTTGTTCGAAGGTGTTGATGGGCTATTGAACGCCTCCCTTGAGGGAGGTGGCCCGAAGGGCCGGAGGGTGTAAAAAGGAGAGCAACACCCCCAGTCGCCTTCGGCGACAGCCCCCTCCAGGGGGCGGTTGTTTTGCGCATCAGCACCTTCGGAGCGCCACCGCATTTGAGTTTTGGATTGCCGATTTTGGATTCGCTCGTTTTCGACCATCCAGCATCCTCAATCCAAGATCGCTTTACGTTTCCCCCTCCGTCGGCTCGAAGCGGATGTATAGCCAGCCGTCTTCGAGGGTGCTCTCGGCGAGCGTGTAATACATCAGAAATCTAGGCAAAAGATAGTTGCGTCGCTGGTTTTCGAGGTGGATCACCAGTTGATCGCCGAACCGGCTCGTCGTGAAGTCCGGGTCGTCGGTGCGGGGGAGGCGGATCGAAAGCACGTAGGCGTCTTCGTCGGCCTCGACGGTATAGGTCGGCTCGTCGTAGAAAACGTGGGTCGGGTCGCGGTCGGCATAGAGGCGGGCGCCGATGGTGCGCAGCAGCGGCAGGCCGAAGACTTCTTCGCCCAGGTGCGGCACGTGGAAGATAGGCAGCGGCGCGAAGCTCCCTTCGATCTCGTCCAGGTACCGGGCTTGCGCGGCTACGTACTTTTTGAACGCCGTGCCCGCTCCTTGGGCCGGCACGATGCGGTTGACGATGACGCTGTCGACGCCGTAGCCGTAGAGCTGGAGGTAGGTGTAGGCCCGCCGGGTCTCTTCGAGGACCATCTTCTCCGGATTGGCCACCAGGCGCACCGAACTGACGGTGGGGTCACTGAGGACGTCGTGGATGCCCCTGAGCTTGTCGAAGAGGGCGTCGAGTTCTTCGTAGCCTTTGTCGAGGGGAATACCCGTGGCCTTGCGGACGGCAAACCCGACGGTTTTGATGGCGGCTTTCTGAAAAGGCAGGGCGCGGGAGATCCACCACTGGGTTGCTTCCGGCAGCGTCAGCAGCGTCAACGTCTCGCCGGTCGGGGCGCTGTCGACGACGATCAGGTCGTAGTCGGCTTCCCGGTAGGCCTGTTCGAGCCAGAGCAAGACCGAGCCTTCATTCATGCCGGGGATAGCCGCCAGTTCTTCCGCCGCCACCTCGTTGATGCCCTGCCACTTGAAGGCGAGCAGCAGGATGTCGCGCAGGTGGCCCCAGTGCTTGCGCATCGAGTAGTAGAGGTCGATTTCCTGCGCGTACAGGTCGGGGGCGATGGCTTCCGGCTCCGGGCTGAGGCGCCGGTCGAACGCATCGGCAAGGCTATGCGCAGGGTCGGACGAGAGCACGAGCGTCTTGTACCCCAGCGCGGCGGCCCGCACGGCGGTTGCCGCCGCGCATGTCGTCTTACCGACGCCGCCCTTTCCGGTAAACAAAAGGATGCGCGGGCTGGTTTGCATGCTTTGGTGGTTTGCGTGGGGGGATGCAATCATCCATGTTCGTCGAATGTTTCAGCCTTTCGAGGCGCGTGCCATGACTGCTTTCGAAGATCGACGCATCCTGATCACCGGTGCAGCCAGCGGCCTGGGCCGGCTGATGGCCACGCGGTTCGCCGAAGCCGGGGCACACCTCGTGTTGTGGGACATCGACCAGGCCGGGCTGGCGTCCGTCGCCGCAACACTGGCGGCGTATCGCGGCACGGTGGCGTCCTACCGCTGCGATCTGTCGGACCGCACGGCGATCGCGGCTACGGCCCGGCGCGTCCTCGGCGAACAGGGGCCGGTCGATATCCTGGTCAACAACGCCGGGGTCGTTTCCGGCAAGCCGTTGCTGGACGTCTCGGACGAGCACATCGAGCGGACGTTTGCCGTCAACACGCTCGCCTTGTTCTGGGTGACACGGGCCTTTCTGCCGGCGATGATCGCGCAGGAGCGAGGCCACATCGTCACCATTGCCTCGGCGGGCGGGCTCGTCGGCACCGCCCGCATGGTCGACTACTGCGCGAGCAAGTCGGCGGCCGTCGGCTTCGACGAGGCCCTGCGGCTGGAATGCAAGCGGCTGGGCCTGCCGATAGTCACCACGGTGGTTTGTCCCTTCTACATCAACACGGGGATGTTCGACGGCGTCGAGACCCGCTTTCCGTGGTTGTTGCCGATCCTTACGCCGGAGTACGCCGTCCGGCGTATCGTCGAGGCCGTGCGAAGGCGGAAGCGCCGGCTGATCATGCCGAGGTTTGTCTACGTCGTCTATCCGGCCCGGCTGCTGCCGGTCGGCTTTTTCGACAGGCTGGTGGCGTTTTTCGGCATCAACACGTCGATGGACGCGTTCGTCGGCCGGGCCGGTGCGGGCCGGGAGGAAGAAACGTAATCGGGGACGCCGCCGGGGGTCGGTAAAAATCACCCCGTGCTTTCAGGGCTGAAGGCACAACACGGCCATGCATACCGGAATCCGGTTTTTTCAAAGATGGCACGCTCCTTGTTATTCCTGAAAACACAATGCATCGCGCCAGCGGTCGGTCCTTTGTGATTCTGGGGGGAACGATCAAACGACCGACCGCCATTTATAGATAAACCCCGCCTCGTTCGGACCGAGGCGGGGTTTTTTTCTTGTTACCTTGTTGTTGTTAGAGGAGATACGGTATGGTGAATTACGTTCGCCGGGGCGTGTACCGATAGCACATCTTGTATCCTATCTCCCCGACGAGAGCCTGGTATGCCCCACGGCGCAAGGCGCTCATCATTCAGCGAAACGGCGACGCTACGGCACTACCTCGTCGCGTTTCTTCAGCATGAAAAGCCCTTCGCGAATGCTGGTCACGACGATGGTTCCGCTTTCGAAGAATGGATAGTTGCTCCATGATCCGGCAAACCCCGGTGCGTTGGCGCCCCAGGGTACGGTATCGAAATAGCCGATCTCACGGGGGTTGGCCGGGTCGTTGATGTCGAGGATGCGTAACCCGCCTACGTAGTTCGACTGGTACATCACGTTGCCTTTGACGTAGAGGTTGTGGTCGCTGGCCTGGGTCGTGCCGATGAACTCCTTGACCACGACGGGGTCTTCCAGGTCGGAAACGTCCCAGATGATCGTCCGGGTTCCGTCCACGACGCCGCTCACCTCATCGCCCTCGTCGTCGAGGTAGAAGTAGTGGTGGTCTTCGGTGAGCCAGCCCTGGTGTACGTAGGCCACGTTCGGGTAGCCGACCGCCGCCAGCGTCTTCGGGTTCTCTTTGTCGCTCACGTCGGTGATGGAGAGGACGGTGGCATTGGAGCCGAAACAGATCTCCTTGCCCTGGTAGGCGTCGTCGGGCCCGTGGTAGAGGACGCATTGGGCATCGTGGACGTGCGTAGCCCCGGCCCCGGCGGACGGATCGTTGTAACACCCGGCAAACTGCGGGTGCTGCGGGTCGCGTACGTCCACCATGTGGTAGCCGCCGCCGCAGGTCTCCCCCCCACCGCTGGCCGCGACGATGTAGGCAAAGCCGGTGTCCTCGTTGATGACGACGTTGTGGGCGCTGTTGATCTTGTCGTACACCGCGGTGGCCGTGAACGTGACCGGCGGGTTCGTCACGTCGCGTAGCTGGGTCAGGTCGAACACTTGCATACCGTGTTTGCCGACGTTGTCGGCCACGACGAACGCGTGATTCGCATAAACCTTGACGTCCCGCCAGGCGTTCGGCGTAGCGCCTTCGGTGAGCGGAAGGTCGCCCAGGAAGACGGGCCGGCTCGGGTCGGTGATGTCGACGAAGGACGTACCGTCGGACCGGCCGACGACGACGATTTCGTGGCCCGTCTCGGGGTCGGTCCACCCCCAGATGTCGTTGACGATGACGCCCCGGGCGCCCCCGACGTCGCCAACGGGCAGGAACGACAGGAGGTCGACCTGAGCGCAGGAAAACGGACCGGCTTCGCCGTCTTCGCAGTCAATCTTTTCACCGACCATCGACGTCAGACCCAGCCCGGCGTCCGCGATGGTGGTCTGCGCTGTCCAGGCTCCGGCGTCGTCACGGGTGAAGACGACGGCCCGGCCGTCCCCGAAGTCCGACCGATAGACGGTGATTGCGGCGAAGTCGTCGCGGGCGGCCAGCCGGGTCCCGAAGCCGGCTCCCTGCGAGAGCGGCCTCGTCGTCAGAACCTGAGATTGGCTCCATGCCGTCGCGTCGTCGCGGGTATAGACGTAGACGGCGCCGGTGAAGCCGTTGGCGAACGGCGCCCCGATCCACGCTTCGTTGCCGTTCAGCGCGACGGCGCTGCCGAACCCGACGGCCGGGCTGAAGCCGGCCGTCGCATTGCTCGTGGCGGCTTCCATCGACAGGATCGCTTCCTGCGTCCACCGGCCGGAAGCCGCATCGCGTCGAAAGACGTAGGCCGCGCCGGATCTGGGTTCGCCCAGGCCCATCATGTTGCCCCGTGCGCTCATGCCCGGCGCGGCAATCACGGCCAGGTCTTCGGCCAGCGTCACCTCCAGGCCGAAGACGGTATGGGCCGTGTCCGACGGGGCGAGCAGGGCCTGTTCGGTCCAGGCATCGCCGGCCGTATCGTAGCGGAAGGCGTAGGCGCCGCCCTGGTTGGCGCTATGGCCTGGAGTTCCTACCAGCGCGTGCGTGCCCGAGAAGGCAAGCCCGGCTCCGAACCGGTGCTCGGCGTCGGTCCCGCTGCCTTCGAGCCGGGCGTGTTCCCTCCACGCCCCGGCGCCGTGCTTGAAGACGTAGACGCTGCCTTTTCCTTCGGCGTGGCCGGGGGCGCCGGCGAGCAGGACGTCGTCCTGGATCGCCAGCGCGATGCCGAGGTGATCGCCGGCCTGGCCGTCCGAGGCGACGAGGCGCGCCGTTTCCTGCCAGTCGGAAGATCCGCTGCGGGTGAAGAGGTAGACGGCCCCACGCCCGTCGTCGGCGTTGGGGGCGGCGACGGCGAGGGTGTTGCCGGAGAGCGCCATCGCGTCGCCGAACTTGTCGCCGAGGGTGCCCTCCGAGGCTTCGAGCAGCAGGTGCTCCGACCAGCCGTCGCCGTCGCGGGTGAAGACGTGGACGCCGGCCATCTGGGTAGGCGGCTCGGGAAACATGGTAGATTCGCCCGTTCGGCTCGCGATGATGGCATCGCCGTCGATGAGGAGCGCGCCGCCGAAACCCGCCAGCGAGGACGGCCGTGCAGCGCTCGGCGGCCACGTCTGCGCGGCCAGGGGCGTGTTGATCACAATCGACGCGAACAGCGCGGCGAGTACGGCTAGACGGCACTGCATGGGGATGCCTCCTTGCGATGAATATATCAGGGAATGCCAGCAAGGTACGGAATAGATGCCATCCGTGAGGGCGGGTGCACGCACATCTTCATTGCTTATCGGGTCCTGCATCCATTGCCAGCGAGACGCTTTGCCATGAGCCGTTCGAACATCTACCCCCTCCCCGCTGCGCGGTACGCCCCCTGTCCAGGGGGAGAGTCTCCCAGTTTTCATGGCACACGGGGTCCCTGGAAGCGGGCCTGCACCGGCCCGTCAGGAACCTATCGCCGCGCGACGTGTGGCACCGAGGCACCTTCCAGACGCCCGCGCCGATGTCGCCCAACGAGCTTCCCCTGCCGGCGGCCACGCCCCTGGCCGATCACATCGTGGCCTTCGGGCGCGTGTTGCGCCGCGCCGGGCTCGGAGTGGGGTCGCCGCAGATCATGGACGCCGTCCGGGCCGTCGATGTCGTCGGCGTGCAGCGCCGGGAGGACGTCTACCAGGCCCTCTTCAGCGTCTTCGTGCGGCGCCGCGACCAGGTCGAACTGTTCGACGAGGCGTTTCGCCTGTTCTGGCGCACGCCGTCGCGCCTTTCCGAGGTGATGCAGATGCTGTTGCCGAAGGCCAACGTTCCGCCGCAGCCGCCGCGCCCGCGCACGCGGGCCGAGGAGGCGTTGCAAGAGCCGGGCGACAAAAACGTGCCGCCGCGCCGTCCGAAGGAAGAGAGAACCGAGGTCGAGCGCCTGGCTACGTACAGCGCCCGCGAGGCGCTGCACAAGAAAGACTTTGCGACATTTACGGCCGACGAAGTGGCGGCGGCGAAGGCGTTCATCCGGCAGATGCGCTGGCCCGTCCCGCCGAGGGCGTCGCGGCGGCGCTCCCTCCGCGAAAAAGGCCGCCAGCTGCACGTGCGCGCCACCATGCGGCGCAGCCTGCGCCACCGGGGCGAGTTGTTGGACCTGCGCTTCCAGGGGCCGAAGAAGAAGCCGCGCCCGATCGTCGTGCTGTGCGACATCAGCGGGTCGATGGAGCCCTACGCGCGGATGCTGCTGCACTTCATGCACGCCGTCACCGGCGGCCTCGACCGCGTCGAGAGCTTCGTCTTCGGCACCCGGCTGACGCGCATCACCCGCTTTCTGCGCCGCCGCGACGTCGATGAAGCCGTCGCCGCTACGGCGCACGTCGTCAACGACTGGGCCGGAGGGACGCGCATCGGCGAGGCGCTCAAGACGTTCAACTATGAATGGTTGCGGCGCGTGCTGCGGAGCGGGGGCGTCGTCCTCCTCATCAGCGACGGCTGCGACCGGGGCGACGTCGACCTGCTCGGCCGTGAGATGACCCGCCTGGCGCGCAACTGCCATCGCCTCATCTGGCTCAACCCGCTGCTGGGCTACGAAGCCTACCAGCCCCTGACCCGTGGCATGCGCGCCGCCCTCCCGCACGTCGACGACTTCCTTCCTGTCCACAACCTCGAAGCCCTCGAACAACTCGGCGCTTTGTTGAGCAGCCTGGCGCACAGCCCCGACCCCTCGTGGCGGGTGCGGTATGCCCGGGACGCCGAGAGCTTGCGAATTGGTTTTTGAGCCCAGGCTTTGATCTGGCCCTCCACAATCCTACCTTGTCATCCCGAGCGACCGAAGGAAGCCTAGGGATTGTCCGAAGCAAGGCCATTCAGCCGGCCCGAATCGGTAGCGTTGCCGCATGATCCCTCGATGATGCTCGGAATCACCAGGGAGGTATTGCCTGGCCGGTAGGGAACGAAACACACGCGCTCATGGGGCTACGGGGTTCAAACGCATCCTTTCGGCCGGTTTCCGGCCTGTGGCTCTTGTGGGGGATAGCCTGGGGACTCTGCGCCTCCGGTTGTATGCCGCCGCAGGGCCGGGAGGCGGGGCCCGTCGTGTTGCGGTTTGCCCATAATCAGCCCACCGGCCATCCGTACGACGAAGCCGCCCGGCGGTTTGCGGCCGGCGTCGAAGCGGCTACCGGAGGGACGGTCCTCGTCAAGATCTATCCCTCGTCGCAACTGGGCGACACCGTGGAGCAGCTCGAAGGCTTGCTCCTGGGCACGGTGGACTTCTCCATCGCCGCTACGGCCTTTGCGTCCGAGTTTGTGCCCGAGTTCGGGCTGTTCAGCGCGCCCTTTCTGTTCGAGGACGTAGCCCATTTCGGCGCCGTGTTCGACGGCGAGACCGGCGCGATGCTGGATGCTCTGGCTAAGGACAGGGCCGGCATCCGGCTGGTCGGGATGCTTTCTACGGGGGACCGGATCTTCTTCAACTCCCGTCGCGCCGTCGAAGACATCAGCGACCTGAACGGCTTGATCGTCCGGGTGATGCCGGGAAAGGCGGACGCGATGACCTGGGCTTCCTTCGGCGCCATTCCGACGCCGATGGCCTACTCGGAATTGTACTCGGCGTTGCAGGCCGGCGTCATCGACGGGGCGGAGAACGACCCGGCGAGCATCCTGTCCAATCGATTTTTCGAGGCGTGTCCGTACCTGTCCGTTACGAACCACCTCGTCCTGCCCCTGGGCATCTTTTCGGGCGAGCTGACCCGGCGGCGTGTCTCCGAGGCTGCCTGGCGCATCATCCTGGAGGAAGCCCGCAAGACGAGCGCGTGGCAGCGGGCGTATATGGATCAACGCAACCGAGAGGCGCTCCGGACGATGCAAACGGACTTCGGGGTGACGGTCTCCTATCCGGAGCGGGTCGCTTTTACCGAAAAAGCGCAGGCGTTACAGGACCAGATCGCCGATGAACTTGGCGCCGGCAACCTGCTGGAACACATCCGGCGCGCCCAACAAGCGCGGTAACCGAGGAGCACGGCATCCATGGAAAAGGTGGAATCCCTCCTGGAGCGCGCCCAGTCCGTCGTCGGCTTTATCCAGTTCGTGGGCCTGACGGTGATCCTGTCGCTTCAGATCCTGATGCGCTTCGTCGTCCACAAGCCGCTGTTGTGGTCGGAAGAAGTCGCGCGGTTTTTATTGTTCTGGCTCGTGTTGAACGGGGCGGCCCTGGCGGTGAAGCGGAGCCGTAATTTCATGATCGAACTGTTCGACGTCGAGGCCATCAAGCATCCCTTGCTCAAAGGCGTGCTGCAAAGCATCCCGCTCCTTGGCACGTTGAGCGTGGGGGTACTCATGGTCGTCTATGGTTCGGTCTACATGTATTACGGCAGCTTTCGCGTCGTTCCGATCTCCCGGATCAACATGCTGTACGTATATCTCGCCCTGCCCCTGTCGGGGCTGTGCATCGTCGTCTATAGCCTGGGGCAGGCCCGGGTGTTGATACAAGCCTTGCGGAGCCGGTAAAGATGCTGCTCCTCCTCTTTGGCTCCTTCATCGTGCTCTGCGCCCTCCGCGTGCCGATCGCTTTTTCGCTGATCCTCTCGTGCGTTCTGGTCATCCTGGCCGACGGCACGATCCCCCTGACCATCGTGATGCAGCGTCTCTGGGTGGGATTGAATAATTTCCCCCTCCTCGCCGTGCCGTTCTTCCTTTTCATGGGGCTGATGATGAACGGCACCGGCACATCGCAGCGGCTCATCGAGTATTCGCACAGCCTGGTGGGGCACTTAAAGGGCGGCCTGGCGAACGTGAACGTAGTGGTGAGTATGCTCTTTGCCGGTATCTCGGGGTCGTCTTCCGCCGACACGGCCGGCGTCGGTTCCGTCATGATCCCGGCGATGACCGACTCCGGGTATTCGAAGGGGTTTACCGTCAGCCTGACCGCGGCTTCTTCCACGCTGGGGAATATCATCCCGCCCAGCATTATGATGATCATCTATGCGGCCACGGCAGGCATCTCGGTGGGCGGCTTGTTTCTGGCCGGCATCATTCCCGGCATCATCCTGGGCCTCGGGCAGATCCTGTACGGCCGGCACGTCGCGGGCCGGGAGGCGATTGCCCGGCATGAGCAGTTTTCGCTCAGCCGGTTGCGGAAAAAAACGAGATCCGCCGTGCTGGCGCTGGCGATTCCGATCCTGGTGATCGGCGGCATCATGGGGGGCGTCTTTACGGCGACGGAAGCTTCGGTGATTGCGGTTTTATACACGGGCTTCCTGGCCTGGGTGTACAGGCAGGCGTCGTTCAAAAAGCTCTACCGCCTGGTTAATGAAAGCCTGGTCATGTTTTCCATCGCGCTCTTCTGCGCGGCGGCGGCGTCGGTCTGGGGATGGGTGCTGGCGTTCTACGAGGTGCCCCAGCAGATCACGCAGTATTTTATCGAGGCGGGTCTGCTAACCTCACCCTACTATGTTTTTCTGTTCGTCGTGATCACGTTTCTGGTGATCGGAACCTTTATGGACGCCATCCCGGCCATCATCATCCTGCAACCCCTGATCGGGCAGCTGGTAGCGGAAGCCGGCATCGATCCCTATCATATGGGCCTCGTCGTGGTGTTGACGCTGGCCATCGGGTTGATCACGCCCCCCTATGGGTTGTGTCTGCTCATCGCGGCGGACATTGCGAAGATCCCTGTGGTCAAGACGATACGGTCCCTGCTGCCGTTTTTTCTGATCGCGCTCGGGGTGGTGCTCCTGGCCGTTCTTTTCCCGGATCTCATGCTCTGGATACCCCGGTTGACCATGCCGCAGTACTTTTGAGCAGGATGCACGGGGGTTGTCGTATTTTGGGGTTCACGTGTTATCGTGCGATGAACCACAGCACACGCCAGGACAAACGGCCTGCAACGTCACCAGCAATCGGAGAGGAGGTATGAAAACACTGCTGCAAACGATTCGTGGTATCCTCTGCTGTATCGTGTTGATCAACCCGACCCGGGCTCAGGAGATGACCTTGACGGAGGTGCTCATCATCAACACCCCGGTGCTGCGGGGCGAGGCCGACACGGCTGCCTACGAAGCCCACATGACGGGCACCGTCGCTCCGGCCTGGCAGGCGCAGGGGCTCGGCATGCACCTGTTTCGCGCAGACCGTGGAGCCCGGAACGGCGACTATCTGGTCGTCTGGAACGTCGAGACGCCGGTGCAGCGCGAGAGGACGCTGCCCGAAGACCCGGCGTCCTCCGGGTTCTCGCGTGCGGTGCTGGAACGGGTTGGATCGGCTTTGACGCCGGCGGCGCGGTTTCTCAGCGACGAGGGAGCCTATACGGACTATGTCTTGATCGGGGGGGAGCAGGTGCAGGCGTTGCCCGATGTTGACATCCTGGGGATGCACTACATCCAGGTCCAGGCCGGTCGCGAAGCGGCCTTCGAAGCCTTTGTGCGCGAGCGCCTGTATCCGGCGCTGACGGGCCAGATACCGGGCATGCATTTGTTGTACTACAAGGGCGTTCGAGGCGATCAGACCGGCCGGTATCTCACCATTTTTGCCCTCGAAACGGTTCAAACCCGAGAACAGTACTGGCCTACCGGTGCTCCGGAGACCGAGGCGTTGACGGCGGCCTTCAAACCGTTCGGTGCACTGGCCCGCGAGCTCGGCACGTATCTCGTGGCCGATTCCTACCTGAAGCCCGAGACGGGCGCTGCGGGGGCAATCTTCGAGAGCCTGGAGTGGACGGACTTCGTACACGTGCAGGCCGGCAGACCGTAGGGCCGCGCCCCATCAGACGAAAAGGATAGACCCATGCAGGTCGATGCCCTGGACACCCCGGTCACCGTCGTTGACCTGGATAAGCTGCAAGCCAACATTGATCGGCTGCAACGCCACCTGGATGCGCACGGTATCGCCAGCCGTCCGCATATCAAGACCCACAAGATTCCGGAGATCGCCCATATGCAGATCCGGGCCGGCGCGGTGGGCATCACGTGTCAGAAACTGGGGGAGGCCGAAGTGATGGCCCAGGCCGGCATCCGGGACATCCTGCTGACCTACAACATCGTGGGGGCTTCCAAGCTCGAACGGCTGATGCACCTGGCGCGGCGCGTCCAACTCAGCGTGACTGCCGATTCGGCGTTTACCGTGGGCGGCCTGTCGGAGGCGGCGCAGCGTGAGGGCGTAGTGCTGGACGTACTGGTGGAGTTCGAATCCGGTATGCAGCGAACAGGGGTGCCGTCCTCGCAGGAGGCGGCGGACCTCGCCCTGCTCATCGCCGGATCACCGGGCTTGCGCTTTGCCGGGCTGATGACGTATCCCAGCACGGACGTTACTGATCCGTTCGTGCGGGAGACGCGGGCGTTGCTGGAGAAGGAGGGCCTTACCGTAGCGCACGTGAGCGGAGGCGGAACGCCGATCATGTGGCAGGCGCAGACCTATACCGAAGTGACCGAGCACCGGGCCGGCACCTACGTCTACGGCGACCGCAAGATCGTCAAGGACGGTGCCATGACCTTTGACGAGTGTGCCTTGCAGGTCATCACGACGGTGGTGAGTCGCCCCACGGCGGATCGTGGCATTCTGGATGGAGGCACCAAGACGTTTACGTCGGACCTGCTGGGCCTCGAAGGCCACGGCTACATCGTCGAATACCCCGAAGCCCGCATCTACGGTCAGTCCGAAGAGCACGGGCACGTCGACTTCTCTCAATGCCCGGCCCGGCCTGCCATCGGGGAACGGGTGACGGTGATCCCGAACCACTGTTGCGTGGTGAGCAACCTTTTCGACCAGGTCGTCGGCGTGCGCCGGCACGAGGTAGAGGTCGTCTGGCCGGTTGCCGCGCGGGGCGCCCTGCGATGAGGCCGCTGAGGATGTTGGACTCCTCCTGGTTTTCTTTTCATGGATTAAGCGCACACTGCCACAGGTCGTTCCTCGTCGGTGATCCAGTGGCTCCAGGAACCCGGATACAGCCTGGCTTCACCCAGGCCGGCGTGCGTCATGGCGAGCAGGTTGTGCGCGGCGGTGACGCCTGAGCCGCAGTAGCTGATCGTACACGCCGGAGGTACGTGGCCGAGCAGGGCTTCGAACCGAGCCCGCAGCGCCTCGGCGGGGAGAAAAGCGCCGTCGGCGTCCAGGTTGCCGGCAAAAGGTACCGAGACGGCACCGGGGATGTGTCCCGCGACGGGGTCGATCGGCTCGTGCTCTCCCCGGTAGCGCTCCGGCCCGCGGGCGTCCAGGAGGCGATAGGCCGGGTCGGTGCGTCGGGCATCTACCTCGGCCGCGTCGGCGATCAAGGCAGAGCGGGGTTGCGGCATGAAGCGGCGGGGCGGGCGCGTCTCGTCGCCGTTGCGGGTGGGGAAGCCGAGGCGGTGCCAGGCCGGCCAGCCCCCGTCGAGCACGGCGACGGCGTCGTGGCCCAGCCAGCGGAGCATCCACCACAGGCGAGCCGCGATACCGCCGCCGGCGTCGTCATACGCCACGACCTGCACGCCGGCCGCGATGCCCCAGGCCGAGAGCGTCCCGGCAAAAGCATCGACCGTCGGAAGCGGGTGGCGCCCGGTGACGCCGGGCACGATGGGGCCGCAGAGGTCTTCATCGAGATGGGCGTAGACGGCGCCGGGGAGATGGGCCTCCCGATACGCTCGTCGGCCTCGCTCCGTATCCGTCAGCGAGAAACGAGAGTCGACAAAGACCCAGTCCGGGTCGTCGAGGTGGGCCTGCCCATCAGCAGGGGCGAGGAGGGTGGTGTAGGGCATGGAGTAGGGGTAGGGGAAGACGGTGAGGATTGAGAAGGGAGGATAGAGGATTCTTGCTTTGATTCTTTTCCGGGTCGCCTACCCCGATGCTTGCCTCGGAAAGCAACCGCTTCCTTAGACGGATACCTCGGAGCGTGCTCCGAGGAGGGTCATGGCATTGCCCGGCGATCCTCTATCTTCCAGGAAAATCTCTCGGGTTACCTCCACGCGTTGGCCCGTCACCGTGTCGTGGACTTGCAGCGCGAGCACGTACCGGCGCGGCGGCTGGTCGGCCGCATCCAGGATCAGGTAGTGTCGGTCGTCGCGCGTGGTGCCGGTGCCGGCGAAGCCCAGGGCCACGCCCTGTTGCGGTTTCCGGCCGTGTACCCCGTGCCCGGCATCGCCGAAGAGGACGTCGGCGGAGACCAGCCGCGCCATGTGCTCGTTGTGGCGTTCGTTCTCCGGCGTGAGAAGCCGCGCATCGCGCTGGATCCAGAAGGCAGCCGCATAGCCGGACGGATCTTGCTCGTAGGCCCGGATCTGGGTGTCGTTGAGCACGTACGAGAGATCGGTGAAGGCTTTTTCTTTCTTGCGCTTGAAATAGCCCTTGTTGGGGAATTGGGCGGTGCCGTACACGCGCCATTCGTACGCGTCCAGCGCGGCGCGGCCCCTCTCGATGCGGGCCAGGGCATGGTCAGGGTCGTGTGCCAGGAGGGCTTCCGCCAGGTGCTTGCGGATGGCGCGTTGCTCGGCGTCGGTGGCATGGTTGGTCGCATCCGCCCGATACTGACGGAGCCGCAGGTCGAGGAAGCGGACGTTGTCCGGCTCCAGGTCGAGGGCTTTCAGGATGGCCTCGCGGGCGTGGCGGTCATCCTGAAGCGGCGTCTCCAGGTAGATCCGGGCCAGCAGGTAATAGGCTTCGGCATTGCAGCGGCCGGCGCGGCGCAAGAGACGCGCTGCCTCCTCGTAGCGGGCCTCCTCAAAGGCTTGCAAGCCCCCGGCGAACGCCGGGTCGACCGGCTGGCTGTGCACCACGGCCTGCCCGAGCAGCAGGGCCGTAAGCAGCAGGGCCGGGCATCGAGGGCGAGGGCGGCGCATACGGTCGGGCCGGGGGCGTTGGACGAGGCAGCCTGCGTAATCGGTTCAAAATAACAAAGCTACGGCGATAGTTCCGGGTAAAACAGACGGCACAGGACCCGCTATGGTATGAACCGCACACCGGCTTGCCGTTCGCGCAACTCCGGCCTATCTTTCGCGTTGCACGAGGCGGCCCCTCTTTCACTGTTCAACCACGACCAGACACTATGCCGGCAGAAGTATCAACCCTATCGCATGTTAATCCCCAGGGTGGTGTTCACATGGTGGATGTATCCGAGAAAGCCGAAACAGTGCGTACCGCCGTCGCTGCAGGGCGCGTCCTCTTGGGCGAAGAAGCGTTTCACCGCGTGGCAGAGAACGACATTCGCAAAGGCGACGTGCTGGGCATCGCACAGATAGCGGGCATCATGGGTGCCAAGCAGACGAGCAAGCTCATCCCGCTCTGCCACGACGTGTACGTCAAAGGCGTCGACGTTGAATTAACGCTCAACGAAGCAGACCACGCCGTCGACATCAAGGCTTTTACCAAGACGATCGGTCCGACGGGCGTCGAGATGGAGGCGCTCACGGCAGTCTCTATCGCGGCGTTGACGATTTACGACATGTGCAAGTCCGTATCGAAGGCAATCCAGATCACCGGAGTCCACTTGCTGGCGAAGACAGGGGGGCGCAGCGGAGACTACCGCAAGGGACAACCGGATCAATAAAGGCCTCTAGACCCTCACTCTCATGGAAGAATTACTCGGCCTGTCGAGCGTTGTGCTCATCATCGTCATCGTTATCGGTCTGATTTCGTTGTTCTATTTTGTGCCGATTCGCCTCTGGATCACGGCGATCTTCTCGGGTGTTCGGCTCAAACTCTTCCGCGACCTCGTCGGGATGCGTCTGCGCCGGGTGCCGCCCAACGAGATCGTCCAGCCGCTCATCACGGCCCACAAGGCCGGCATTGCGGTCGATACGCCCAAGCTGGAGGCGCACTACCTGGCCGGCGGGCATGTGCGGCAGGTCGTCAACGCGCTCATCTCCGCCGACAAAGCCGACATCGACCTGAGCTTCGAACGGGCGACGGCCATCGACCTGGCCGGGCGCGATGTGTTTGAGGCCGTGCAGGTGTCGGTCAATCCCAAGGTGATCGAGACGCCGCCGATCTCGGCCATCGCCAAAGACGGGATCCAACTCCGGGCTATCGCCCGTGTGACGGTGCGGGCCAACATCGAGCGGCTCGTCGGGGGAGCCGGTGAGGAGACGATCATCGCGCGGGTCGGCGAAGGCATCGTCTCGACCATCGGTTCGTCGGCCTCGCATGCCGCCGTGCTGGAGAACCCGGACATCATCTCGAAGACAGTGCTCGCCAAGGGGCTCGACTCGGGTACGGCGTTCGAAATCCTGTCGATCGACATCGCCGACGTGGATGTGGGCGAGAACATCGGCGCCAAGTTGCAGACCGACCAGGCCGAGGCCGACTTGCAGGTGGCGCGGGCCAAGGCCGAGGAGCGCCGCGCCGCAGCCGTCGCCCGGGAGCAGGAGATGCGCGCGGCCGTGCAGGAGCAGCGCGCCCGCGTCGTCGAGGCCGAGGCGCTGGTGCCGAGGGGTATCGCCGAGGCGTTTCGCAACGGTCAACTCGGGGTCATGGACTACTACAACATCCGCAACATTCAGGCGGACACCCAGATGCGTCAGGCTATCGGCGGCGGCGATGATCCGCGCCCCGGCGCGATTGACGAGTAGCCCTGCAACGGTAGCCTCGCTCTGTGAGTGTGAATGTGGGGGGCCTATGGGAAGATGCTTCCCGGCACGCATCGTCTCATGCCCACACTTTTGTTTTATGCCCGAACCGGACCCGGATTCTCTGCACGTCCCTGCCGTGCGGTTTGTCGCCTTCGCCACGCTCGGCCTGGTCGCCACGACGCACGAGCTGGCGCAGGCGGCCCTGGCCGGCATCGAGGGGGCGGACCCTGAACTCGTCGCTGAGGAGACGCTGTGCCTGGCCGCTACGGCGACGGCACGCGCCGCCGAGGTAGGGCTGCGTGGAACGCCTCCCCTGGCGCAGGCCGTCGTGCCTGCCCTGCTCGACCTGCCGTACGTCTATCGCGACTACCTCGTCGGCGGGGCGATCATCCGGCAGCAGGACCCTTCATTGCTCGACGCCGACGAACAGGTCTACCAGCGGCTCCGGCGAAAGCAGGCGTTCTACGCCGTGCACCTGCCGCCCGACCAGTTTCCCGGCCCTCGGCTGCTGACCGACAAGATGGGGCTGTGGATGGGGCGCATCAGCCCGCCCCGGCTCCCCGAGCCGCCTGCGGAACGGCTGCAACGGCTGGACTGCGTCACGACCCTCCTTACCCACCTGAAGCTCGTCCTTGCCTTCGCCCGCCGAGAACACAGCGAGGAAGCGTAGAACGGAGCAGCTCTAGAACCATCTCCGGCGAAGCGCAAGAAGCGCGAAACGCGTTACACGATCCTGCCATTCAGTAGCGCGATTCTTGCCTTCCTATCGGAACGTGGGATCGAGTATAAAAACGGCGAGCCTAGCAGCCTGGATTGCGCAAGCAGCGTGTCGGGCCGTTAGCTGTTCGGCTCAGCGGCCTGTTTGGTACGGATGATGCGGACGAGGTCGATGCGATTGGAGGTCGCCTGGACGATGATGAAGCGGTAACCGTGGAGGAGATACTCTTCTTGCAGCGCCGGGATGGTGCCCAGGTGTTCGAGCAGATAGCCGGCCACGGTTTCATAGTCGCCCTCGGGCAGCATCACGTCGAAGTGTTCGTACAACTCATCGATCTTGGCCCGCCCGCTGACGATGTACGTGTTGTCGTCGAGCTGCCGCATCACGGCTTCGTCAGTATCGAACTCGTCCTGGATGTCACCGAAGAGTTCTTCGAGCAGGTCTTCGCGGGTGACCAGCCCGGCTGTTCCCCCGTACTCGTCGATGACGATGGCAATCGACGCCTTGTTCGCCAGGAACTCTTGCAGCAGATCCTTGGCCGACTTGGACTCGGGCACGAACTTCGCCGGGCGCATCATGGCCTGCAGCGACGCCGGCTTGCCGAACAGGTCATACGCAAATGCGATCCCGACGATGTTATCGATGTTTTCGCGATAGACGGGCAGCTTCGAATAGCCGCTCTCGATGCAGATTTGCCGGAGTTCTTCGAGCGACGTGTTTTCCTCGACGGCGACGATATCCGTCCTCGGCGTCATCGACTCTTTCACCCGCATCGTGTACAAGTCGAAGACGTTGCTGAGGATCTCCGTCTCGTCTTCGTCGAGATCCAGCGTGCCGCTTTCCCGGCTTTCTTCGATCAGAATCTCGAAGTCACGGCGTGGGAACTGGGTAATGGGGACGACCTCGGCACGGAGCAGCCGGACGAACAGGCCCGAGGTCCACCCCGCCAGTTTCACCGGCAGCAGGAGCAACCAGTATGTCAGCCAGAGGGGTAGGGCCAGGATGAACACGGCGTGGTCGGCCACTTCGTGCAGGAGCGTTTTGGGCAGGATCTCGCCGAAGAGCAGGACCACGATGGAGGCGACGAGGGTCTGCGTCGTGAGGACGGCGGCCTGGAGGCTGGCGTCGCCCAGCCCGATCGTATCTCCGTAGAAGGCGTTCAGCGGGGCGTCCAGATAGAACGCCATGAGCGTCGAATAGATGACCAGCGCCGCGTTGTTGCCGACCAGCGTCGTCGTCAGGAAGGTTCCGGGGTTTTCGATAAAGGTTTGAACCCGGCGGCCGATGAAGCCGCTGCGCCGGGCCCGGACCTCCACACGGAGCCGGTTGGCGGCCACGAACGCAATCTCCGAACCGGAGAAGAACGCGCTCAGCAGCAGCAGCAGCAAGATGATTAGCAGTTCCATCAGGGCAGCACGCGGGCATGCATACAGCGTGGGAGGCTCGTCGTTGTGAAGGGTGTGCGGAAAGGCCGCCTTACGAACCCTTGAACGTTGGTTTGCGGCGCTCAAGGAAGGCTGCTACACCCTCTTTGAAGTCGGCCGTGGCGCAGGCCTGGCCGAAAAGGGACGCTTCGTAGCGGAGTCCTTCGTGCAGCGGCAGGTCGCTGGTGCGGAGGGCCTCCAGCGCCATGCCGACGGCCAGCGGGGCCTTCGCGGCGATGGTTGCGATGATCGTCTTCGCGGTATCCAGCAGGTCGCCGAGGGGGACGACCCGGTTGACCAGGCCGATCTCGTAGGCGCGCCCGGCGGAGATACGGTCGCCCGTCAGGATCAGCTCGATGGCCAGTCCGCGCCCGACAAGGCGCGGCAGCCGCTGCGTCGCCCCGTAGCCGGGAAGGAGGCCGAGGCCGACTTCGGGTTGCCCGAAGCTGGCGTTTTCCGACGCTACGCGCAGATGGCAGGCCAGCGCCAGTTCGCAGCCGCCGCCCAGCGCGTAGCCGTTGACGGCCGCGACCACCGGCTTCGGCATCTCTTCGATGCGGTTGAAGACGGCCTGGCCGCGCAGCGCAAACCGGTGACCGGAGAGCGCGTCGAGGTCGGGAAACTGCTGGATGTCCGCGCCGGCCACGAAACTCTTATCCCCGGCGCCGGTGAGCACGATCCCCTGGACCGCGTCGTCCGCACGGGCCTGGTAAAACGCCTGGCCTAACTCCTGGATGACCTGGGCGTTGAGGGCGTTGAGCGTATCCGGCCGGTTGACGGTAATGACGGCAATCCCGTCTTCGACCGTGTAGAGAAGGGTTTCCAGCGTCATTGGATTCGGGATTTTGGATTTCGGATTTGTCTCAGCCTCTATGATAGCGCCTAATCCAAAGTCTCACTACCGGACACTTTTTAGAAGCGTCGGTTTCAGCCGATGGAGACGGCTCTTTGCGCAGGGTTCACATGCTCAGATCGCTACCCTCTCCTGCTCAGG
>Ga0302046_10001008_pt1 | contig 26772 bp, 12 predicted proteins | sample RVTome_11_FD_200261 | JGI IMG/M metagenome (GOLD analysis project Ga0302046, IMG submission 200261) | Soil microbial communities from uranium-contaminated site in the Upper Colorado River Basin, Wyoming, United States - RVT147D111 (version 2) ... | reverse complement strand
CACGGACGCACTCCGCCTGTCCCCGCCCCCATCCGCGAAATCCGTGAAATCCGTGGTCCATCCCTTTCCCCTTTTCGACCAGTGACACGGACTCCCGGAAATCCGGATGTAACCACGGATGACACGGATGACACGGATGACACGGATGCGCTCCGCCTGTCCCCGCTCCCATCCGTGCTATCCGTGAAATCCGTGGTCCATCCCTTTCCCTTTTCGACCAGTGACACGGACTCCCGGAAATCCGGATGTAACCACGGATCACACGGATGACACGGATGCGCTCCGCCTGTCCCCGCTCCCATCCGTGCCATCCGTGAAATCCGTGGTCCATCCCTTTCCCTTTTCGACCAGAGTCACGGACTCCCGGAAATCCGGATGTAACCACGGATGACACGGATCACACGGATGACACGGATGCGCTCCGCCTGTCCCCGCTCCCATCCGTGCTACCCGTGAAATCCGTGGTCCATCCCTTTCCCATATGGACCAGAGTCACGGATTGCCGGAACCCCGATGTGACCACGGATCACACGGATGACACGGATGACACGGATGACACGGATGACACGGATGACACGGATGGGCTCCGCCCAAACCGCCTCACTGCTGCGGCTGCGTGCCTGGGTCCCTCGGCTGCGGGATGAGGCGATGGATAGGAGAAGTGCATCGACGTTTTTGGGCCGCGAGGATATATCCTTGCCATGCCGCTGCACGTCGAAGGCATTCCAGACTCGCTCTCCAAGGGATCCCTCCTGGCCTGGGTTCTCGACAGCGGCGAGGTCCGGAAACAGCAGGTCGGCACGATCGACCTGCGCGGACGCCACGCCGTCATTCAGGTGCCCGAATCGGCCGGCCCACGCCTGGCGCGACAACTCGATGGCAAGCAGTTGCTTGGCCGGCCTGTCCAGGTCTGGTTCGTGGCCGAAGACGAGGACAGCGATGCCTCGGGGCATTTCCAGAAGCTGCAACGCTGGCTGGACATGGAGGCGCGCGCGGAGGCGGAACAGACAGCGGCCTGGCGTCGGGGCAGCGGCGAGCACGATGCCAGAACGACCCTGCGCCATCTCGTCGTGCGCACCGAGGACACGGGCCTGGGAGGCTACGTGCTTCTGACCCTGAGCCGGCGCAACGCCATGGAACCCCTGCCCGCCACGGAGCTTTCCGTCGGCAGCCCGGTCCGCGTGACGGAGCAGGGGACCGACGAGGCCGTCTCCCAGCGCGCCGTCATCACCCGTCTTGAACGCCTCGAGCTGGAGGTGGCGTTGTCCAAGCCGATGGAGACGCTCACCGCCCAGCCCCAGTTCCGGGTGGATGCCTCCGACGATGAAGTGGGGCTGCAGCGAAGTCGCACCGCATTGGCCCGCGCCCGTCATGCCCGCGCCGAGCGCCTGGCGGAACTGCGCGATGTCCTCCTCGGGGCGCGCGATCCGGAGTTTCATGAGGAGCCACCCCCCGGTTTCCTGTCGTCCACACTGAATGCTTCGCAACAGGAGGCGATCCGCTTCGCCCTGGGCGCACGCGATGTGTCCATCATTCACGGCCCGCCCGGGACGGGCAAGACCACCACGCTGGTTGAACTGATCCGGCAGGCCATCCGCAAGGGGCACAAGGTGCTGGCCTGCGCCCCCAGCAACCTGGGCGTGGACAATCTTTTCGAGAAACTCCTGGCCGGCCGGGAGAAGGCGGTGCGTCTCGGGCATGGTGCCCGTGTGCTGCCTCACCTGCGCGAACACACACTCAAAGCCATGGTGCCGCAGCATCGCGACGCCCGGCGGGTGAAGAAGCTGCGCCTGGACGCGGCTGTACAGTTCCGCAAGTCGGACAAATCAGGCTACCGCGACGATCGCCGCGCCTTCCGCGACGAAGGCCGGGCCCTGCTCTCCGACGCCCGCGACCTGGAATCCGCCATGGTCCAGGAAATCCTCGACGAGGCAGACGTCATCTGCGCCACCAACACCGGCCTGGATCCCGACCTCCTGGGCGCGCGCCGATTCGATCTTGTGGTGATCGACGAGGCCTGCCAATGCAGCGAGCCTTCCTGCTGGATCCCGCTCCTGCGGGCGGAGCGCGTGGTGTTGGCGGGAGACCACTGGCAGTTGCCGCCGACCATTCTCTCGGTCGAAGCGGCTCGGGAAGGATTCAACGTCAGCCTGCAGGAACGCCTGGTCCAGCTCCTCGGGGAGCGGGTTTGCCGGATACTTCAGGTCCAATACCGGATGCACGAACAGATCATGCGCCCCTCCTCGGCAATGTTCTACGAGGACCGACTGGTGGCCGATGCCTCGGTGGCCGCCCATCGGCTTTGCGACCTGGAAGGGGTGCGGGAGGAGGAATTGACCATCCAACCCGTGCGCTTCATCGACACGTCCGGAGCGAGCTATGACGAGAGACGCGATCCCGCCGGCAGCAGCCTTTGCAACGAGGAAGAGGCTGCGTTGGCCATCCGCAAGGTACGCCAGTTGATGGAGTGCGGTGTGGCCGGCCAGGACATCGCGATCATCACGCCCTACTCGGCCCAGGTTCAGGTGATCCGCGAACGGATGGACCCATCGGCGGTCGAGGTCGGCACCGTGGACGGTTTCCAGGGCAGGGAGAAGGAGGCGGTGGTGATCTCGCTGGTGCGTTCCAACAAACTCAAGCAAATCGGGTTCCTGGGGGACACGCGTCGCATGAACGTGGCTCTCACGCGGGCCCGCCGGAAGCTGATCGTGATCGGGGATAGCGCGACGATCAGCGTCCATCCGTTCTACGAGCGGTTGCTCGACCACTTCGCCTCGATCGACGCGTATCACGTGGTCTGGGAAGAGGAGGAGTAGGGAGGGGGCACGGTGCGAGAACCACGCAACCATCGCCGTAAAGCGGTAGCCGCCGACGGAAGGAGGTGGTTGGTGTCGGGCTCCACCACGTCTGGGACCACCTCGTGACCTCGGCGGCTACGTGGGGTCGTCAGAAGCCTCCGTTCCACAGCGGCAGCCGTCCCGAGTAGCCACCGCCGTGAGGCGGTGGACTTTGTCGTGAAGGATCACGTCATGAAACCACCTCCTTACGTCGGCGGCTACGTGAGTTGTCAGGATCCACCGTTCCACCGCGGTAGCCGCCGACGTTAGGAGGTGGTTGGGAACGTGCTCCACAACGACAGAGTCCACCTCCTTACGTCGGCGGCTACGTTGCTTCGGCGGCTACGTTGCTTCGGTGGCTACGTTGCTTCGGCGGCTACGGGGCTTCCCCTTCGACGATCACCTCGACCTGGTAGAAGCGATGAGGGGTGCCCATCGGATCCGTGACGCTGGCCATGACGTTTCCGGCCACGAAATCCCTGTCGAGCCGTGTCCAGGCGGGCGGGTTCAGGTCGTCCTTGTAGAGCACGCGATAGGTCAGGCCGGGCGTGGCCAGGAACGTCAGTGTGACCTGTCCATCCGCCGCATAGAACGTGCGGATGATCGGGATCTCCGGGCCGAGCGGGGAGACATTCCCGTTCGGATCCAGGATGTGCCAGGTCTGGGTGGCCGTGTCGCCGCGGGGCGGGATGCCGTTATCCATCGCATGGATGGTGAACACGTAGTCGCCGGGAGCCTGGTTGGTCGGGACAATCCAGCGGAACAATCCGGCCGCGTTCATGGCCGCCCCCTCCAGCATCGGCTCGAAGGTGTAATTGACCGTCTGCAGCGGCACATCAGGATCCTCGGCGCGCGCGGTCACCGTCATGCGTTGTCCCGGAAAGAGGAACACCTCGGGCAGGGGCGGGAAGATCGGCGGGTTGTTGATGCCGGGCACCAGGTTGCGGCTGCCGGGCGTGAAGGAGGGCATGTCGTAGATGGCACCGGCCCCGTCGCTGAACCGGCCCTGGCTGATGTCGCTGACCTGGTTTCCGTAGGTGATCAGCGTCACGAGTGTCAGGCCGTCCGGTGCGAACAGGGCGATCACGCCCGCGTCGCCCGCGAGTTTAAAATTGGCGTGGAGGGCCTCGTCGTCCTGATCGTTCTGGTGGCTCTCATCATCCGCCCACACGAGCAGGTGACCCCGCGGGGGGATGACCGACTGCCCGGCATCGGGAATCTCGAACTTGGTGGGCTGGGCGAGTTCGTCGGTCAGGAAGAAGCCGCGCAAGTCCGCGGGAAAGGATTCACCGTTGAACAGCTCGAACCAGTCCTCGTAGTCCAGGTCGATCGGATCGCGGGCAGCGAGGTCGTTGCGGGCCATCCATTCGTTGACGAACACGGCTAATGGCTGCCGTTCATTGGGAAGGCCGGGTGTGGGCTGGTGGAGGGTTTCGCGATAGACCGGCTGCCCGTCGGGGAAATCGCCGTAGGCGGTGTTGGCGCTCAGGGAGGGCCAGGTGAGGTAATCGGTGATTTCCGGCTCGCTGTTGACCAGGCGCACCAGCGCCACACGGCCGGCGTAGTCCAGACGGAACGGCGTGTGCAGGTGTCCGACCTCGGTCTGCTCGGGCTGTCCGTCACCCCACACGACAAGATACGCGCCCGCGCCCAGGGTCAGTCCGGCCGGCAAGGGCCACTCGGTCAGGTTGGAGACGTAGTCCGTGGCCAGGTAGTAGCCGTCCAGGCTGACGGGGGCTGCCCCGGCGTTGTAGAATTCCAGCCACGGCTCGGCCTCGCCCTGGTTGTCGAGGATGCCGGCGAGGTTGTCGGACTGCACCTCATTGATCCAGACCGGGTCGTAATCGGGCAGGTCGGCGGCGACCGCATTGGATTCTCCCGGGCTGGGAACATCCACCGCCCAGTTGCTGGCCCGGCGATTGTCGCGCCCGAGATCGATGACCTGCAGGGACTGGCCGATTTCGGCGTCGGGCCAGGGTGCCTCGATCTCGTAGCGGATGCCATTGGCCACTGAATCGTCCGGGAGCAACAGCGCGAGCACCTCTCCTCCGGGAGACAAGCCGCCCCCGAAAACGCCCTTGATGGGACGCCGCCCGAAGGTGGCTTCAAAGGTGGATCGGTCCGCCACAAGAAGAAAGGTTTCGTGATTGGCCACGATGGTGCCGGCGGGGAAGACCATGTCCACGCCGTCCATCCGCCATCCGCCCAGGTCAAACGCCACCGGTGAATCGTTCACAAACTCGATGAACTGCGTTCCCGGCATGTCCGAGGCGTAGAACACCTCCGTGAGGCGCAAGGCATCGGAGGGAACCACGACGGGCCCCGTGTAATCGGTGAAGAAATCCACCATGGCATCGGGCACCGGATTCCCGAGGCGATCGACGCCATCCAGCGTCATCTGGGCCAGCCCCGGCGGAATGACCAGGCGCAGCGTGAACTCCGTGGCACTGGTCCAGGTGACCGGGTAGGGCTGCCCGTTGAGAAGGATGTCCTTCACCTCGACGGGGGCGGTGCCGGTCAGGATGACGAGGTTGTTGGAGCTGACGATGTCGGCATCGAGGTTGACGGTAAACGGCGCCTGCACGGTGTCGAGCTGGGCGAGCAGGAAGTTGCGTCGATCGTTGATGTAGGCCTTGATGCCGGCGACGGCGTCCAGGTCGATGTTGATGTTGTTGGCCAGGAGAACATCCACGCGCTTGTCGATGAGGGGGTCGAGATGGCTGTTCTGGTAGGGCCCGTTGACCAGTTCCTTGAAGGCGCGCCAGTAAGCGCGTGTGATGGCCGGCGTGTTGAACATGGCCACGATGCGCGGATCGTTGGAGGCAAACAACGGCGCATCCGCGGGACGGCCCAGGCCCAGGCTGTAGTCAATGTCCCACGGCACGTGCACAAACCCGTTGGTCGTCTGGTAGAGGTAGTCGTTCTTGCCCCGCTCCCATCCGTAGCTGTCGAAGTTGCCCACGGCGCGCTGGATGGCAAAGTGCCGCATCCAATCCTCCCAGTTCACCACCTGGGCCAACCGCTCGGGGTCCACGGTGGCGCTGTCCGGATCGTCGGCCGGACTGACCGCGTCGATGAGTTCATACACCGGACCGAACTCGTTGGCGGAATTGCCGGTGCCGATGGAGCGCTTGCGGAACTTGTATCGGTAAGGACCGGGCTGGAAGGTGGGCACCCCGTCCACCATCACGGTCCGGCGACTGAGATCCGCGTCGTCGAAGTAATGGAAGTCAAAGCCATTGGGCTCGAACTCAAACCAGTCCTCGACCTTGAAGAGCTGGCCGCCGGCGTCCTCCGGAAACCACTGTTCGATCATGTCGCCGTTGGGCTGCTGGGAATCCTCGAAGATGAAGTTGCCCGGCCGCTCGTAGGCGGTGCTGCGCTGGCTGCCGTTGACGAAGAAGTGGATGTAACGGCGGTTGTTGTAAGGCTGGTCCATAGCGTCGAAGATCTCATAGACCGTCTGCTCGGCGACCGCGCTGAAGTCGCTGATGGTGAGGATGTCGGGGTTGCCCGAGTTGTTGAGCACGAAATCGTTGGCGCCGAGCAGGAGGTCGCCGTCGGGAAAGTTCATCTCGTAATCCACGCGGTTGGGGCCGGCGGGTCCTGTGGTGGAATTGGTGCGGTGCCAGGGGCTGCCCGAGTAGAGGGGCAGGGTGTTGTAGATGACGCGGGTGTTGTTATAGACAAACGTGCCGTCCACCTCGGTGTTGTTCATCGGATCCCGCACATGCCAGCGGTTGGAGTTCACGGACGTGACCCAGAGATGGTAGGTGGCGAGTTGACCGGGCATCTGCACTTCCCCCCAACGCACCACGCATTCCCGCGCCATGGCATCGACCGGCCAGGTTCGGTCAAGGCCGGGTTCGGGCAGGAGGAAATGCGGGAACGTGCCCGGGACATTGGCCCCGTCGCGGGCCTCGACATGGAAGGCGGCCATGGTCCCCGCCGCCTGGGCGGGCAGCAACGCGGTGTAAATGCCGTCCCCCGCCACCTCATCGCCGGACGTGCCGTTGTCCATCATGGGCTGGGATTGATTTACCGGATCGGGATCGATGCGATAACGCAGCGTGACCGAAAGGATGCCCTGGTAATCACTCGCGCGCGCAGTCACGCGCAAAGGCTCGTCCGCGTCAGGCAATGGGGGCCAGTGCGCCACGTCGTACACGGCCGGCCCCGCGTTGCCCATGAACCGGCTGTTGGGCCCGCCCGGCGTGCCGAGCCGGGCCGGAATCGCCATCTGGCCAAAGGCCTCGGTGGCGCTTCCGTGCAACCTCATGAGCAACCCGGGAAACCCGTGCAACCATCGCGCCTTGGCCCGGATGGACACCATCCGGGTCCCGGGCGGAATCGGAGCCGTGAAGGGGGCGGACAGGATTCGGTTGGACTGGTTCTCGCCGCGCGAGCCGGCCCGCACATGCAGGCTCTTGCCACCCGCAAATCCCTCGTCCTCCAGGGTGGAAAAGTCGTGTGATCCCTGGAGGGACCACCCATCCAGCCCGGACTCGAATCCTCCGTTGACCACGAGGTTGGGTCCCTGGTCAGCCCGCACCTCGATCTCATCCAACAGGCATTCGCCGCTGCCCTGAAGCATGAGGATGAGCCGGTCATTGACGGGGTCCCCGAGGGATTCACCGAGCGGCACATCCATTTCGATGGCGGTCCAGAGACTGTTGGTGCGGTCGAGGCTGTCGGCCCAGTTGGAGGGAAGCCCGACATCGGCGCGCGGATCGATCAATTCGAGGCTGCTGCCGTCCCCGTCGCTCCAGTACCCCCAGTGTCCTCCATCGTCATAGGTCAGGTCGCTGATCGGGATGGGGAGCCTTTCCACGGTGCCGCCCACGATGTCGTAGTCGGCGGCGGCAAAGACCAAACGTTCCCCGCCGTTGGCCAGCGTGCCCTGGTAAGGGCCAAAGGTGTTGTTGGTGGTCAGATGGGGATGGAGGGACATCAGCACCTCGGGATTGCTGGCAATCACCCAGTAGGCTCCCGGAGGCATGCTCATGGTCAGGGTGTTGGTCGGAAAGATGAAGTCGATGCCGACCACGAACCCCCATCCCGCGAGGTTGACGGGCAGGGCGGAGTGATTGTGGATCTCGACGTATTCCTCGTCGGTGTTTCCGGAGGGCGGATTGTACATGATCTCGTTGATGCCGATCGCATATTCGAGGGGCGGTCTGTTCGGCCCGCCCTGGGTGCGGGTGGCCATGGTGTAGAAGAAGGGACCGCCGTCCGGGGAGCGGCCGGTGGAAACGTTGTTGGACTGGCCGCGGAAGTCGATCACGTCCACCAGCCGGGTCATGTTGGAACTCCAGAAGAAGATGGTTTCACCGCCCGCGAACAGTTCGAAGCCCATCTGATTCTGGTCGTAGCTCAGGAAGCCACGGGGAGGGATGATCGTGCCGTCGGGGAGGCGGAACTGGTTGGTCCCGGCCGGGTCGTCGCTCAGCATCGCACCGGACAGATCGACGGGCTGGTTGGAATGGTTGTAGAGTTCGACCCAATCCACCGGGTCGCTGTGGTTCTGCCATTCGTTGATGAGCACCGAGGTGGCGGGATCATCCGAGAGCGGATCTTCTCCACCGGGAGAACCTCCGGGGCTGTCGCTTTGCGACCAGGCTCGCGGGTCGGCCTCGCCGTAGGATGGCCGGGCCAGCACCAGGGAATGCCCGGTGCCATCCGCGCCCTCCGGCCAGGGCGGGGAATCCCGGTAATCCACATCGAGCAGCACCGCACCCTGGCGGTTGCGCAGTTGCACCAGACCCCGCTCGGTGGACAACCGGTTGGTTTCCCATCCCTCCCACGGGCCCACCACGTTGGTGATGCCATACACCGACTGGATGAGGTCGGGCGCGCGGGCCAGCACCAGATAGGATTCCGGAGCCATCACCATGGCCGGCGGGAAGACATACGCGACATCACCGGTGACGGAGTAGCCGCCGATGTCCTTCTCCCATGGATGGGCGTTGTAGATCTCGATGAACTCGAGGCTCTGAGACGGATCCTCGGGCTGCAGGCGCGGGTTGTAAAAAATCTCCGTAATGACAAGCCCGGTCTTGCGGCTGGAAGGCCCCGCCGGCTCGCGATCGGCGCTGAACTGGGCCTGGACCAGCCCCGTCATCTGAGCCAACAGACATGTCAGGAGGATCAAACGATGATGAAGAAGGCTCGAGGGTCGGTACGGGCTATTCATGGTCAACTGCCAACCCACGCGTGCGGCTCCTCATGCTCAACGAAGCCTCGCGGGAAGACAGGACATCCGTCCGCGGCGCCGTCTCGGCACGGCCAAGATGAGGGGCGTCAAGGACGTTCACACCATGGGATGCGTTACGAAATAGCATCAATCAGGTGACAAGGCAATGAAGGAAAGCGGGAGCCCGATGGAACGTTTCGGAATCCACCTCCCTCAGTAGCCGCCGACCGACCAGCCACGTTCCACGTGGTCACGAGGTGGTCCTGAAGGACTATGGAACGTTCAAAGTCCACCTCCTGACGTCGGCGGCTACTTCACTGTGGTCCTGAGGGAACTATGGAACGTTCGAGTTCCGCCTCCTGATCCCGCGGTCGCGCGTCTTGAAGCTGCATGCGCAGCCATTCGGGGCGGTTGGTGGTGATCGATTGGGCGCCCAAACCACGCATCCGGTGGGCCAGGATCGGATCGTCCACGGTCCAAACATGAAACTCATACCCCTCCCGGCGGAGGCGGGTCACCATCTCAGGCAGGAACCAATCGTGGGCCTGGCTGTCCAGGCCATCGGCCCCTGTCTCACGCAGCGTCTGCAGGACACTGTCCCAGGTGGGAGTCCATCCGCCCGTCGTCTTGTCCTGCTTGAATCCCGTCAGCCAGTAGGCCTTGATGCCGGTGAGCTGCCGCTTGGAAGCGCTGATGACGTCGGCGTTGAAGGAGATGATGGTGAGTTGATCGGTCTCCAACTCGGACTGGCCCAGCACGGACTTGAGGGGAGGCACAATTTCCGGGCCGCACTTGACCTCGACCAGCATCCCCTTTCCTTTCGGCACAGTCTGGAGGACTTCGGACAAGGTGGGGATGCGTTCCCCTCTCCAACGAGGGTCTTTCCAGGATCCGACATCCAGTCGCCGCAGGTCGGCCAGGGTCGATTGGGCGACGTCCAGGTCCACGCCGGCCGTGCGTTTGGTTGTCCGGTCATGAATGCAAACGATCTCACCATCCTTGGTCAGGTAAAAGTCGCCTTCAACGGCGTCGGCGTTCTGTTCCCAGGCAAGGCGGAAGGCGGCGAGGGTGTTTTCGGGGGCATCATGGGAAGCGCCTCGGTGGGCCACGAGGAGGGGTGCGGAGTGGGCGGCCAGGGGCCAACAGGCCAGCATGACCAGCCATCGGCAAAGGAAGGGGCGGAAGTTCATTGGCTGCCACCTTACGCAGCCGGAAGGACCCCGGCAAGCATGGCGGGAATGGCGCCACGTGGTTAGAAGCAGGTGGTCGGGAGGAGTAAGAGTAAGAGTAAGAGTAAGAGCAAGATGAGGCCGCCTTGCTCATACCCTTGACCCGAAACGAACGACCAACATGTTGTTGTTTTTGCCGGGGCCCCTCACCCTAACCCTCTCCCGCGGGGAGAGGGAACAGCGAGCCGGGATGGGTGAGAGGGATGAGCGCAGGGGCCTTTCTCCGCGGAGAGGACAGGTCCCCCTCTCCCGACGGGAGAGGGATGGGGTGAGGGGCCTTTGATATGGTGAGGTTTATGGTGCACTCGTCGCCATTGTTTCACCTTGTGACCCAACCCGCTACCCAGCCTTCTTTCCCCAGAAGCGTCTGGGGAATGACGTATTCTTGCTCCCTTCAAAAATCCTTCGCCGGCATGGCATTGAATTACCACCCTCTTTCATTTCCGCCCGTGGACGACCGAAGAAGGCTGGAAACCTTTGGTTGGGCGGGCCCGTCTTGATCCCCGTTCCGAGGCAGGGCGGACACACCACAGATGAGCCAACACACACACCAACCCGGCGAGCGCAGCAACCCGATTTCCACGGGCATGATGGTGGTCACGCTGGTGTTGTTATCCGACCTGGTGGTCCTGGCTGCGGTGGTTTCCGCCCTGTTTCGCCGCGGCATCTGGTAGCTTCCCAGGCCCTGGATCCGGGCCGAAATCTTTTCCTGACAAGTCCCCCCTTTCACGCAAGGTTGCGGTGTGAATGCGAATCCAACGCACCCTGAAGGAAAACCCGAGTTGGCAGTGGTCTGGTTGATGGTGGCCATGGCATGGATGGTCGGTGCCATGGTCTTTATAGCCACACGGGTATTCTGATTCAGGGGGGTTGCTGGTTGCGTCCAGGCCCCGGGAGCATTTCCCGGGGCCGTTTTCTTTGCCCGCATCCCGTCAGGGCAGCGTCGCCCGGAAGAATTGTCCCGCGGCCCCATCCATCCACGGCAGGGCCACCTCGATGGTGGACTGTCCGGTCGCATTGGTCAGCACGGGCATCCAATCCACCAGGTTGGTCGAGTTTTCAATCACCACCTTGCCGCCGTCCGGCACACCCGTCAGCCAGACACGAAACGTCATGCCCGTGTCGGAGAGGCTGTCGGCCACGAACAAGAGCGAGGTGGAAGCTGAGTCGGCCGTGACCAGATAGGAGACCTGGTTTGTCCCGGCCGGTCCGGTGGTCTGGAGGGTCACGCGATAAATGCCCGGTGAGTCGTACCGATGATAAGGCTGACGCGCCGACGACGTGCTCCCGTCCCCGAAGGTCCAGGACCAATTGGTGGCACCCAATGACAGATCGCAGAACCACACCCCCAACGGCGGCGCCCCTTGGTCCAGGGACATCCCCAAGGCCGCCACCACCGACGTCGGCGCCGATGGCCAGGTCCGGGTGGGATGATCAAAGCCATGCCGTTCCGTGACCACGTTGCCGCCTTGCTCGGTGGTCCACGAGACCTGTTGGCCGTTGATCATGGGCGCGGAAACCAGCCACTGGTCGTTCTCGCGACCATCATAGTCACGCGCCCCTCGCTGCCATCCGCGTCGGACCGGATCATAGAGGGCGAAGGAAACCTCGACGTCGAAGCTGGAGAGCATACCGGACGATTCGGCTTTCCAGGCCGCGATCCCGTCCTGCACCACCAGGCCGGAGGTGACCCAGTATTGGAGGGAGGTGCCGTTGTAGCCTCGCTCTGCCTCCACCCAGAACCTCGCGGCCGCATCATAGGTGGCATAGCCGACCTGACGATCGAAGACGGCCGAGGTGCCGAATGGATCGGCCTTCCATGCCACCGTGCGGCCGTTCAGGCGCAGGCTGGAGGGTTGCTGAAAGTGCAGCGTCGATCCTTCGAAGAAGCGCTCCTCCTTGACCCACCGGCCCAGCCCCGGATCGTAGGCGGCGTAGGCAATCTCGCTGTCGCGAAACGAGCCCGTCCCGCCCATCACCGCCCACCAGGCCACCATGGCCCCTGACGAGGTCAAGTTGAAGGTCTCCCATCGCTGGAGAACCGAGCCGTCGTAGCGCCAGGTGCCGGTCTTCCAGACCTGGAGTGCCGGGTCGTAAACCGCACACCCCACCTCGGTGTCGGGAGGCACGCTCAGACCGTCCCGATCCACACGCCACACAACCACCCCGCCCGAGGTCCCGAGGTCGGTGAGCCGCCAGAAATCGCCAGCCGACCCCGAATAGCGTTTCAGCCCGGACCGATTCTGCTGCAGGTCCGGATCCATGACGGTGAACCGGAGGTCGAAGGAATACCCGTTGGTCTCGATGGAGGTGGTGACGTTCTGCAGGGGCGGCTCATAAGCCGGCACACGGCAGGCCAACCACAGACTGGTTAACAGGAGGAGGGATGGCCACGAAAGTCTCGGCATGAGGTTGTGCGCCCGTTCTCTACCTCAATCCGCTGAAAGGGACCACCAAAACCTTGGATGGGGGATGGAGGACAAGAGGCACCACGAAACAACACGAAACACACGAAAACGGAGATGGGGGGACACGTAGCCGCCGCCGTGAGGCGGCGGACTCGATCGAGATGAACAACGTCACGATCCGCCCCCTGATCCTGCCGGCGCGGGGAGGCTACGTGTACGACGGACCACCTCCTTACGTCGGCGGCTACTGCTCTGGAACGATGATTTCTGACGACCCCACGTAGCCGCCGCCGTGAGGCGGCGGACCCGGTCGTGAAGACAGTCGTGGTGCTCGGCTTCCTGATCCCTGCGGTCGCGGGATGGCTGCTTGTACGAGGGACCACCTCCTTACGTCGGCGGCTACTTACGTCGGCGGCTACTTGCGTCGGCTACTCGGGTAGGAGGATGACGCGATAGAAGCGCGGGGAGGCGTGGATGGCCGGTTCGGCCACGCGCAGCAATCCGTCCGAGGACACGGCCGTGCCAATGCGTTCCCACCAACCCAGGTCGCTGGAGGCCTCGATGGCGTAACGGCCAGGCAGGGGCGGATTCACGCTGAGCAGGATGGCGCCGTCATCCCGCCGTTGCAGAAGCTGAATGCGCGGCTGATCATCGTCGGTCGCCAACATGCCGGCGCCACCCCCGTCGGGGGCGGGCAGGATATCGATGAAGCAGATCCGATTGGCCTTGGCGCCTACTGCGGCCGTCACAGTCATCCGGCCATCGGACACGCTGATCCGGCGGCTGCCGGAGACGAATTGCGAGTCGCGTCCGGGTTCGCCGTCCAGCGTGAGCAGGCCTTCCACGTCGATCTTGTAGTAGCTCTTCCGGTTGCCCTTGGGATCCCCGGCCACGATCAGGATGTCGTAGGTCCCGGCGGGCACTGCGATCTCCCAGATGCTGTCCGTGCCGTTGCCGTCCATGCGCTGGAGCGTGTCGTAGCGTTGGTCCGTGGTCTTGCGGTCGTCGCGGTCATAGGCGAAGGCGGTGTTGCCAACGTCCCAGCCATAGCTGAATCCATTGCCGCGGCTCCCGAAGACAAATCCCACGTCGGGCTGATACCCGGCGGGAATCTCGACGCCGGAGGGCTGGAAGTTGATGCGGACCCCGGCGAAGGCGGGGATGAGGGCGGAGGCCTCGTTGGAGTCGGGCCCGATGCCGGCTGCATTCTCACCCGCCACCACATAGTAGTAGGTTACACCCGCCGCCACCGCGCCGTCCTCGAAGGACGTGCCACTGAGGCCGCTGGCGAGCACGACATACGGCCCCCCCGAAGAGGTGCCGCGGCGCACGAGGTAGGAGGAGGCAGCTGTGGCGGGATTCCACGACAAGGTGACATCGCTGCTGGTGGTGGTGGCGTTCAGTCCGGAAGGCGCGCCGGGCAGGCCGATGACGGTGAGCGTGCCGGGGAGATGCGTGATGCGGTAGTTGAGATCGGCCGCGCCAAACACCTCAATCACGTAGGTGCCTCCCGGTGAGGCGGCATCCGCATCGGTGCTGAACTGCGCGGGCGAGTCGAGGCTGGCGGGGCTGTCGCCATTGACGAGCCCGTCGAAGGTGGCGGTGAAGACGGGGTTGGGTTCTCCTTCGTTGCGGGTCTTGTCATCCGCGGTGATGACCAGGCTGGCCGCCGTGATGGTCATCGTGCCTTCAACGTAGATGAAGGTGTAGTTGGGGTCGAAGGCGCCACTCGCCAGAATCGGGCGAGTCCCCACGCCGGTGGTGATGTCGGCGGTGGTGGACAAACTGGGTGCGGTGTCCAGGTCAGACGAATCATCGCCATTGGCGAACCCGACATAGGCGGCGGTGAGCGGAGGCACGGCGGCCCCATACACCTTGGACTTGTCCTGGGCGGTGATGGTCAGCGCCGCGGGAAGCACATCCAACAGGACCGAGCGGGTCACCGTATTGTAGGAGCTGGTGTCGCTTGGCGTGAAGGTCACCTCAAGAACCTGCCCGAGGCCCGCCTGCAGGACCGTTCCGGCGGAAGGCGCATAGGCAAAGGAGCCGGGCACATTCGCCGTGGCGTTGAGCTGCTGGGCTCCCAGGGCGGTCCCGTAGGAAATAGGCGCGGGCTGTGCCCATGTCACCACGGGATCCACCGCCGGAGCAGTGATGTTGATGGAGAGACCCGCCAGAGGGCTGGTGCCGCCATCGCCGTCGGCGACCTGCGCCTGCAGGGACCGGGCTGGCGTGGAGGGAGGGGCTGCGACGTTCTCATACGTCACGTTGCGCAGGACTGCCTGGGCCATGGTCGGCGTCGCAGATCCGTTCAGGGAGACCACCAGGGGCGTGGCGCCGTCCGTGCCTCCGGAAACGGTGCCGATGACGGTCCCCGCGAAGAGCACGCTGCCTCCGGATCGTCCGACCTGCCCCGGGCCGTTGCCCACATGACGGACATTCAGGCGATCCTCGGCCTGGCCATTGGCGACCAAGGCCACATGCAGGAAACCTCCGGCCAGATTGGCGCTGTCGATGTCGGAGACCAGCGCGGCCGGATCAACGGGCTGGGGACCCGACCCGGCCTGATAGGCCAGCGCCCCGGTTGGAAGCGCCAGGCTCGGGGCGTCATTGACGGAGTTCACAGTGAGCAGGAAGCTCGCCTCCGCCGTGTCCTCGCCGTCGCTGACGACCAACGTGATGGTGGCGGTCCCAAAGGCGTCCGGCTCAGGCGTGATCTGCACCTGGCGATTCTCTCCTGCGCCGCTGATGGCGATCTCGTGGTCGTGGACCAGGAGCGGGTTGTCGGAGGTTCCCGAGACCACAAGACTGGCGGGCGTCGTTTCGGCGTCGCCGACGGTGAACTCAATCAGCGCGGTGGCGGTGTCCTCGTCGGTGTCCTGGTCCGCAATGTCGCTGATGGAAGGCGGTGTGTTGTCCGCTCCGGGCGGGAACAGGCGTCCGGCCGGCACCACTTCCTTGGCTTGGCTGGCGCTGGACCACAGGAGCCGGGCCACGGCGCCGCCTCCGTTCTCGTAGTATTCGATGCGGATGGCGTGACGTTGTCCGGCGGTGAGATTGACGAGACCGCTTCGCTCGGTGGGGGCCTGGTCGATCCAACTGTCGATGACAAGCTGATCGTCGATCCAGAGCCGGAAGCCGTCGTCGGTCATGGCATACAAGGTGTAAAGCTCGGAGTAGAGCGGCTCGATGGCGCCTTCCCAGCGGACCGAGAAGGTGTCGGGCCCGATGCTGGGATCGGGCGAGCCGCTGCCCCAGTCAAAACTGATGACCGTATCGAACCGAGTCAGGCGCGGGTTGGTCAGGTCGATGTTGTCAAAGTAGGTGCCCTCCAGCCCCGGCGGCACGACGGCGACCAGGCCGGAATCGGTGTCCGTCAACCCATCGGGATCGGTCGTGGTGAGCGTGACCGTGTAGTTGCCCAGGGCGGTGTAGGTATGGGAGGCGTTGAGGCCCTGTCCGTAGGTCCCATCGCCGAAATCCCAACCATAGGTAAGGGCGTCGCCATCCGGATCGCTGGAAGCGGAGGCGTCAAGCAGCACCAGCAGGGGCGCCTGCCCCTGGGTGGGCGCTGCCTGGAAGGAGGCCACGGGCGGGCGGTTCGGGCAATCGGGGTAAAGATACACCTCCGAAGTGGCGGACAGCCCCGCGGGATCGGTGACGGTGAGGGTGACGCGGTAGAAATACACCTCCTGGTTGCAGCCGACCGGCGAGATGATCGTGGTGGAGACGTGGTTTTCGTCAATGGGCTCGGCGTGAGTGTGGTTGTTGTGGTGCAGGATGGTTTGCCATTGATATAGCAGCTCGGCGTCTGAGAACTCCGCATCGGTCACGCTGGCGATCAGCGGGTATTCGGTGTCGGCGTCCATCGGATAGAGCGTGCCGTTGGCCGGGCTGGTGATCAGGACCTGGGGCGGGGTGTTGTTGACCGAGATCAGCCGCTGCGCGGTGGCGGTCAATCCGCCGGCATCGGTCACGGTGAGCGTGACGGTGAAGGCGGAGGGAACGCCGGCGGGCGCGTTGAAGGTGTGGGAGGGATTGGCGGATGTGCTGGCGGGGCTCCCGTCGCCAAAGTTCCATGAATAGGAGAGCGCCTGGGATTCCGGGTCGGTTGAGCCGGAGCCGATGAACTGGACAGTCAGGGGTCCGGGGCCGTAGGTGACATTGGAATCCACCACCGCCACCGGAGGCTGGTTGCCGGAGGGAACGTAGCGGATGCGTCGCAGGGTGCTGCTCCAGGAGATGTAGTAGAGCTGGCCGTCCTGAGGATGGGTGGCCATGGCCACCACGCCGCCGCCGCCGGTCAGGAAATCCTGGACCAGGGTGGGGCGGTCATTGGCGTCAAAGGAGAAGCTCCGAATCCATTGCGCCCCGTAATCCGCCTGGAAATAAGTGTTGCGGTAATTGACCGGGAAGTCGCTGCCCATGTACCAGACCCCGCCAATGGAGCAGTTGCCGCCAAACTGCGGTCCGCTCACGGGACTGCCCGCCGCGCCGACATTGACGACGACCGAGTTGCCGCTGCCGTTGTAGTAGGCGGTGCGGGACGGTCCCGATCCGTGCCGCCAATCAATGGCCGGCCGGTTGTGGACAAACGTGGGAATCGAAGCGGGCACCAGAACGGAGGGGTTGCACTCGGATGTGAACGGCGCCGGGTTGAGCGTGTCCTGCTGGATCAGTTCCCGAAAGTAATAATGGGTCCGGCCACAGCCTGCGCTCGGTGGAATGGGAGCATCCAGGTTGAGGACGTTGGCGCCCCGGTAATCGGACCGGACATCCATGCCTTCGTAGATGGGCCAGCCAAAGTTCTGCCCGGGTCCGGTGCAGACGTGAAGATCCTCCCAGGTGTTCCAGCCCACGTCCCCGATGTAGAGAACGCCGGGATCGCCGTCGGCCGGGTTGTGGCTGCCGGTTTCGGGACGGAGCGTCATGCGGCAGGGATTGCGCAGGCCCAGGGCCCAGACGCGGGAACGGGCGGCGCGCGGCGCGGACGGATCGAAATACGGATTGCTGGAGAGGCCGTCGCCGGTGGCGGGGTCTATGCGCAGCACCTTGCCATTGTGGCTGTCCACCAATTGGGAGCGCAGGGCGCCGATGTTCTCCTTCTGCTTGATGATGCCTTCGTTCAACGCCTGCGCGTAGTAGGTCTCGGAGGCGCTTCCGATGTCCGTCGAGGAGTAGCTGGCTCCATCGCCGCAGGAGATCAGAAGCGTGCCATCGGTGCCGAACACCAGGGCGCCCACGCCATGGGACTGGTGGACGATGGGCATGCCGGTGTCGATCGTTTCCCCCATCAGGATGCGCCGGCTGGCCGGATCCACCGTGGTGAACCCATCCGCCGCCCGCGCGGTGTAACGCGTGACCCGACCGATCGTGGCTTGAAAATACTCGTCCACGCCGGGGTTGTAGGCGAGCGTTCCGAAATTGGCCAGGTGATGGTGATCGACCACGTAGAGGAGATACACGTATCCGTTCTGGAGAAAGTTCGGATCGAGCGCGACGCCCAGGAGACCGTAATCGCGCCAGCCGCCCACTTCGTCGCTGATGTCGAGCATGGGTTGGGCGGATTTGACGCCGTTGTTCACGATCCAGATGCGGCCGCCTCGTTCCCACACGTACATGCGGCCGTTGTCGTCGAATGTCATGCCCGCCGCCTCGTTCCAGGAACCGCCAATGGACTCTTCGATGAAGCCGGAGGGAAGGGTGGCGGCGAGGGTGGTTCCCGCGAGCAAACTTACCGCCACTGCGGTCGCAGCCGCGGTCAGGGCGCACTTCAGCCCGAATCGTGTCTTGTCAGTGTTCATAGGTCACTCCTGTCGTGTGGCCGCCTCCACGGCCGAATCCTCGAAGACGTCCTTCCTCCTTGAAAAGGCACTCCTTGCCTGCGTGACGGATCATCATCCGCAACCTGGGATTCATGCGGCTTACCAGATGGCAGGTGCGGAAGCAACTCCCAAGCTTCAGGCGGGCATCGCATGTATTGGCGAAGAAGGTCCTCCCGAACCCCTTGATTGGCCACCCGGTCGGGATACGGAATGGAGGGACGGGAGAATGGCGGGGCGTTGGACCGGGGATTTGCGGGAAGACTCCAACACGTAGCCACCGCCGTGAGGCGGTGGACTCGATCGTGGTAAAACCCGTCGGCTACTTCAACGACGGACCACCTCGTGACCTCGGCGGCTACTTCAACGGGCCCCTACGGATCAAACACCTGCACCCGATAATGCCGGGCAGGAATGGAGGGAGTGGCGGGATCGACGAAGAGGACGGAGCCGCTTTGGTTGGTCAGCAATTCGAGCGGATACCACGCGCCCTCATTGGTGCTGGCCTGCATGAGAAAGATTTCCCCAATGGGTCCCGTAATCGTGGCCTCAAAACGCCCCTGGGCGTTGATCGTCTGGCTGACAAATCGCGGCGCGTCATCGTCCCGGATGAACACCGATGCCTTGGGCGTGGCATCCAGCACGGCATTGAACGGCGCCTGCAAATAGATGGCGAACGTCTCCCCGTTCTCCATGACCGAATCATTCACCAGCGTGAGGGTCACCGGCTTGTTGGTCTGCCCGGGAAAGAAGATCAGGGAGGTGAAGAACGGATTGTAGTCCAACCCCGCCTCGGCCGTTTCATTGCTGGTCACCACGTCCACCGAAACCGTTTCCCCAAAGGGCTTGGAGAGGCGGACGGACAGCCCCAGGCTGCCGCTGTTCTCCGCCACGTTCAAACCGCGCGCGGAGAACCGGGCGGTGGGCGGATCATCGTCCAGGATGCGCAGCACGGCGTTGCTGGGACTGGTCAACACTCCGTTGACGGGGGCGAAGAGGATGAGTTCCACCGTTTCCAACGGTTCATCCGTGTCGTTGTCAATGATCGGGATCGGAATCGCCTGGACCGTCTGGTTCGGGGCGAAGATGATCTGGCCGGTGGCCGGTTCGTAGTCGGAACCCGCCTGGGCGGTGCCATTGGTGGTGGCGTAGCGGATCGAGACGGTCTGCCCGGACGCGGCGTTCAGTCCCACGCTGACCATGGCCGTGCCGGCGTCCTCATCCACCGAATACTCCGCGGCGGTGAAGGCGATCCGGGGCGGGTCGTCATCCAGGATGGTCACGGTGGCGGCGCCCCCGGGGATGGCGTTGGTGGGATGGCTCAGGCTGATGGTGAAGGTCTGGTTGGGCTCCACCACCTGGTCCGGCAGGATGGGGATGACAATCGTGTGCTCGGTCTGCGTGGGCACGAACACCAGGTGCCCGGCGGTGTGCCCGTAATCCTCGCCGGCCACGGCGGAACCGTCGGCCGTGGCGTAGTCGATGGAGACATCACTGCCAAAGGCGTTGCTGAGCCGGATCTTCACACTGAGGCTGCCGGCGCTTTCTCCGACGGTGTAGGTTCCCAATTCAAACGACACGTTCGGCACCGGGGTGGTGTCCAGCTTGATGCCATCCGATGCCGGGGCGGAGGTGTTGCCGGTTCCGTCGCGGAATTGCGCGTGCACCGTCTTGTTGCCATCGGGCGGGTCGAGGGTCCATGTGGCCTGGGTGGCGTAGGCCTGCCAGGTGGACCAGGTGGCGCCGTCGTTGCTGAAGCGCATCCCTGTGACGACCCCGCTGTTGTCGGTGGCCGAGAGCGTGAGGTCCACGAGGGTGTTGGTGGTGGTCTCGGCTCCCATGTTGATGAGGACCGTGCCGGTGGGTGGCGTGATGTCGGACAGCACGGAGGAGGAAGCGCCCGCCGGACCGCCGCCGGGACCGATCACGGAGAGGGTGACGTGGTTGCTGGCGAAGTTGGAATAGACATGCGTGGGGCTGCGCCGCCCTTCCACGCCGCCGTCGCCAAAGTTCCAGTTCCATGAGCTGGCCCCGAGAGACAAGTCGAAGAAGGTGGTGACCAGCTGCGCGTTCCCCTGACGCGGCGTGACGCCAAACGCGGCATAGGGGACGGTGAAGGAGTTGGTCCAAAGGCCGTTGACCGCATTGTAGCCCCGCACGTAGTTCACGCTGTTGGCCGACCAATAGACCGTGCCGGTCTGGATGAGCAGGTTCTGGGTGGAACCGGACGCGGTGGCGTTGCCGGCCCAGGCGCCCCGCACCGGATCGTAGGCGAAGTAATAGATGACCCCGCTGGCGTTGGCGCTCCAGGCCACCACGGCGTTGTCGGTCTTGAGATCAAACGTGTTGGCGCTGCGCTGCGACGCCAGGCCCCAGGCAGCGCGCGTGGGATCGTAGGTGGCCATGTAGATGTCGCTCATGCCCAGGCCGACATTCACGCTCCAGGTGATGACGCCACTCCGCGTGGTGAGGTCGAACACGGAACTGGACAGCAACACACCGTCCCCGGTCCATTGTCCGGCGACGGGATCGTACGCGCGATAATACACGCGCGAGCCGACACTCCAGGTCACATGCCCGTGTTCGGTCTGCAGGCTCGAGGCCGACCCGGCCACGCCGGTCGCGGACGCCACCCATTGCCGGCGGGCGCGGTCCCAGGCCGCCATATACACCGTGCCCGGCACCGACCAGGCGACGACGCCGTGGGCTGTGGTCAGGTCGATCGTGGCGGCGCTGGCCAGGTTGGTTTTGTTCCACGACTGGGCCAGGGGCTCATAGACCCGGCATGACACCTGGCTGCCGCTGCTCCACGCGACCACGCCATTGGCATCGCGGGGGGTTTGAAGCGTGGGACCGACGTTGTCGCTGTCCTGCACCGTGTTGCCCAGGGCGGGATCGAACACGCTGTAAATCACCGTCGTGGGCGGCACCGGGGTGGTGGAGACGGTGATGTTCTGCAGCGGCGGTGACAGGTCGATGACCGCCGCAAAGGCGGCGGCCGGGAGCAGGACAGGGAACGTTGCGGCGAGACGATGCTTCAGGTACGACATGAACGTATGCGGCGAAGGTTAGTCGCAAAGGCGGGAATTGACAACTGCTTGTGAGGCTGGCGCTATGGGAACCCGCGCCGACGCGGCCCATGGCATGAATTCAAATCCCGCCCCCACATATACCTGGCCCAAATACCTGCTGGCCGCAGTCATCCTGGGCATCGTCATCGCCGTGCTGGCGGTCATGAAGGAAGCCAACCGAGTCAAGAACCTCAGAGGCACCGACCCGCTGCATCAGCCGGCTTCTGCCCCGAGCAATTCGGTCTCCCGGTGAACCGCGAAAGGATGTGGACCACGAAAGACACGAAAGACACGAAACTGAGTTCTACCGGGTTTCGTGTGTTTCGTGGTTCATGATCCCTGGGAGCTCGACATGAACCGGGGATCCGAACCGAGGCCGCCGCGTTTGTTGTCCCGGCTTTAGCCGGTCCGGAAAGGGCAGGGGCTCTCCATGGACCGTTATCCGCCACGGGACACGTAGCCACCTCCCGTGAGGGGGTGGATCGTTACGTTGTCCATCACGACAGAGTCCGCCGCCTTACGGCGGCGGCTACGGGTTTTTTGGTCTTGGCGCACGGCCTTTCGCGCGGCGTGACGTCAGCAGTGAATCCAGTTGGGCCACGACGTCGGGATGATCGGCCGCCACGTTGTTGGATTCACCCGGGTCGGAATCCAGGTCGTAGAGTTCCAGCGGAAGACCGTCCAACGGCTTGATCGCCTTCCATCGGCCTTGCCGGATGGCCTGCCCGACGCGGGGCAACTCCCAATAGAGATGGTCGTGATGATTGGTTTCGACCTCGCCCATGAGGGTGGCCTTGAAGGAGAGGCCGTCGAGGCCCCGCGGCGGCTGGACTTCGGCGATGTCGGCAAGAGTGGGCAGCAGATCCAAGGCGGCCCAAACCTGGGTGGACACCACGCCGGACGGAATCAGCCCCGGCGCATAGGCGATGAGGGGAACGCGCAATCCGCCTTCAAGCAGGTCGCCTTTCTCGCCCCGGAACGGTCCCGCGCTGGCGAAGAACCCGGCGTCATTGCCGCCCTGGGAATGCGGCCCGTTGTCGCTGGTGAAAAGGATGACGGTGTTGGTTTCCAGGTTGTATTTGCGGATTTGCTTCATGAGCAGGTTCACGCTCCGATCCAGACGAGTGATCATGGCGGCCTTGTTCTTTTCCGCCTGCGGCCAGTCCTTCTGGGTGTAGGGGATGTCGCTGGGTGCTTCCATCCCGTTGAGCGTGCTCAGGGTGAGATCCAGGTTGGCATGCGGCGTCGGGTAGCTGAGGTAGAGGAAGAATGGCTCGTAACGGCTGCCTCGGATGTAGTTGGTGGCGGCCATGGTGAAATAGTCGGGGCTGTAGGCGCCGCGCTGGCCATCCAGGTTCGAGTCCAGGACCACGACATGATTGGTGCGAAGTCCGTTCCTGGTGGATCGCCAAAGGTAGGTTGGATAGTAGTCCTGGGAGCGGGCCGTTCCCAGGGTTCCCAGCCATTCATCAAAACCGTGCTCATGGGGAGCCCCTACAGGCGGCTCGTTGGGAATCTCATAGCCCAACGCCCATTTGCCGATGAGGCCGGTCTGGTATTCCCCCTGCCGGAGCACGGCGGCCAGGGTCGGCACCGAGGCCTTCAAGACGGGGCGTTCGGAAACGGTCAACGGGACATGTCCGGAATCCAGCCCGGTCAGCAACGCAGCCTGGCTTGGCGCGCCCAGGCTGCTGCCGGCGTAAAACTGGGTGAACCGCATGCCTTCGGCAGCCAGCCTGTCCAGGTGCGGCGTATGGATGTTGGTCTGCCCGTAGGAACCAAGGTCACCGTATCCGAGATCATCCGCCACGATCAGGATGAGGTTGGGCGGACGATCGGCCATGAGCTGGCGAATCAACTCGTTGGGCGTAAGATCCGCGGCGTGCGCCAAGGGGCGGGTGGCCTGAAGCCACGTCATCGCTGCCAAGCAGACCAGTGCCCCCATGGAATTGGCGCGCCTGGTTCGATCTGACATGGCGGCCATTGTGGCGGTCCGGAGGTGCGTGCGTCCATTGAAAACCGGCTCGGGTTCGGGCATGATCGCTCGGGAGCGCGCCAGTTCGCGCTCCCTTCGCGGCGGACTTTTGATTATATTGAGTCATGTGGTATGAGCTGCGGATCCTGGCGGTCGTGGTGTTGGCGTCTGCGACGTCGTGCCGCCCGTCGGTCCGCCCAGGCGGGAGGGCGGTCTCCGTTGAGACCGAAGGGACGGTTGCACGTATGAATATGGTCAAGGAACAGCTCATGGCTCCGGGGCGCGACATCCGCAATCCGCGCGTGCTCCGGGCGATGGAACTCGTGCCCCGGCACGAGTTCGTGCCCGAATCGCACCGACCCCAGGCCTACGAGGACGGGCCGCTTCCCATCGGACACGGACAGACCATCAGCCAGCCGTTCATCGTGGCCTACATGACCGAGAAGTTGGATCCCCAGCCGGGGGACCGCATCCTCGAGATCGGAACGGGTTCGGGGTACCAGGCAGCGGTGCTGGCGCAGTTGGTGGACGCTGTGTACACCGTCGAGATCGTGGAGCCGTTGGCGGAGCAGGCCCGCAGGACCATCTCGCGCCTGGGCTACGCCAATGTCCACATCAAGGTGGGAGATGGATACCAGGGTTGGCCGGAGTTTGCCCCGTTCGATGCCGTCATCGTGACCTGCGCCCCGGATCACATTCCCCGGCCGCTGGTGGATCAGTTGAAGGAAGGCGGAAAGATGATCATCCCTGTCGGCACGCTGCCCTACCAGGAGTTGATGCTGCTGCAGAAGGAAGGCAGCGACGTGCGTCAGCGGGCCGTGCTTCCCGTGCGGTTTGTTCCCATGACCGGGGAGGGCGAGAGGAGGGACTAGTCCAAGGCCAACCATGTAGCCGCGAACTTCAGTTCGCGTTACCCATCACGAGGGAGTCCACCGCCTCACGGCGGTGGCTACGTGGCCCGTGGCGAATCACGGGTCGTGGCAAGCTACTACAAGCTTGGCGGGTGGCGGGGCAGGGGGCATGCTCCGGGGCATGCCTAAGATATCACTTTCGCGGATGGTGTCGGAGTGTGACCGGCTTCTCAAGCCCTCGGCGATCGAGGATTTCAAGGGGGCCCACAACGGTCTTCAGGTGGAGAACAACGGCCAGGTCACACGCATTGCCGCGGCGGTGGATGCGAGTCTGGCCACCATACGGCGCGCGGTATCGGCCAAGGCCGACCTGCTTCTGGTACACCACGGCCTGTTCTGGGGGGAAACGGTGCCGTGGACGGGAAGACGCCGTGAGCTCCTGCAATGGCTGCTGGACAACAACCTGGCCGTGTACAGCTCCCACCTCCCGCTCGACAGGCACCCGAGGCTGGGCAACAACGCCGGGCTTTGCACCGCCCTGGGATTGAGGAACCCCAAACCGTTCTTTCCCCATGAGGGTGTCCCCATCGGGTTGCAATGTCGTCAGGCCGTTTCCCGGGACGACATGATCCGTCGATTGCAGCAGGCCACGGGAGCGGATCCGGTCGTGATCCCGGGCGGCCCCGCCATGTGTCGTCGCATTGGCGTGGTCACGGGAGGCGCCGGCGCGGAAGTGGCGCTGGCGGCCAAGGAGGGGGTCGATACCTTCATCACTGGTGAAGGGCCGCACTGGACGTTCGCCCTCGCGGAAGACCTGGGGATCAACCTGCTTTACGGAGGCCACTACGCCACGGAAACGTTCGGAGTCAAAGCGCTGGCCGCACACCTGTCGAAGCGGTTCGGGTTACCGTGGGTGTTCATCGACTATCCAACGGGACTGTGACGGAAGGCAGAAGGTAGAATGGAAGATGAGGGAATGCTTCTTGAGCATGTAGCCGCCGACGTCAGGAGGTGGGGGGCGTGTTTCGTTGACCGTCTATGACCACCTCGTGACCTCGGCGGCTACGACGCCCCCACGCGTCGGGCGACGAGGAACGCGTTGAACATGAGATAGCGTGCGGGCGTGAGGTTGAGCAGAAAGTCGATGGGGCCCGCCACGTAACGATCGGTGCATGACACCCGTTCCACGCGACAACCGTTGCGTTCCAGGAAGAATTTCATCTCCAGCGGATTGGTCACCACAATTGCATCGTCGTCCGGCTGGAACGGCTCCCGCACGATCGCTTCCATGCGGTCGAACCGGACGGTGTCCGGCGCGGTGCGCATCTGGCGGCGCTTGGCCAGAAGGCGATTCCAGTTGGTCCACTTTTGTCCCACACCCCGCATGTGCCGGTGATAATCCCGAAACCCGAGCACGCGCAGGAAGTTGGGGCTGGAAAGCACGACGCGGCCGCCGGGGCGAACGACGCGGCACACCTCCGCGATGAACTGTTCCGGGTTTTCGACATGCTCCAGCACGTTGAGGGCTCCGGCGCTGTCGAAATGGGCATCCGGGAAGGGCAGGGTTTGACCGTCATAGAGCTGGCATCCCGGACACACCTTTTGCGCCCGTTCAATGTTTGGCGCGGAGACATCCACGCCATGGGCATCAAAACCCTGCTGGGCCAGCCGGTGGACCACCTGGCCCACGCCGCAGCCGATATCGAGCACCCGACCGCGCTCCACCGTGGGCCGGAGGGTGTCCGCATACTTGGCATAGAAACCGGGATCCCAACCGGCCAGAAACTCGGCGTAGGACTCGTTGTCGCGATAGTAGGATTCCTGGTTGCCCATGGTGCAGTCCGGCGGGGTTATAGCGGGGGAGGCGAGGTGCGTCGAGATTGTCGTGAACCTCGGGCCGTGGGGAGAGGGCGAGTAGCCGCCGACGTCAGGAGGCGGATTTCGTGGTCGGTTGGCTGTGGAGGGGAGGTTTGAGGGCGCTGCCTTCCTCCGCGCGGAAGACGTGTCTCCCTCTCCCGCCGGGAGAGGGTCGGGGTGAGGGGCCCCAACAATGGCTCGTTCAAAACTCCTCCTCCTTGAAACGGGTCCTGGATCCGTTGCTGCAGCGCATTCCAGAACCGGAGCGCCATTCAAGGATTCTATCACGGGCCCCTCACCCCAACCCTCTCCCGCCGGGAGAGGGGGAAGCTGGCTGGCGGTGGCGTGGAGGGTTAAGTGGGGCAATCTCTCTCCGCGCGGAAGACGTGTCTCCCTCTCCCGCCGGGAGAGGGCAGGGGTGAGGGGCCCCAAGAATGGCTCGTTCAAAACTCTTCCTCCTCCTTCTCTTCTTCATGGAACGGGCTCTGGATCCGTTGCTGCAGCGCATTCCAGAACCGGAGCGCCATTC
>Ga0302046_10001007_pt1 | contig 26776 bp, 23 predicted proteins | sample RVTome_11_FD_200261 | JGI IMG/M metagenome (GOLD analysis project Ga0302046, IMG submission 200261) | Soil microbial communities from uranium-contaminated site in the Upper Colorado River Basin, Wyoming, United States - RVT147D111 (version 2) ... | reverse complement strand
CAATTGCTCTGCCGCCTGCGCGACCCGAGCGGCCATGCCGTTCTCAGCTTTCTTCATGTAAGAGCGGGGGTCGTACACCTTCTTGTTGCCGACCTCCCCATCGATCTTCAACACCCCGTCGTACTCCTTCATCATGTGGTCCACTATTGGGCGGGTGTAGGCGTATTGGCAGTCGGTGTCGATGTTCATCTTGACCACCCCGTAACCCAGAGTCTCGTGGATCTCCTCGATGGTGGAACCACTGCCTCCGTGAAAGACCAGATAGTGGCGGGCATCGTCTCCGAACTGGCCGGCCACCGCCGACTGCCCGTCGCGGAGGATGGTTGGGTCGAGCTTCACCGCGCCCGGCTTGTAGACACCGTGGACGTTGCCGAATACCGCAGCCAGGAGATAGCGGCCTTTGTCGAATGTGCCCAGGACCTCCGAGACCCGCACCATGTCCTCGGGCGAGGTGTAGAGCTTGCCCCGGTCGATGTCCTCGTTGTCGGTGGCGTCTTCGACGCCGCCGACGATCCCGATCTCCAGCTCGAGGATGATGTCCGCCTCGGCACAGAGGCCGAGCAGCTCTTCTGCCAGCGCCAGGTTCTCCTCCATCGGCAGATCGGAGGCATCGAGCATGTGTGACTGGAAAAGCGGTCCTTTGCCTTGTGTCTTCCGCTCCAGGCTGGCTGCGATCAGTGGTCTGAGAAAGCCGTCGACCCGAGGAGCAGGACAGTGGTCCGTGTGGAGGGCAACATTGACCGGGTACTGGCTCGCTACCACTCCGGCGAACTCGGCCAGAGCGGTGGCGCCGACCGGCATGCTCTTGTTGGACTGGCCAGAGGCGAATTCAGCCCCGCCGTACGAGACCTGGAGGATCCCGTCCGAACCGGCTTGCTGGAGGCCCTCGAGGGCGGCGATGACTGTTGTCGACGATGTGACATTGATGGCCGGGAGAGCGAAGCCTCTTCCGCGGGCTGCGTCCAGCATCTCTCGGTATTTTTGCGGCGTGGCGATCGGCATTTGATCCTGTTTCTGGTGTTGGACGGGAGTGTCAGTCGAGAGTAGTCAGATACCAGCCAGGCTCTGACGGGCAGGTCTCACGGATCCGCAGTGGGTTTTCCGACTCGCCGTCAGAAACCGCGAGCAATAGGTTTGGGCCCGTGACACCGAGTGGCGATCAGTTGACCACGTCCCGGAAGGCACGTAGCCCGGTGATGCGTGCGATCTACCTGATCCTTGGTTTGATCTGCCTGGCCTTCGTCCCATTGAGTTTCCTTCCCGGGATCCCAACGCTCGACTTCGTCATCCTCGCCGCATTCTTCTTCTCGATGTCCTCGGACCGTCTCTACGGATGGCTGGTCAATCACCCGGTCTACGGCAAGATGATCAGGAGCTACCGGTCGGGGGGGCTCACCAGGCGGATGAAGTGGTTTGCCGCCTTCGCCATCACGGCCTCCTTGTCGTTCTCGGCATTCGTGATGATCCAGAACACGGCCCTTCGGATCGGCCTCGTTGCCGTGGGTGTGTTTGCTGTGTGGTTCGTGTTCAGCCGGCCGACCCGGGTCGATCGCGTCGCCTGAACCAACGTCGGACAGCGGCGACCACCGACCTCGACTCTGGCCACTTGACCAACCACGAGGTGCACGGTTCACGATCGGGCCTCCTACCGGTTCCCCGGTCCCGAAAGCGATTCGCCTCAGCCCCGCTGTTCGGTGAACAATCAGAGTCACATGTCGCTCAGCGCGCCAGCACGACCTTTCAGCCGTTTCTCCCTCGCCGCGGTCGCTGCCACTGCGATGGGTGTCGCCACTTTCTCGCAGAGCGCGTTCGGAGTGCTCGCCTCGGACCTGATAGATGAGTTCGGGGTCCATCGCTGGCAGATCGGGATCCTGGTGACCGCCGCCGGGTTCACCGGCGGATTTCTCTCCCCGGTGTTCGGCCGAATCACTGATCGGATCGGAAGCGTTCGCTCGATGGTCGGCGTCCTCACGCTCGGGGCGCTCTATATGTCTGTTGTGTTCGTTGCACCGTCCTATGCCATCGTCGTGGTCGGCGCCCTGCTCAGTGGCATGCCAAATGGATGGGCCAACCCGGCCACCAATGCATTGATCGTCGACAACATCGCCGCCGGGACGAGGGGAGTGATAACCGGCATCAAGCAATCGGGGGTCCACATCGGCACCTCTCTCGGGGGCCTCTTTCTCCCAATCATCTCGTCGGTTGCCGGCTGGCGGGTGGCGTATGCCTCTTTCCTTGTCTTCCCGGTGGCGGGTCTGGTGGGGATGTGGCGACGCCCCCGGGTCGAGCGTCGAGAGCCGTCTCACGGCGAGAAAAGGGGGGCCGTTCCCACATCCATCAGGTGGATAGCCTTGTACGGCGCACTAACCGGGCTCGGGGTCTCAGCCACGATGACCTTCCTCCCTCTGTTCGCCAAGGAGAACCAAGGCTGGACCACGACGCGGGCGGGCTTCTTGATCGCCGGTGTAGGTGTCGTGGGCGTGATCGCCCGGATCTCATGGGGCTCCTTCTCCGAGCGCAGGCTGGGTCATGGCCGGACACTCCGGCTGCTGGCACTGCAGTCGAGTCTGGCCGCCGCACTTCTCGGCTTGGCCTCGGCAGGCTTCGCACCGAGTTGGGTACTTGTCCCGGCCGCTCTGCTTGTCGGCTCGGGCGCCATTGCCTGGAACGCGGTTGGGATGCTGGCAGTGATGGACTACTCCCCAGCAGATCTCGTGGGTCGGGGGACGGGCCTGGTCATGTTGGGATTCCTGACCGGGATCGGCGTTGGAGCGCCGCTGATGGGATTGTCGGTGGATCAGCTCACTGTCTACACGCCTGGTTGGATCGTGGTTGCCTCGTTCTTCGTCATGAGCGCTTTCGTGGCGGGCAAGATTCATCGCACCGGTACCCTCGCCCACGTTTGAGGCTGGTCATTGCGCTCTGCACCGTCGACTACTCGGGTCGGCTCACCGCTCATCTCCCGGAGGCGGTCCGATTGATCATGGTCAAGGCCGACGGCACCCTGGCCATTCACTCAGACGGCAACGCCTCCAAACCGCTGAACTGGATGGTTGCCCCCAACGTGGTCGAGATCTTCGCCGATCGCTGGGAGGTCTCGAACACCAAAGGCGAGCGACTCACCATTCGGATTGCGGAGATCATCGAAGACGTGACCCACGAGCTCGGTCTGGACCCCGGGCTGCAGAAGGACGGGGTTGAGGCACATCTGCAGGAGCTGCTCGCCGCCAGACCGTGGGTGCTCGAGGAGGGGCTCACACTGATCCGCCGGGAGTATCCGACCGACATCGGCCCGGTCGATCTCCTATGTGCCGACCATCAGGGTCGAACGGTCGCCGTCGAGGTGAAGCGGAGGGGGGAGATCGAGGGGGTCGAACAGCTCGCCCGTTACCTGGAGAGACTGGGCAACGACCCACGACTGGGGCCGATACGTGGAATGTTCGTGGCCCAGGCGATCACTCCCCAGGCTCACGTGTTGGCCGGGTCGCGTGGGATCGAGGCCATCGAGGTCGATTACGACGGCCTGCGCGACGCCGAGGACACCGAGTTCCGGCTCTTCGACATCCGCTGACATGTTCGAAGTCGTCCTGTTCCAGCCCGAGATACCCCCCAACACCGGGAACGCCATGCGTCTCGCCGCGGTTACCGGGTGCCGGCTCCACTTGATCGAGCCGCTCGGCTTCGACTTGGACGATTCGAAGCTACGAAGAGCCGGGATGGACTACCGGGACAAGGCAGTGGTCTCGGTGCACGCCGGGTTGGAGCGGTGGCGGGAGAGCACGAGGCCACCACGAGTGTTCGCCTTGACCGTCGATGCGGACCGGATCTACACCGAGGTTGCATTCGAGCCGGGCGACGCCTTCTTGTTCGGCCCGGAATCGGTCGGGTTGCCCGAGGAGGTGCAAGGTCTTGCTTGGTTGGACGGAGCCCTGCGACTGCCGATGGTGCCCGGCGTCAGATCACTCAATCTGTCCAACTCGGTGGCGGTGGTGGTTTTCGAGGCCTGGCGACAGCATGGCTTCACCGGGTCTCGTCTGGTGCCCCCTGATCGATCAGAGACAGTCTGAGCAACTGCGGGAGAGGTGGACACGCCCCTCGCAGCGTCGCCGGGGTCGGTCCCCCGCTGCCCACGCCGGACAACTCGTTCAGTTCGAGGCCAACAGCTCGAACGCAATCGCCTCGGAGAGGATCGCCTTCTCCAGATCGCCGAGATGCTGACTCTCGTTGGGTGCGTGATAGGCGCTGGTCGGGTCTCCCGCTCCGATGACCAGGATCGGGGCCTCCGGGTAGAGCTCGGCGAAGGTCGCGATGAACGGGATCGAGCCGCCCGCGCCCATGGCCACAGGCTCGACACCGAAGGCCTCGGTGAATGCGGTAGTCCATGCTTCAACTGCGAAGTTGTCGCTACCGATCGTGGAGGCGTCGCCGAACTCCTCGTGGATGAACTCGACCCTGGTCCCCCAAGGGGCGTTGGCGACCAGGTGCTCCTTCAGGGCCCGGGCGGCGTCGGCAGTGTCCTGGCCAGGGGCAGTGCGAAGGCTCACCTTGGCCCGGGCGACCGGTACCAGCTGGTTGATGGCCTCGGCGACCGGTGGTGCGTCCAAGGCCAGGACGGAGATCGCGGGCCGTGTCCAGAGCCGCGACGGGATCGACCCGGTTCCGATCTGTTCGATCCCATCCAGAGCCCCGGTGAGCTGACGCGCCAAATCCTCGGGGACTTCGAGTCCCGACACCTCCTCGCTGACCAGCCCGGGCACAGCCACGTTGCCCTCATCGTCATGGAGGGTCGCCAAAAGACGCGCCATTGCGATCAGGGCATCGGGGTAGACGCCGCCGTACTGGCCCGAGTGCACGGGGGCTTGGAGAGTCCGCAGCTCGATGGTGAAGCCAACGATGCCTCGGAGCGAAGTTAGGAAGGCAGGAACCCCCACCGACCAATTGCCACCGTCGCCGATGACGATCACGTCTGGTTTCAGCAGATGTGAGTACTTGTCGAGGATGGCCGGCAGACTCTGTGACCCAGCTTCTTCTTCACCCTCGAAGAACAGCTGAACGCCGACCGGGGGCCGGGTGTCATGGGCCGCCACCGCGCCGAGGTGCATGACGATCCCGGCTTTGTCGTCGGAGGCTCCCCGCCCATACAGCCGACCATCGCGCTCCGCGGGCTGAAAAGGGCCGGTGACCCAGTCATCGGCCGGTCCGGGTGGTTGAACGTCGTAGTGGGCGTAGAGAAGGAGTGTCGGTGCCCCTTCCGGAGCCGGGATCTCGGCGAAGACTGCGGGGTTGCCGCCATCGACCTCGAGCAGCTGTGCGTTCTGAAAGCCGGCGGCCTCGAGCATGCCCACGATCGTGACCGCGGCGTCGACCACGGCTGCCCTGTCATAACCAGGGGCACTGACCGAAGGGAGCCGGACCAGATCGCCAAGCAGCTCGGTGAGGCGGGGCATGTCCGCCGCCACCCTGACTCGAAGTTCGTCACTCATCTGATCGAGGGTAACCCGGGGTCGCATTGACGCCCAGCTTGCGGTATCGGCCATCATGGGACTGTGATCACCTTCCGCCTGTTCGGGATTCCGATAACTGTCCGGCCCACGTTCTTGCTCATCGCAGCTTTGCTCGGGCTGTCCACCGGTCGGACTTCCCTAATGGTGGCATGGGTGGGCGTGGTGTTCGTGTCGATCGTCGTCCACGAGCTCGGCCATGCTCTGACCGCTCGGGCCTACGGCGCCGAGGTGGAGATCGAGCTCAACGGCATTGGCGGGCTCACGAGTTGGTCGGCGACCGATGGGGACTTCGGGCCCGGACGCCGGGCTGCGGTAGCCGCGGCCGGGTCGGCGGTGGGGGTTCTGTTCGGTGGCTTGACCTGGCTGGTGGCGTCGGCTTTCGGACCGTTCTCGGGCATGGCCGGACTTGTGGTGAGGTATCTCATCTTGGTCAATGTCATGTGGGGTCTTCTCAACTGGCTGCCAATCAGACCCCTCGATGGTGGCCACCTCCTGGTCTCTCTGCTGCAAAAGGTGACGCCGAGGAATGCGACTCGTGTCTCCAACGTGGTCTTTCTCATCACCTCGATCGCGGCCTTGGGGGCTGCGATCTGGTTGAGGTTGTACTTCATCGCCTTCTTCGCGGGGTGGCTGCTGATGGGCGAGGTGACGAGGGGCAGGCCCTCGCGGCCTCCGGTGACGATCCCGGAGATGAGCTTCGACGATCCCCAGCCGGATACGGCCGGCACCACCGATGGGCTCGATGCTCCCGAGCCGGAGCCCGAGCAGGCTGATGGCTAGTGGTTTGTCGCGTGAATAGTGTGCGCGTGTGACGCCACAAGTATTTGGGCGACGGGCCACTAGCTTCTGAAGATGGACTTCTCCTACAGCGTAAGAGTCGAGGAGCTCAGGGCTCGTCTCAACGAGTTCATGGAAGAATCGGTCTACCCGGCCGAGAGCATCTATGAGGCGGAGATGAGAGAGTCGGGTGACCCACATCATCACCCCGAAGTGATGGAGAGCCTCAAAGGTGAGGCACGAAGCCAGGGGCTGTGGAACCTGTTCCTCCCCGATCACGAGCTGGGCGCCGGTTTGACGGTGCTCGAGTACGCACCACTGGCGGAGATCACCGGGCGCAGCCCTGAGATCGCCCCCGAGGCTCTCAACTGCTCCGCACCGGACACCGGGAATATGGAGATCCTGCACATGTTCGGGACGGCGGAGCAGAAGGAAACGTGGTTGGGACCGCTGCTCGAAGGGGAGATTCGGTCGTGCTTCTCGATGACCGAGCCCGATGTTGCCAGCTCCGACGCCACCAACATTCGCACCAGGATCGAGAGGGACGGAGACGACTACCTGATCACCGGTCGCAAATGGTTCAGCTCCGGTGCCGCGTCGCCCCGCTGTCGGGTCTCGATCGTGATGGGGGTTACCGACCCCGACGCCGAGCCTCATCGCCGTCAATCGATGGTGCTGGTCCCCATGGATTCTGACGGGGTAAAGGTTGAGAAGGAGCCGACGGTCTTCGGATATCAGGATCGGGGCGGCCATCCCCAGATTCTCTTCGAGGGTGTCCGTGTCCCCCAGGCCAATCTGCTCGGCGAGCAGGGGGGAGGCTTCGCCATTGCCCAAGCGAGACTTGGCCCGGGTCGGATCCATCACTGCATGCGTGCCATCGGCGCGGCCGAGCGGTGTCTTGACCTGATGGTGATGCGTTCGCAGGCGCGAACCGCTTTCCGCCGGCCCCTCTCGGAACAAGGCGTAGTCCGAGAGTGGATCGCCAACGCTCGCATCGACATCGAGCAGGCTCGCTTGCTGGTGTTGAAGACTGCATGGATGATCGACAACGTCGGAGCAAAGGCGGCCAGGTCCGAGATCGCCGCGATCAAGGTCGTAGCCCCCGCCCTTCTCACCCGGGTTGCCGACCGGGCGATCCAACTGTTCGGGGCGGGTGGTTTCACCGAGGACTACCCGCTGGCGCGGTTCTATTCGATGGGCAGATGGCTTCAGATCGCCGATGGGCCCGACGAGGTCCACCGTCGCTCGGTGGCCCGAGCCGAGTTGGGCCGACTAGGCCCGGGAGCGGTGCCCGATCCCTACATGTTCGATTGATGGGCCGGACCGCCGGGTAGCTGGTTGACGGCCAGGGCTGGCCAGCCAGTGCCCTCGCGAAGCTTCCGGTTTCAATCAAGCGGCAATTCGGGAACGAAACCGGTTGAAGATGCGTTTATGGAATCTCAGCGATGATTAGCACAGCAGCGATGAGCACAGCCTTCGATGTGAAGTTCTCGCCGTGGCGGGAGGAAGCGGCCTGTGTCGACGTGGTCGACGAGGTGTCCTTCTTTCCCGACCCTGAAGACCTGGCCGGGATTGCGCGCGCCAAAGGGGTGTGCGCTGGCTGCCCGGTGGCCGCCGAGTGTCTGACCTGGTCGATCGAGACCAATCAGACCGAGGGCATCTGGGGAGGCCACACCCCCAAGGAGCGTCGCGCGATCCGGCGTCGCTGGATCGAGGAGTTCGACAAGGCCTCCTAGGCGCCGCTCGCGGCCGGTTCTACCCTGCCCGACGGTCCGTCGTCCGCGGCGACATGGAGCAAGGGGTCACCCGGGTTGACCAGAGGGCTCAGGGTGCGGGCGATGACCCATCCGTTCGACGTGGCTTTGACCGTGGTCGGTCTCAACCCGAATGCGTCGGAGATCCTTGCCACGACATCCCCATCCGCCACCCGGTCGCCGAGACCCGGCTCGATCTCCACCAGCCCGCCTCTGCGCGCCCGGATCCACTTCGTCCGCCTGACCACTCTGGTTCGGCCCGGCTTGGGGAGCGTCGCATCGATCATTCCCATCGAGCGCAGTGTCCTCATGATCCCGTTGACACCGAAGTCGATGGCATCGTCGTCGAACCGATCGGACTGGCCGGCCTCGTAGACCATCATCTTGATTCCTCGCTCAGTGGCCGCCTGTCGCAGTGAACCGTCGCGGATGCGTGACTCGATGGTGAAAGGTGCGCCGAAAGCGCGGGCAAGCCGCATGGTCTCGGCATCGTCGACATCGGCCCGGATCTGGGGGAGGTTCGTCCGGTGATTGCTGGCGGTGTGACAGTCGATGCCCACCGAGCAGTGGGACACCACCTCGGTCATGAACAGATGAGCGAGACGCGAAGCAGTGGAGCCACGGGGGGACCCGGGGAACACCCGATTCAAGTCGCGACGGTCGGGCAGGTATCGCGACCTCATCAGGAACCCAAGAGGGTTGACGATGGGCACCGCGATCACCGCGCCCCGAAGCCGGCGAGCGTCCAGCGCACGCATCACCAGACGCACCACCTCCACGCCGTTGATCTCGTCTCCGTGAATCCCGCCCGAGATCCACACATTGGGCCCGGCCGTCCTCCCATTGATGACGGCTATCGGGAGTGAGGCAGGGCTCCCGGTCGGCATGCGGGCAAAAGGCAGTTCGACCCTGACCTTTCTTCCCGGGGGCACGGTGGTCGCGCCGATGGTGATCGGGTCGTTGCGGACATCAACCACGACCGCGCCTGACCGGCTCATGCTCGGCGTTGTCTTCGATGTACTCGACGATGGTATCGGCGATGTCAACGCCGCTGACCCCCTCGATCCCCTCCAGACCTGGCGAGGAGTTGACCTCCAGCACCATCGGGCCACCCTCCGACCGAACCAGGTCGACGCCTGCCACGTTGAGCTCCATGGTCTTGGCGGCCCGCACCGCGGTGGCCCGCTCGGCCGGAGTCAGCTTGATCGCCTCCGCATGACCACCCCGATGCAGATTCGACCGGAAGTCACCGGCGGGACCCTGGCGCTTCATGGCCGCGACCACCTTGCCCCCAACCACGAATGCGCGGATGTCTGCGCCACGGGCCTCCTTGATGAACTCCTGGACGAGGATGTTGGCGTCGAGCTGTCGGAAGGCCGAGATCACCGACTCCGCCGCTTTCTTGGTCTCCGCCAGAACCACACCGAGGCCCTGGGTTCCCTCGAGCAACTTGACTACAACTGGGGGGCCACCCACTACGTCAAGCAGACCGTCGATGTCCTGGGTGGAATGAGCGAAGCTGGTAGTCGGCAGCCCGACACCTGCCCGGGACAGCAGTTGGAGCGATCGGAGCTTGTCGCGCGAACGGCTGATCGACTGTGAGTCGTTGAGGGTGAAGATCCCGGCCATCTCGAACTGGCGCACGACGGCAGCGCCGTAGAAGGTGTAGGTCGCCCCGATCCTGGGGATGACCGCATCGGGGCTGACCTCCTCGCCGCGAAACAGGACTCGGGGGTGTCGGGCCGAGATGTCCATGTAGCAGCGCAGATAGTCGACCACCACGACTTCGTGGCCGCGGTTAACGGCCGCCTCCTTGAGTCGTTTGGTCGAGTACAGACTCGAATTGCGGGAGAGGATTGCGATCTTCACTCTGGATCCTCCTCACGTGATGGACGCGCACCGAGGTAGCTGCGACCCGGGTCGATGATGAACCTGTTTCTCAGGCTGCGTCGTCCCAGAAGCATGCGGAACCCCATCTCGTCGCGGCTGGTGAGATTGACCAGCGCCTCCAGCTCGACCCCGGCCACCACCACCTTGGTCCGGATCATCGGGCGCAGCTCACTCCGGCCACCCGGGTTCTTGACCTTTTTCACCATCGCCAGCGGCGCTTCACATTGAATCGTCGGTTTTCTCGATCTCTGCTTCGGATGAAGCTCAAAGCGAACGTAGTCCACCCCGTTTCTCTCGACCCGCTCGACATTGAACGCGTGCAACGACGAATTGTCGGCTCCGGTGTCGACCTTGGCCTTGGTCTCGAGAACACCCAGCTCGGGCAGCTGGACCCACTCTCGCCACCCGATGACAGTCTTCTTCATGTTCGTGGGCTGGTCGCTTGCTGCGCCGCCAACCAGGTGGTGATGGGAACCGCCGCCACCAGCCCGATCGAACCGACCAGGGTCCTCACGATCTCCACGGCCACCACCTCGGAGCTGGCCACCACACTCAGCCGCAGCCCCGAGAGGCTGAACAGGATCAGTAGCGGCATCGCGGCACCGGCGTAGGCCAGGAGGAGCGTGTTGACGGTGGAGGCGATGTGGTCACGGCCGATGCGAAGGCCGGCGTCGAAGAGGTCACGACTCTTCAGCTCTGGGTTGGCCTGGTTGACCTCCCACACTGCCGAGGCCTGGGTCACGGTCACGTCGTCGAGAGCACCGATCGCCCCGAGCACGATCCCTGCCAGAAGGAGACCCGAGAGATCGATGTCGGGAAGAGTCAGGAGGTAGAACGCCTCCTCACTGACCAGCCCGGTGAAGTCCGCGACCGCGACGACCAGCCAGGACAACCCGGTGGTGAGAGCCAGAGCGGCGAAGGCGCCGATCGCTGCCACGTGGGTGAGCGGGGTGTAGCCATGGGCGAGGTAGAGGGCGATCAAGGCGATGGCGCCGCCCCCGACGAGTGCGACCAGGACGGCATTCTGGCCGGCGATGATCGTGGGGACGATGAAGCCAATCAAGACTACGAGACTCAGTGCCAGCCCTATGAGAGCTGCCAAGCCTCGTATCCGTCCCAGCGCGATGACGACCACCGCGAAGACGAGGGCGACCACACCGATGAGGGTGCTCCGGTCGCGGTCGTAGTAGTTGTACGAAGGGGTCCCGTCCTCGAAGGCGACCGATGACAGGTAAACCGGGTCGCCCGGCTGGAGTGTCGGCTGGCCCGGGTCGGTGGTGAACTCTTGGCTGTAGGTCGACGTCTCGCCTTCACCGGTTGTGAAGCTGAAGACAATCTGGCGGCAGTCGAGCTCGGCTGCGTAACTGCAGTCTGTGGTCTCGGCCCCGGTGACAGTGGCCGGGATCACATCGTCGGCGAAGCCGAAGAAGGAACGATCGATGTCGGGCAACTGGCGCGGGAACAGGACGATCAGGCCAACCGCGATCGCCAGAGCGATCAACGCCACCACCGAGGCAAGACCCCGGGGGCGTGGCCATCGCCTCCGGTCGTCACCGACGAATCGATCGAAGTCGGAAGGTTTCTCGGCCACGACGGCATCGTAGGTGTCGATCACGACGTTCGGTGCGGCGTGGGTCGCCGGTGGGGCCCACTCGGGTCGACATCCGTGCGCATGACATTAGATAATCTGCTGTTTGACGTATCAGATTAAGTGGGTATAGTCAGGTGTGATGAGTGACCAAGCAAGGAGGTATTCGCAGATGTTGATGCGAACTGATCCGTTTTCGGACTTCGACCGTTTCACCCGCAGTATGTGGGGCAACAACCGCTTCAGCTACATGCCGGTGGATGCCTATCGCAAGGACGACCGGTTCTGGCTCCATGTCGATCTTCCTGGCGTGGATCCCGACAGCATCGACCTGACCGTGGAGAAGAGCACCCTGACCATCGGCGCCACCCGTCAGTGGGAGCGTGACGAGGACAGTCAAGTGATTCTCAATGAGCGACCTGTCGGTTCCTTCTCCCGCCAGTTCTTCCTCGGCGAGGGCCTCGATCCCGATCGGATCGAAGCCGGATACGACCACGGTGTCCTCACCGTTTCGATCCCGGTGGCCGAGACGGCCAAGCCGCGCAAGATCGAGGTCTCCACGATTCACGAGGCCCTGACCGGCTGAGCGGACACCAACCGGATTGACGAAGGCCCCCGATCTCGGGGGCCTTCGTGCGTCGAGGCTGTCTCGAATGGGCCACAATGACCCTCGATGAGCGAGGACAAGAGACAGCTCCCACCGTGGCTGGTCGGCCTGATCCTGGCGGTCATCGTGTTCGTGGTCGTTCTCGTCGTGCTCAATGCGCTCGGATACGGCGACGATCCGGCTGTCGGCCTCCCAGCGGTCTGAGTCACACCGGCGGGGGGATTCGATTCCCGTTGCAGTCGATGCCCTCGGTCGGGCGGTAGTCGGCGATGAAAGTGTCGACGAGGACCCGGCCATCGGGGAAGGTGCGCTGTCGATCGGTCTCGACATGGGTGCACACGCCACGCCGGGAGGTGCGTTGATCGAGTTCCTCGATCTCGACGTGCTGGGTCGAGTACATGCTGACCGTGATCGACTGATCGGTGTATGAGGTCCATATCAGAATCGGAAAGTCAGTGGTATTGGTCATCGCCAGGTCCGGTGCGGGGTTGGAGATCGTGGCCTCCCGCCCGTAGGGGTAGCGGGAGAAGTAAAGGGTGTGACTCCGGTACTCCTCGAAGTCCATGCCGGCGAAGTAAGCCGCGTTGAAGATGGTCGTGGCGAACTGGGAGACACCACCACCTATCTCCTGGGTCAAGTGGCCTTGGCGGATGGCGCCGGCGGCAACGAAGCCGTTCTCCACGGTTCGCGGGCCGACGAACTCGTTGAGAGAGAGCGTCTCGCCGGGCACCAGGTAGACGCCACGGAGTATGTCTGCCATCCGTTGAATGTTTTGCACCCGCGCCTCACAGCAGTCGTGCGGTGTCGTGAACTCGCTCACCTTCTCGACGATTGCCGATCCATCGGCCCAAGCAACGAGGCTCGGGTCGTCGGCGGGGCGGGCCGCCAGCCCGAACGGGCCAGTGGCCCCGTCCAGGATCCTGCCGGCCAACCGTTGACCGGCCTCGGCGCGGCAGCAGACCGGAGGTGGCTCACCGGGGGCCAGGACTTCGATGCTGTCGCCGTCCACCTCGATCACCGGCTCGAGGGAGTCGCCCATCGGTCCCGAGAACATGTTCTCGAGTGTGTCCTGCATTGCTGGCACGTCGAAGCCGGCTGTCACCTCACCGTCGCCGATCTCGATCACGAGGAGCTCTCGCAGAATACGCCCGGTCAGGATTGCCCCCCTTCCCTTGACCGAGACCCTCACCCCGTCTCCGGTCAACGCGTTGAGATGGTCCGCCGCCTCCTGGGCCTCCTGGTCGGACACGGTGGGCGGTATCTCCTCGGGCTCGGTGATGATCCGGTCTGGTGGGTTGGTGAGGTCGATGGCGGAGAGTTGATCGACGACGTCATCGTGGTCGGCCTCGATGCCGACGATCCCCGGGGTCACCTCGAGCGCGGTCGGGCCGACGATGATCTCGGGCTCTTCGATGACGACCGTGGTCAGGGCAGGGTGATTGTCGAGAGCGATCTTTCCCCGGGCCGGGTCGAACCCCCAAGCCTCCTCTACTTCCTCCGCGACGAGCTCACCAATCGCCCATGAGGAGAACTGGTCCCACACCGAACCCTGGTGCCGGGCCGTCATGAGGCGCTCGGTGGTGGTCTGCTGGTCATAGGAGAACCCGATGTCCTCGAGTGGAATGCTGAGCTGCCCGCCTCCGTAGTCGACGGTCATCTCCCGGGTCAGCAAAGCGGCTGCCCGCGTCGAGACCGCAGCTTCCACCGCCTCGGGGGTCATCCCTTCGACCAATTCGCCCGCGTAGCGGACATTGTTGGCAACCACTTGGCCCTCGTCGGAGAGATGCTTCGACCACCCGAATCCGGCCAGGGCAAAGAGCACCAACCCGAACCCAAGGAAGGCCCAGGAGAAGATCGACAGCGGGGCTGCGTGTTTCGCCACGTCCCATGACATGGTACGGGTGATCGGTTCATCACCTATTCATGGGAAACGCCGGCTTGACCGCTCGGGTGGAAGACGTGGTGATCGACCAGGCCGATCAGCAGCACCTCGCCTGGCTGTCCCGATCGTTCGGGAGCTCCGAGTACGCGCCGCTCAACGCCCAGGATCTCAACGCTCTCATTGCCGTGGCCGAGGTGATCGCCAAGTACCCCGCGGCTCACCTGTTCAGAGAAGGGGACGAGGCCGGGGCGGTGTTCATGGTGGAGTCGGGGCAGGTGGAGGTATATCGGGGCGCCGGTCCCGCCAGGAGTGTGATGTCTCGGGTGGGTCCGGGCTCGGTGCTGGGAGACATCGCCGTGTTTGGGAGGACTGCTCACATCGCATCGGCCCAGGCGGTGACTCGGGTGCGGGTGTTCAGATTCGAACGAGATCGGTTGTTGGCCGAGCTGGCCCGCAACCCTGCGATATGCCTGCGCTGGTTGCTGGCGGGGATTCGCCAACTCGAGAGCACGCAGAGAAGGGTCCTCCATCTGATGCACAAGACCGTGTTGGGTCAGGTGGCGGATCTCCTCGGCGAGGAGGCGGACGGTCGCGGTGACGTTCATTTGTCTCAGACCACGATCGCCACTCTGCTCGGAGTGAGCCGCCAGTCGGTCAACGAAGCTCTCAGCCGACTCCGTGATCAGCATGCGGTGGAGACAGGCTACCGACACATCAGGGTGCTCGATCCGGCCAAGCTGGCACGCATCGCCGGCTCGTAGTGGTCTGTCGCGTAACGCGCGACCCTTGACGTCATTTACGGCCCCGCTGTATGCTGATGAACGACCACAGGGTCCGAGATAGGCCGTCGCCGACCTATCTCAAAAATTGAAGATGCGATTGGAGGCATGCTGACGCGTCTGTTAGCATGCCATGTCTGCGTCACTTAGATCTATCCCGCATTCCTCAGGAGGCACCCCTTGGTTTCGCGCGTGGCTGAGCGCTTTTCATTTGGAAAGATCCCCGAAGTACTCCCCCTTCCCGACCTCCTGGCAGTTCAACACGAGTCGTTCCAGTGGTTCCTCGACGAAGGTTTCCGTGAGATATTCGAGGAGATCAGTCCCATCGAGGACTTCACCGGCTCCCTCGCCCTGGAGCTGACCGACCATCGGTTCGGCGAGCCTCAGATGAGTCTCGAAGAAGCCAAGGAGCGCGATGCGAACTACGCGATGCCGTTGTTCGTCACCGCCCGGTTCATGAACCGCCAGACCGGGGAGATCAAGGAGCAGCAGGTCTTCCTCGGCGACTTCCCCATCATGACCGACAAGGGTGTCTTCATCATCAATGGCACCGAGCGGGTGATCGTCTCCCAGTTGGTCCGCTCGCCGGGCATCTACTTCGACGTCAACTCGGACAAGACCTCGGACAAAGAGATCTACTCCGGCAAGATCATCCCGGGTCGGGGGGCATGGCTGGAGTTCGACACCGACAAGAAGGACACCATTGGGGTCCGGGTCGATCGCAAGCGACGTCAGTACATCACAGCCTTCCTCAAGGCGCTCGGCATCGCCGAGACCGACGAGGAGATTCTCGAGCTGTTCGACGGCGCCGAGTCGATCAAGAACACCATCGAGAAGGACACCGCCCACACCAAGGAAGAGGCCCTTCTCGACCTGTACCGCAAGCTGCGCCCTGGCGAGCCCACCACGGTCGAGTCCGCCCGCGGCTTGATCCAGACGCTGTTCCGCAACCCCAAGCGATACGACCTGACCCGGGTCGGGCGCTACAAGGTGAGCCAGAAGTACCGCGAAGAGACACCGGCCGACTATCGAGCCGAGGGTCTCCAGCTGTTGCGCGACGAGGACATCATCGACGCCATCAAATACCTGGTGGCGTTGCACGCCGGTGAGGACACCATGGTGACCCACACCGGAGTCGAGGTCAGTGTCGGCACCGACGACATCGATCACTTCGGCAACCGGCGCATCCGCACCGTGGGCGAGCTGGTCCAGAACCAGGTACGGGTCGGGCTCACCCGTTTGGAGCGGGTGGTTCGGGAGCGGATGACCACCCAGGACCCCGACGCGATCACACCGCAGAGCTTGATCAACATCAGACCGGTCACCGCGGCGATCAAGGAGTTCTTCGGCACCTCCCAGCTGTCCCAGTTCATGGACCAGCCCAACCCTCTGGCCGGTCTGACCCATCGCCGGCGTCTCTCGGCGCTCGGCCCCGGTGGGCTGTCCCGGGAGCGGGCCGGTTTCGAGGTTCGTGACGTCCATCCTTCTCACTACGGGCGGATGTGCCCGATCGAGACCCCCGAGGGCCCCAACATCGGGCTGATCGGGTCTCTGGCCTCCTATGCCCGGGTCAACGAGTTCGGGTTCATCGAGACCCCGTACCGAAAGGTCGAGTCGGGCAAGGTCAGCACCAAGGTGGAGTACCTGACCGCCACCGAGGAGGAGCGATACGTCATCGCCCAGGCCAACGCGCCGCTCAAGGAAGACGGCGCCTTCCAGAACCCGAGGGTGCTGGTCCGTCGCGCCGGGGGCGAGGTCGAGTTCGTGCCACCGCGCGAGGTCGACTTCATGGACGTGTCTCCCAAGCAGATCGTCTCGGTGTCCACTTCCCTCATCCCCTTCCTCGAGCACGACGACGCCAACCGCGCCCTCATGGGCTCGAACATGCAACGTCAGGCCGTGCCTCTGCTCACAGCCGACGCTCCACTGGTCGGCACCGGGGTGGAGCAACGCGCCGCACAGGACTCCGGAGACATGGTGGTCTCTCCTGTGGTGGGCGAGGTGGTCGAGGTGACCGGCGAGGAGATCGTGGTCAAGGAGAAGGACACCAACAAGAAGCACACCTTCCCCCTCGACAAGTTCAAGCGCTCCAACCAGGGCACCTGTATGAACCACAAGCCACTGGTGCGCGAAGGCGACAAGGTGAAGGTCGGCGACGTGCTCGCCGACGGCCCTTCGACTGAGCGTGGCGAGCTGGCCCTGGGCCGCAACTTGCTCGTGGCCTTCATGCCGTGGCAGGGCCACAACTTCGAGGACGCCATCATCATCTCCGAGCGTCTGGTCAAGGACGACGTGCTGACCTCGATCCACATCGAGGAGCACGAGCTCGATGCCCGCGACACCAAGCTGGGGGCCGAGGAGATCACCCGGGACATCCCCAACGTCCCCGAAGAGGTCCTGGCCAATCTCGACGACGAGGGCATCATCCGGGTCGGCGCCGAGGTGGGGCCCGGCGATTACCTCGTGGGCAAGGTCACGCCAAAGGGTGAGACAGAGCTCACCCCCGAAGAGCGTCTGTTGCGAGCCATTTTCGGTGAGAAGGCGCGCGAGGTCCGGGACACTTCGCTGAAGGTCCCCCATGGTGAGACCGGCAAGGTCATCGCCGTGAAGGTCTTCAAGCGGGCCGAGGGCTATGACCTTCCACCCGGGGTCAACGAGTTGGTGCGGATCTATGTCGCCCAGCAGAGGAAGATCTCAGAAGGCGACAAGCTGGCCGGACGCCACGGGAACAAAGGTGTGATCTCCAAGGTGCTGGCCGAAGAGGAGATGCCGTTCCTCGCCGACGGGACACCCGTCGACATCATCCTCTCTCCGCTCGGGGTGCCTTCCCGGATGAACCTGGGGCAAGTCCTCGAGACTCATCTCGGCTGGGCCGCGGCCCAAGGTTGGGAGCCGTTTGCCGGCACCGGGCCCGCGGTGGGTGGGGCCGAGCCATGGACCAAGGTCGCCACTCCGGTGTTCGACGGGGCCCGCGAGGACGAGATCATGCAGGTGATCCAGAGCGCACGGCCGAACCGGGACGGGGTTCGCCTGGTCGGCGACGACGGCAAGGCCACCCTGTACGACGGTCGCTCCGGCGAGCCGTTCGATTCGAACGTGACGGTCGGCTACATCTACATCCTGAAGCTGGTCCATTTGGTGGACGAGAAAATCCACGCCCGCTCCACCGGCCCTTACAGCATGATCACCCAGCAGCCGCTGGGTGGCAAAGCCCAGTTCGGTGGGCAGCGGTTCGGAGAGATGGAGGTCTGGGCACTCGAGGCATATGGCGCCGCCTACGCATTGCAGGAGTTGCTCACCATCAAGTCCGACGACGTCCAGGGCCGGGTCAAGGTCTACGAGGCGATCGTCAAGGGCGACAACATCCCCGAGCCGGGCATTCCCGAGTCGTTCCGGGTGCTGGTCAAGGAGATGCAGAGTCTCTGCCTCAACGTGGAGATGCTCTCCGCCGGCGAGGAAGTCGAGCTCAGGGAGCTTGAAGAAGAGACCTACCGATCGGTGGAGACGCTGGGCATCGACCTCAGTCGGCCCGAGCGCCCCGACTCGGAATAGCGATTGGTTTGAACAAGTAGCACTTCATGGTGGATGGTGAACGGAGATATGGCGCAGCAACTATTCGATGAACTGAAGATCGGGCTGGCTTCCAGTGACCAGATTCGGGCCTGGTCCTATGGAGAGGTCAAGAAGCCCGAGACCATCAACTACCGCACCCTGCGACCGGAGAAGGAGGGTCTCTTCGACGAGCGCATCTTCGGCCCGCAACGGGACTGGGAGTGCTACTGCGGCAAGTACAAGAGGATCCGCTACAAGGGGATCATCTGCGAGCGGTGTGGGGTCGAGGTCACCCGGTCCAAGGTTCGGCGTGAGCGCATGGGTCACATCGAGTTGGCCGCCCCGGTCACCCACATCTGGTTCTTCAAGGGTGTCCCCAGCCGTCTCGGCTATCTGCTCGACATGTCGCCGAAGGAGCTGGAGAAGGTCATCTACTTCGCCAGCTACATCATCACCTCGGTCGACGACGAGAAACGTCAGAAGGACCTTCCCGAGCTCGAGGCCGCCATGCGCGACGAGATCGAAGTGGTTCGCTCCGAGTTCAACGAATGGCATGAGGTGCGTCTGGAGGCTCTCGAGGACGAGCTCGAGCGCATGGAGGAGGGCGGGGCCAAGAGCCAGGAGATCAATGCCCGGAAGAAGGAGATCGAGCGCGAGATAAAGGATCGCCAGGAGCGCTCGGATCGCGAGATCGAGCTGATCGAGGACGCCTACGACACCTTCCGCAAGTTCAAGCCCAAGGATCTGGTCGAGTCGGAGCAGTTGTGGCGGGAGATCTACTTCCGCTACGCCGACTACTTCGAAGGGGGGATGGGCGCCGAGGCGGTCAAGGCCCTTCTGTTGCGTCTCGACCTCGACGCCGAGATGGCGTTGCTCGAGGAGCACCTCGAGGCAGGCTCCGCCCAGAAGCGGCAGCGGGCGACTCAACGGATGAAGGTGGTCAAGCCTTTCTGGGAGGGTCAGAACCGACCCGAGGACATGATCCTGGAGACGGTGCCGGTGATCCCACCGGACCTGCGGCCCATGGTCCAGCTCGACGGTGGCCGCTTCGCCACCTCCGACCTCAACGACCTCTACCGAAGGGTCATCAACCGCAACAACCGCCTCAAGCGGCTGTTGGACCTGGGTGCCCCCGAGATCATTGTCAACAACGAGAAGCGCATGCTGCAGGAGGCAGTCGACGCCCTGTTCGACAACGGCCGCCGTGGCCGTGCGGTGACCGGGCCGGGCAACCGCGCCCTCAAGTCACTGTCCGACATGCTCAAGGGAAAGCAGGGTCGGTTCCGCCAGAACCTGCTCGGCAAGCGGGTCGACTACTCGGGTCGCTCGGTGATCGTGGTCGGTCCCCAGCTCAAGCTGCACCAATGCGGTCTGCCCAAGATCATGGCCCTGGAGCTGTTCAAGCCGTTCGTGATGAAGCGGCTGGTCGACCTCGACCTTGCCCAGAACATCAAGGCCGCCAAGCGGATGGTGGAGCGCCAGCGACCCCAGGTCTGGGATGTGCTCTCCGACGTGATCCAGGAGCACCCGGTCCTTCTCAACCGGGCGCCGACCCTCCACCGTTTGGGAATCCAGGCGTTCGAGCCGGTGCTGGTCGAGGGCAAGGCGATCCAGATCCACCCGTTGGTCTGTGAAGCCTTCAACGCCGACTTCGACGGGGACCAGATGGCGGTCCATCTCCCACTCTCCGCCGAGGCACAGGCCGAGGCCCGGATCCTGATGCTGTCGTCGAACAACGTGCTGTCACCGGCCTCGGGGCGACCGATCGTCACCCCCTCCCAGGACATGGTGATCGGGATCTACTACCTCTCCGAGTACGTCGAGGATGCCGTTGGCGCCGGTCGTCACTTCGTCGACTACGACGAGGCGCTCATGGCCCATGAGATCGGAGAGCTGTCGTTGCATGCCCCGATCGAGATCCGGCTCGGCGAGCTGGCGGGCGACCCCGAGCTGCACGCCGACCTCAAGCCTCTCCTGGGAACCCTGCTCCCGGAGGAGCCGATGGGCTCGGTGGGGCGGTCTCAGACCACTCTGGGCCGTGTGATCATCAACCAGGCGCTGCCCGAAGGCTTCCCCTTCGTCGACTCGGTGATCATCAAGGCCGACATCCGGCGCCTGATCGAGACGGTGATCGAGCGTTACCCCCGCTCGGCCGTCGCCGAGACCCTCGATGGGATCAAGGACCTGGGTTTCAAGTACTCAACCAAGGCAGGTCTCAGCATCGCGCTCGAGGACGTCCGCACGCCCGCCGACAAGGCGAAGATCCTGGAGGAGTACGAGGAGCGGGCCGAAAAGGTGCAGAGTCTGTTCCAGAAGGGTGTCGTCACCGACGAGGAGCGTCGTCAGGAACTGATCGAGATCTGGACGGAGGCCACCGAGAAGGTGACCGACGCCATGAAGGCCAGCCTCAAGTCGGAGCGGTTCAACGCCCTCGACATGATGGTTGGCTCCGGGGCGCGTGGCAACATGATGCAGGTGCGCCAGATCGCCGGGATGCGTGGCCTGGTGGCCAACCCGAAGGGTGACATCATCCCCCGGCCGATCATCTCCAACTTCCGTGAGGGGCTGTCGGTCCTCGAGTACTTCATCTCGACACACGGCGCTCGCAAGGGTCTCGCCGACACCGCCCTGCGAACAGCCGACTCGGGTTACCTGACCCGTCGTCTGGTCGACGTCTCTCAGGAGATGATCATCCTCGAAGCTGACTGCGAGACCGACAAGGGCATCGTGATCAACGTCCTCGACGAGCGGGGCAACAAGATCCGCAACCTCCGCTCCCGCATCTATGGCCGGGTCCTGGCCGATGACGTCAAGGAGGGTCGGACCCTGGTGGCAACCGTCGACGATGTGAAGCTCCGGGCCGGGACCCTGCTCGGGACCAAAGAGCTGCATGCCGTGGAAGCGGCCGACATCGAGACGGTTCGGGTGCGCTCGCCTCTCACCTGCGATACCAGGGGTGGGGTGTGCCAGGCCTGCTACGGGCTCTCTCTCGCCACCGGGAAGACCGTCGAGACCGGGGAGGCCGTGGGGATCATGGCTGCCCAGTCGATCGGCGAGCCGGGAACCCAGCTCACCATGCGTACCTTCCACACCGGCGGTGTGGCCGGTGAGGACATCACCCACGGGCTGCCCCGGGTGGTGGAGCTGTTCGAAGCTCGCACCCCCAAGGGCAAGGCCGTCCTCTCCGATGCCAAGGGAGTGGCCAACCTCGTGGAGGACGGCGACGGCCGCCGCGTGGTCCTGGAGACCGGCGACGAGGAAGTCGTCTACCCCATCTCCCGGTACGCCAAGCTCAGGGTGTCCAACGGGGCGGAGATCGACGCCGGGACCCAATTGACCGAGGGGCCGCTCGACCCCAAGGAGGTCCTGGAGATCCGTGGGGTCCGGGCCACCCAGCAGTACCTGGTCGACCAGGTGCAGGAGGTGTACCGATCCCAGGGTGTCGAGATCCACGACAAGCACATCGAGATGATCGTGCGCCAGATGTTGCGCCGGGTCCGGGTGGTCTCGCCCAACGACTCGGACTTCCTGCCGGCGGCCTTGATCGACGATCAGCATTTCCGTGACATCAACCGGGAGATGGTTGGCGCCGGGAAGAAGCCGGCTGAGGGCCGTCCCGAGCTGATGGGCATCACCAAGGCCTCCCTCGCCACCGATTCCTGGTTGTCGGCTGCGTCCTTCCAGGAGACCACCCGGGTCTTGACCGACGCCGCCATTCAGGGCCGGTCCGACTTCATGCGTGGTCTCAAGGAGAACGTGATCATCGGCAAGCTGATCCCGGCAGGGACCGGGGCCCAGCAGTACCAGGTGTTGCAGCCTGCACTGCCCGGGGCCACCACGGTGGCCTCGCTGGGTTTCCTCGATGGCGGTTTGTCCGCACCGGGGGAGGACGAGGGCCTGCCCGAGGACCCGGCAGAGTGGCTGGCTTCGCTCGGGGGCAGTCTCGGCAACGGCAAGAACGACGACGAAGAGGAATAGGCCGACGTAGCCGGGGAGGGGGGAAGTCCTCGCGCTACGTACACAAAGAACCGAAGGAAGAACCGCCCATCGGGGCGGTTCTTTCTATCTTGATCCCGGATTCCCGCATCCATACTGCTTAGCCGGCGGGACCTGGCTGCCGATGACATGAGCTGAGGCCCTGCTGATGACAAACGAAAACACTCCACCCGATCCATCGCGACGTCTCTCACCTGACGAGCTGGCGGGTGAGGTGGCCAAGCGGCTCAGATCGGCGCGTCCCGAGCGTGCCGAGCATCGTCGCACCCGATTCGACGTGGTCACCGCCAGTCGCATCGTCATGGCGCTGGGAGTAGTGCTCTTCGGGGCCGGGGTGGTCTTCGCCGGAGTCTGGGTCAGCGGGCTGGCCGGATACGAGACCCCGGGCACAGTCAACAACGAAACACCGGTGTTCGGTTGCCCCGGTGAGCCCGAGATCGGCGCACTCTTCACCGGGGAGACGGTGGAACTGGTGGGCAAGTCCGAGGACGGCGCCTGGTTCGCGGTCCGTGACGAGCGGGGCCCAGGCGAGGTGGTGTTCGCCGATGCGCAGGCGATCGAACCGGACGGCGACCATGAGCAGCTCGCAGTGCGCACCTGTGACCCCCGTGCGGTCGACGAGGTAGCGTCGGCCACCGCGGAGACCACGACCAGCTCGGAGGCGGCCGCCGAGACCACGACCACCACCGAGAACACCCTGCCCACCACCACCACCCCGGGTCAGAGCCCCACCACCACCGCTCCCGGCTCAACCGCGAGACCACCGCGGCGTGGCACCCCCAGCCCGGGCACCACAACAACCACCACCACCACAACGACCACCAGTCCCGGTCCCACCTCTTCGAGCACCACCACCCCCGGTACGTCGAGCAGCACCACCAAGCCGCCCACACCGACCACCAGTAGCACCACCACCACCCCTAGCACCAGCTCGTCGACGACCACCACCACGCAACCCACCACCACCACCACGCAACCCACCACCACCACCACGCAACCCACCACCACCACCACGCAACCCACCACGACCACCACGGCACCCACCACCACGACCACCACGGAAGCCACCACCACAACCACCACTGTGCCGTAATCCGCACCGGCACAGCTATCGGCCTCTGTTATCCTCATGTTTCCTGACCGGTTGCGACCGGTCGGATTTGGTACGCGCGCAGACAGATACGTAGAATCTGGCCTGCGTCCGGGGTCCGCTGCTGTGAGCGCGCCGACCGGACGACCGGGGACACTCCGTGCTCGGTACGCAAGGTTTCACAACAGGATCGGTGATCGGGCTGCGCCCATTGCCGTTTCCTCGCGTAAGGAGAAACATGCCGACAATCGAGCAACTTGTCCGCGAGGGCAGGAAGCCCAAGAAGAAGAAGGCCAAGGCGGCCGCCCTGGGGGGCGCCCCCCAAAGACGCGGTGTCTGCACCCGCGTCTACACGGTGACCCCGAAGAAGCCGAACTCTGCCCTGCGCAAGGTGTGTCGCGTACGTCTCTCCTCCGGAATCGAGATCACCGCCTATATCCCCGGCGAGGGACACAACCTCCAGGAGCACAGCATCGTCCTGGTGCGCGGGGGCCGGGTCCGCGACCTGCCCGGGGTCCGCTACAAGGTGATCCGGGGGGCACTCGATGCCTCCGGGGTCAACGACCGCAGACAGGCCCGCAGTCGCTACGGATCGAAGAAGGACTCCTGATGCGAAGGGCGCCAGCACAGAAGCGCAAGATCGAGCCGGACCCGGTGTTCCGCAGCGTCCTGGTGAGCAAGGTGATCAACAAGGTCCTGTGGGCAGGTAAGAAGAACACCGCCCGGGAGATTGTCTACGGAGCCCTGGAAGTGGTCGAGCAGCGCACCAGCCAGGATCCGGCCGTCGTCCTCAAGCGGGCGATCGACAACATCCGTCCCCAGGTGGAGGTGCGATCCCGTCGGGTCGGCGGATCCTCCTATCAGGTCCCGATCGAAGTCCCGGCCCGTCGTCAGGAGAGCCTGGCCATTCGCTGGCTGGTCAACTTCGCCCGCCAGCGCCGTGAGCCGTCGATGTCGATGCGGCTGGCCAACGAGATCCTCGACGCCTCGAACTACACGGGGGCGGCGGTGAAGCGGAAGGAAGATGTGCACAAGATGGCGGAGTCCAACAAGGCTTTCGCCCACTACCGCTGGTAGCCCAACGGTCCCAACGGAGTAGCTGACAAGAAGATTTACCCGAACGTTCCAGCAGGCGGGCTCGCCACCGAAAACGGGCCCGAACCGCAGGACGTGGGACGTTCACAACCTCATAACGAGTCGGAGTAGAAGAAAGAGAAGATGAGCAACGGAAACGCTGCCATATCGCATTTGCGCCAGGTGCCGGTGAGCCGTACCCGAAACATCGGGATCATGGCCCACATCGACGCGGGCAAGACCACCCTCACCGAGCGCATCCTCTACTACACCGGCCGTAACTACAAGATCGGTGAGGTCCACGAGGGCGCCGCCACCATGGACTGGATGGAGCAGGAGCAGGAGCGGGGCATCACCATCACCTCCGCCGCCACTACCTGCGTCTGGCACGAGCACTGGATCAACATCATCGACACCCCGGGTCATGTCGACTTCACGGTGGAGGTCGAGCGTGCCCTTCGAGTCCTCGACGGTGCCGTGGCTGTATTCGACGGTGTTGCAGGGGTCGAGCCCCAATCCGAGACGGTGTGGCGTCAGGCCGACCGCTACGGCGTCCCCCGGATCTGTTTCATCAACAAGCTCGACCGGACCGGGGCCGACTTCTACTTCGACGTTCAGTCGATCATCGACCGGCTCGGGGCCCGACCTCTGGTGATGCAGCTCCCGATCGGCACCGAAGCCAACTTCAACGGCGTGGTCGACCTGGTCGAGATGAAAGCCCACATCTGGAAAGGCGACGACGGCAAGCATTGGGATACCACCGACATCCCGGCCGATCTCGCCGACCAAGCTGCCGAGTACCACGAGAAGCTGGTCGAGGCTGTCGCCGAGACATCCGAAGAGTTGCTCAACTCCTATCTGGAGAACGGTGACCTCAACGTCAAAGAAATCCAGGAAGGTGTCCGCTTGGGGACCATCGCTCGTGACTTCACGCCGGTGTTCTGTGGCTCGGCCTTCAAGAACAAGGGTGTCCAGTTGCTCCTCGATGCGGTCGTGGCCTATCTTCCCAGCCCGGCCGACCTGCCGCCGATCAAAGGCTTCAAGCCGGGCGACACCGAAGTGGTCATCGAGCGCAAGCCGGAGGACAGCGAGCCTTTCGCTGCGCTCGCCTTCAAGATCATGTCCGACCCCCACGTGGGCAAGCTGACCTACTTCCGGGTCTATTCGGGGCATGCCGCCAAGGGCGAGACCGTGATGAACACCACCACGGGCCGCAAGGAGCGGATGGGTCGCATCCTGCGTATGCACGCCAACGCCCGAGAAGACATCGACGACGTCTTTGGTGGCGACATCGTGGCCGGGATCGGGTTCAAGAACACCACGACCGGTGACACCCTGTCCGCTCCCGATCATCCGATCCAGCTCGAGTCGATGGAGTTCCCGGCACCGGTGATCTCGGTGGCGATCGAGCCCAAGACCAAGACCGACGACGAGAAGCTGTCCGAGTCGCTGCACCGTCTCTCCGAGGAGGATCCGACTTTCCTGGTCCGCACCGACGAGGAGACCGGTCAAACCATCATTTCGGGGATGGGCGAGCTGCATCTCGAGATCCTGGTCGATCGTCTTCTCCGCGAGTTCAAGGTGGACGCCACTGTCGGCAAGCCACAGGTCGCCTATCGGGAGACGATCCGCCGGGCGATCGAGAAGGTCGAGTACCGACACGTCAAGCAATCCGGGGGCAAGGGCCAGTACGGACACGTGGTGATCGACCTGGAGCCGACCGGTCCCGGCGGTGGTTATGAGTTCGTCGATCAGATCAAGGGCGGCAAGGTGCCCCGTGAGTACATCCCGGCTGTCGATGCAGGCATCGAAGAGGCTCTGGACCAGGGGATCGTCGCCGGCTACCCGCTCGTCGACGTCCGAGCCATCCTCACCGACGGCTCCTACCACGACGTCGACTCCTCGGAGATGGCATTCAAGATCGCCGGTTCGATGGCCCTCCAGGAGGCCGCTCGCAAAGCGGGGGTCAAGCTGCTCGAGCCGGTCATGGACGTCGAGGTGACCACCCCCGACGAATACATGGGCGATGTCATCGGCGACCTCAACAGCCGCCGGGGCAAGGTCGAGGGAATGACCCAACGGGGGAACAGCCAGGTGATCCAGGCCCAGGTCCCGATGTCGGAGATGTTTGGCTACGCCACCGACCTGCGTTCCAAGACCCAGGGGCGGGCGACTTATTCGATGCAATTCAACTCATATCAGGACGTCCCCGACTCCATCGCCGAGGAGATTGTGGCGAGCCGGCGCGGACAGTCCTGAGGATCAAAGACAGAACGACGTAGG
>Ga0302046_10001005_pt1 | contig 26799 bp, 17 predicted proteins | sample RVTome_11_FD_200261 | JGI IMG/M metagenome (GOLD analysis project Ga0302046, IMG submission 200261) | Soil microbial communities from uranium-contaminated site in the Upper Colorado River Basin, Wyoming, United States - RVT147D111 (version 2) ... | reverse complement strand
TCGTGGTTGCCCTCTTCCTATTCGTGAGTTTCGTGAGTTTCGTGGTTGCCCTCTTCCTTTTCGTGAGTTTCGTGAGTTTCGTGGTTGCCCTCTTCCTTTTCGTGAGTTTCGTGAGTTTCGTGGTTGCCCTCTTCCTTTTCGTGAGTTTCGTGAGTTTCGTGGTTGCCCTCTTCCTTTTCGTGAGTTTCGTGAGTTTCGTGGTCCCCATCTTCCCCTTCGTGGTCCCCACCGGGGAAAGGGCTCGACGCTTGGTGCGGCCTCAGGCAGGATGCGGGCCCTGATGGACCCAGCCCATTCAACGCCTGCCCGTGTGTGGTGTCTGCTGGCTCTTTTCTTTTTTCTGTTGCCCGGTTCTCTTCCCGCTGATGATGGTGCGGTGACGCTGAAGCTTTTCCTCCTGGATGGACACGCCTTCGTGGATGCGGCCGACCTCGAGCAACAGGCAGGCGTGGCGGTGAAGACGTTGCCCGGTCAGGAGGCCCTGGTGCTCTGCCGCGAGGAACGCTGCTCCTTGGTGCGCGAGTTTCGCCGAGAAGATGGCAAGGTCTGGATCGACGTCAAGGCAATGGCGGGCGCCCTTGGTCTGAAAGCCGATGTGGATGAAGCGGGTGGCACGGTCCAGCTAGCATTGGATGTGGCCGCTGCCTCCACCCCGGACGGCGATGCGGACCTGGGCGTCGGGGTCCTGGTCCCGGATCTGCGTCTGGCCCGATTGGAGGGAGGCGCCATCACGCTCTCCGAACTGCGCGGCAAGCGTGTGCTCATCAACAGTTGGGCCAGTTGGTGAGGGTGCCGCAATGACCTGCCGGTCTGGCAGGCCTTCTACGAATCACACGCCTCACCCGACTTCGAAATCCTCTCGATCGCCGTCGATGTCCAGGGCCCCGACGTGGTGCGCCCCTACACCACGCAATTCAAGGTGACCTTTCCCGTGGCCGTGGATCAGGCGGACCTCTTCGGGCAGGCCTTTGGTCTCAAGGCCATCCCGGTGAGTTACCTGGTCGATGAAGTGGGCATCATCCGCCTCAAGGGGGGAGGGCCGAGCAGTGAGTTTCTGGCCCAGGTCGAGGCGGTGCTCAAGGAGCCCCTCACAAAGGTGCGCGGACAATCCAAGCCTTTGCCCTCCGCACAATCGGCTGAGACACTCCTGGCCCGATTGGCGAAGCAACCGGACGATTGGCAGGCTCTCCTCGCCCTGGCGCAGGTGCGCGATGCCGAAGGCGCTCACCAAGAGGCATTGGGTCTCCTGAAGAAAGCGGCCCGGTTGGCGCCGGCCTCCGCTGATGTGCAGTTCACAACCGGGCTCGTCCTTCTCCACCAAGGCCATCGAGCGGAGGGGCTCAAGCACCTGCAGGCAGCCCGCGACCTCGACCCCAACAACTGGCGCATCCGCAAGCAAATCTGGGCCATCGAGAATCCCGATAAGTTCTACGAGGGCCGTTCCCCCGACTACGGCTGGCAGAACGAGCAGATCGCCCGGGAACGCAAAGAGTAGCGCCGGTCAACCTTTGCGTTGGAAGGAAAGTCGCAAGCCCACACCGCGCGCAGGCCTGCTAGGCGGGGCGCCGGGGTGGCGCTGGTTTTTAACACAGAGCGCACAGAGAATCACAGAGGACCACAGAGATTGCGTCTGAGATGGATTCAAGCAACGTCCTGTCCCTCCTCTGCGGCCCTCTGTGCTCCTCTGAGACCTCTGTGTTAAAAATGAAAGCGCAAGCCCACACCGCGCGCAGGCCTGCTGGGCGGGGCGCCGGGGTGGCGCTGGTTTTTAACACAGAGCGCACGGAGAATCACAGAGGACCACAGAGATTGCGTCTGAGATGGTTTCAAGAAACGTCCTGTTCCTCCTCTGTGGCCCTCTGTGCTCCTCTGAGACCTCTGTGTTAAAAATGAAAGACGCAAGCCTACACCGCGCGCAGGCCTGTTGGGCGGGGGCGCCGGGGTGGCGCTGGTTTATTAACACAGAGCGCACGGAGAACCACAGAGGACCGCGGAGGTTGGTTCCTGCATGCGCTTGTTCATCACCCGAATTGCAGCTTCGTCGTGGTCGCCTTCTCATCCCAGCCGCGCGTCGGTTTGCTGGTGATGCTGGAGACGTCCTTGATGGAGATCTGCCTGCCCCGCGTCTTCGGCCCCTTCACCTCCACCTGCTTGGGCTGGCAGGTTTGCTGGTTGATCTTCTGGTAGGGCGCCGGCTTGTAGCGGACGTAGAGCACCTCGGGCGTGTCCGGCTCGAAGAAGAGGACCTTGGACTTGGGCGGAATGCACTGGTAGCTCTTGTTCAGGATGGTCCCGCCGAAGGTGAACCGCTTCAGGTAGGTGGCGTCCCGGTTGGTGTAGGCCAGCGTGAAGACGCGTTCCCGGTCGGGGTGCCCGCAATAAACCAGGCCGGGCCCGACGAAGAGCTTCTCCGGCAGCTCGACCACCTTGTAGTGCCCGTCCTTGAAGACGAGCAGGAGCTTGTCGAACTTGGTGCAGTCCAGCTTGAACTCCTCCCCGTTGACCTTGTGCCCCAGGTAGCCGGTCTCGGGATCGTAGCTGATGCGAAAGGCCTTGAACGCAACCTCCTTCGCCACCACCTCGTCAAAGCGCGCCCGCTTGGTCAGGCGCGCATACAGCGGCCCGTAGGTCTTGAGCAGCTCCTGCAGGTGCCCGATGGCGTAGCGGACCAGGGACTTCAGGTGCTGCCGCACCTCCTTCAGTTCCGCCTTCACCTTGTCCATCTCCTCGCGGTGCTTGTTGATGTCGAAGAGCGAAATGCGGCGGATCCGCACGGCCAGGAGCATCTCCACGTCCTTGTCGTTGATCTCGCGATGGTATTGGCGCAGATGCGGACGCAGCCCCGCATAGACCTCTTCGTGGATGGCCTCGTTGGTGCGGCATATCTCGATCCGCTTATAGACCTTCTTCTCGATGAAAATCTGGACCAGTGACTTGAAGAGCAGCTCCTCGAGCAGCTTGCGCTCCCGCAGTTCCAGCTCCCGCTTAAGGACGTCCAGCAGGTCGCGCGTGTTCTGCTCGAGCACCTCCGACACCGTCATCTCCACCGGGCGCCGGTCGCGGATCACAATGATCCGGCTGGACAACGTCGATTCGCAGGCGGTGAAGGCGTAGAGCGCATCGACCAGTTGGTCGGCCTTCACGCCCGGGGGCAGCTTGATCTCGATCTCCACCTTCTCCGAGGTGAAATCATTGATGCTCTTGACCTTGATCTTGCCCTTGCGCGAGGCGTCCTCAATGGAACTGATCAGGCTCTCCGACGTCGCGTGGGGCGGCAGTTCGGTGATGAGGACGGTCGAGGCGTCCTTGACCTGGATCTTGGCCCGGACCTTGACCGAGCCCTTGCCGTCCTGGTAATCCGAGGCGTCCATGAGCCCGCCGGTCGGAAAGTCCGGCACCAGGCGGACCTTCTTCTTTTTCAGGATTTCAATCTGGGTCTCGATCAATTCGCAGACGTTGTGCGTGAGGATGCGCGCCGACATGCCCACCGCGATGCCCTCGGTGCCCAGCATGAGGAGCAGGGGCAGCCTGGAGGGCAGCGTGACCGGCTCCTTGTTGCGCCCGTCGTAACTCGGGACGAATTCGGTGATCTCGTCGTTGAAGATCTCCCGCCGCGCCAGCTCCGTCAGGCGGCACTCGATGTAGCGCGGCGCGGCAGCCGGGTCGCCGGTCAAAAGGTTGCCGAAGTTTCCCTGCCCCTCGATCAGGTAACGCCGGTTGACCATCCCGACCAGCGCGTCGCCGATCGAGGCGTCCCCGTGCGGATGATACTGCATGGTGTGCCCAACGATGTTGGCCACCTTGATGAACTTGCCGTCGTCCTTTTCGTGCAGGGACCAGAGGATGCGACGCTGCACCGGCTTGAGGCCGTCCGCCAGGTTGGGGATGGCCCGGTCGCGAATGACATAGGAGGCGTACTCCAGGAAACTGCGATCCAGCCGCCTGCGCAGGGCCCCCTCCTGCGGCGCGCCGGCGGCGGCGGAGGGCGTCCCGCTGTTCCCGTTGCCGTTCTGGCCGGAGCCGGTCGCCAGCGGCAGTTCCGGCTGGGCATCGCCTTGGGATGGCCGGGATGTCGTCTTGGTGCGCGCTCGTTTCACAAACGTCTAGTCCTCATCGCGAACCACAAGGTTGTCCATGATGTACTCCCGCCGCTCCGGGGTGTTGCGGCCCATGTAGAATGAAAGGATCGAACTGGCTTCGGGCTTGGGGGCGTATTCCACCCGGCTCAGGCGCATGTCGGGCCCGATGAACGCCTTGAATTCGCCCGGCGAAATCTCACCCAGCCCCTTGAAGCGCGTGATCTCCGCGCTGGAACCCAGCTTCTCGATCGCCGCCGCCCGCTCCGCGTCGGTGTAGCAGTAGTGGGTCTCCTTCTTGTTGCGCACCCGGAACAATGGCGTTTCCAGGACGTAGAGATGGCCGTCATGCACCAGGTACTCGAAGAACCGGAAGAAATAGGTGATGAGCAGGTTCCGGATGTGCAGCCCGTCCACGTCGGCGTCCGTGGCCAAGATCACCTTCTCGTAGCGCAGGTTGCCCAGCGTGTCCTCGATGTCCAGGCTGCGCATCAGGTTGTACATCTCGTCGTTCTTGTAAACGATGTCCCGCTTGAGATCCCAGACGTTGAGCGGCTTGCCCTTGAGGACGAAGATGGCCTGCGTATTGACGTCCCGGCAGCTCGTGATGGAGCCTGCGGCCGACATGCCTTCGGTGATGAAGATCATCGAGCCGCGGCCCTTTCCCTTGGGCTTGTCAAAGTGAACCTTGCAGTCTTTGAGCTGGGGGATCCGGATGGAGACGGCCTTGGCCCGTTCGCGGGCCAACTTCTTGACCTGCTGCAGCTCCTTGCGCAGTTGCCGGGTGTCCTCCACCTTGGCCACCATCCGCTCCGCCACCTCCTTGTTGCGGTTCAGGTAGTGCAACACCTCCTCGCGCACCTTGTTGACCAGCTCGGAACGAATCTCCGTGTTGCCCAGCTTGTTCTTGGTCTGCGACTCGAAGACCGGTTCCTTGAGGCGCACCGCCACGGCGCCCACCATGGCCTCGCGGACGTCGTCCCCCTCATACTTGTTGTTGGAATACTCGTTGACCGCCTTGAGCAGGCCTTCGCGGAAGGCGCTCAGGTGGGTGCCGCCGTCTGCGGTGTACTGTCCATTGACGAAGGAGTAAAAGGTCTCCCCGTACCGGCTCGGGCTGTGCGTGAAGCAGAACTCCAGGGTCTTGCTGCTGAAATGCAGCGGCAGGTAGAGCGGTTCGGCGTCATCCTTCTGAATCTCCTCCATGACCAGGTCCAGGAGGCCGCGCCTCGAGACGAACTGCTTGCCGTTGAACACCAGCCGCAACCCCGCATTGAGGTAGCTGTAGTGGCGCAGCCGCCGCTCGATCAGGTCCGTCTGGAAATCGATCTTCTTGAAAATGGCCGCGTCGGGCTCGAACTGGATCAGGGTGCCGTTGGGCTCCCGGGTGGATCCCTGCTTCTGCCCCTTGAGCTGGCCGCGCCGGAACTGGCCCTCGGCATATTTCCCGTCCCGGAAGCTTCGCACCAGGAACTGGCTGGAAAGCGCGTTGACGGCCTTGGTGCCCACGCCGTTGAGGCCCACGCTGAATTGGAAGACGTCGTCGTTGTACTTGGCGCCCGTGTTGATGCGGGACACGCACTCGATGACCTTGCCGAGCGGGATGCCCCGGCCGAAGTCGCGGACGGTGACCGATTCGTTCTCGATCTGGATCTGGACCTCGCGACCGTGGCCCATGATGAACTCGTCAATCGCATTGTCGATGACCTCCTTGAGCAGGATGTAACACCCGTCGTCGTAGTTGGACCCGTCCCCGATCCGGCCGATATACATGCCCGTCCGGAGCCGGATATGCTCCAGCGAGGAGAGTGTCTTGATCTTGCTTTCGTCGTAAACGTGCTTTGTCTCTTTCGCCATACGTCGAAGGCCGCTGACTATCTGAAAAAATGCCCCGCTTGCAAACTGCTAATTTGAGGTGTCCGGGTTCCCGACAAGACGCTTGACAAAGTCGGCACGGGCGCCTGTGGCGCGGGTTCTTGCTCTAGCTCCTACGCCGACTCCTAAAAGGCGAGTAAGAATACGTCATTCCCCAGACGCTGCTGGGGATAGAAGGCTGCGCAGCGGGTTGCGACACAAGGTGAAACATGGACGGCCAGAGCACTCTACTTCGCACCCTATCAAAGGCCCCTCACCCCAGCCCTCTCCCGGCGCGAGAGGGAGCCGCAAGCCCCGTGGAGGGTGCGGGTTCAGATCGAAAGCCTTTCTCCGTGCGGAAGACGCTACTCCCTCTCCCCCCGGGAGAGGGCTGGGGTGAGGGGCCCGGCAAAGCGACAACATGTTGGTCGTTCTTTTCGGGTCAAGGGCAGGAGCAAGAGCAAGATGAAACCGGCAGGTCGGATGGCGACAACCCCTCGCCTCGCCGATTTTGTCAGCAGCCATGGTTTCCCGACGGATTGGTCCCGCCAGCGCTGGGCCCCAGTCCAAGGTCGCTGGATCAGACCGGCTTGTGTTGTCCGGCGCCAGCCCTCATCGCCCCCCCTCCCGGATCCAGGCCCGCCTGGCAAGGGCTTCACTCCTCAAGCTCCCCGCCCAATTGGCCGATGTTTAAGGGTGAGAACCTGACGCCAGGCGGGTTCCGGCGGCATTCGCGAGGGCCAAAGGGGGTTTCGGGGCGGTGCCTTCCCATGCCGCTGGAGTAGAGCATGACCTGATAGACCCAGGCCACAGCCCCGGTCCTGATGAGCGAGGACTCAAACATGAAGAAGCCCCAGACACGATGAATACCTCCGAAATCCTGCCCATTCTCATTCCCGCACTCCTGCAGTGGTTCATCTACAGCGCATTGGTCTGGCTGTTCATCAAGATCCAGCGCGTGAGATGCAATGTGGTTCTCCTGGGATTGGTGAGCGCCGCCGCCGTGGCCACGACCTTCGTGCCCACCTACGGGATCTGGATTTCCTTTGCCGTCCTGCTCATTCTCCTGCCTCTGGCCACCCGCAAGGCGCGCCTGGCGCATTCGGTCCTCGCCGTTGTCCTGGCAGGGGGCTCGATTTTTGCCCTCAACACATGGGTCCTGCCCTCGGTCACCACCGATCTGGTGGTCCGTGCCGAACAATGGGTGCAGGCCGCCACTCAACAAGGCGAGGAAGAGGAAGAGGACAATTCTGTCGTCGCTGCAGCAGGGGATGCCGAAGCCGTCGATTCCAGCCTGATCGACACCAATGCCGTCCCGGCGGAACCGCCCCCCATCCCACAGGTCTGGCAGCATGAGACCGGCCTCTCGGTGCGTGGCATCAGCTACTCCAGGACACGCCCGCTGGCCATGCTGGCTCTGGGAGGTGACGTCCTGACCCTTGGGCCGGGGGAGAGCCTCTCAGTCGAAACGCGCGAGGGCACCGTGCGCGCCCGTTGTGTTGCCGTCGAGCGATCCTACGTCCGCGTCGAGTTCGAAGGCGGCGAAGTGGTCGATCTGCTCCTGGATTGATCCGCGCGCACTTCCGGTTTGCATTTCCCGCGCCGACCCTGATGATCCGGGGCGCGTGAGCAGGTTGCGCGAGATACTCACCCCCCGCGGCATTCAGTTGGTGCAGCACGGCACCCTCATCAGCGACGTCAGCCGACGCCCCGGCGCCACGCACGGCTTCTTCGACCTGCTCGCCGCACTCATCCGACTCTTCGGCGAACAGCGCCGTATCGCCTTGCTTGGATTTGCCGGTGGCGGACTGATCGCCCCGGTGCGGGCCATGGGCCTGACTGACATGATTCATGCCGTGGACGTGTCCCTGGACGGGTTTCGTCTCTTCCGGCGGCTTTGCCTGCCCTGGGGCGAACCGGTGTCCTGGCACCAAGCCGATGCCTTTGCCTGGCTGCGTGACCGACCCGGGGCGTTTGACCTGGTTGTCGATGACCTGTCGGTTCCCGGTCCACGCGACATCCTCAAGCCCGAAGCCACGTGGGCTGAACTGCCGGGCCTGATGCACCGGGCCCTTGTTCCCGGCGGCATCGCGGTGTTCAACCTGCTCAAGCCCCAGGTGGGCAACTGGACGGAGGGCCTTCGCCGGGTCGCCACCCCGTTCCCGCACGTCCTCGAAATCCAAACCGATGACTATGAGAACCGCGTCCTGGTGGGGGCGGCCACCCCGCTGGATGCCCGCGCCGTCTCGCGGGACATGCGGCGTCACCTTCGGTCCGTGCGGTCGCGCATCGCCTCGAGGTTCTCGGTGCGGCAGGCTTCCAGGCTGGTCAGCGTTTCCCCTGCAATGCTACCATCGCCCGCGCATGAATCCCGAACTCCGTCGCTTCGTTCAACAGGCCGATTTCATTCATGAGGTCAATGATTGGACCCGCAACGAGTGGTTGTCCCGACCCGATCTCGTCGCCGCCGACCAGCTCCTGATGGTCCGGGCCCACATGCCCGCCAGGGGCTCGCATCCGTTTCACCAGCACCCGACCCGCGAGGAGATCATTTATGTCGTCGCCGGGCAGGCCGAACAATGGGTGGGGAACGACCACCGCATCCTTCAACCGGGCGAGATCGCCCACATCCCGAGGGGAACGGTGCACGGCACCTGGAACCCGTTTGATGAACAGCTCATCTTCCTCGCCATCCTCGCCCCCGCCCAAGCCGGCGGCCCAGACATCGTGGACATGTCCACCGAGGAACCCTGGAAATCCCTGCGCCCCGAGGGGTCAGACGTGACTATTTGACTATGACCCGGGTTCAACGGGAACGCCTGCCGATCCACCAACCCGGGTCATAGTCAAATAGTCACGTCTGACCCCTCCTACGGAGGGCAGGCCCATTCGCCCATTCGCCCATTCCCACAAACAGGAACGACACCTGTCGTTCCTGTTTGCGCTGGCGGAGGGGGGGGCTTTAGTGGGGCAGGAGCCTGGAGAGGGAGGTCTGGAGCCGACGATAAAGGAGGGCGAAGAGAATCGCAGTGGGGATTACCGCGAAGGTGGAACCGACCATTAGCGCCGCATAAGGATAGCGAAGACTGCTGCCGTAGAGCGAAGACAGGGCCAGCGGAAGGGTCTGCTGCCGTGCCTCGCTCAGCACGAGAAGGGGAATGAGATGCTGGTGCCAGGCGAGGATGAAGTGGATCAATCCAAAGCTGACCATGGCCGGCCGCACCAAAGGCAGCAACGAGAGATACACCCGCCATTCGTTGGCCCCTTCCACGCGGGCCGCATCCACCAGGGAGGTGGGCACATGGCGAAACGCCTGGGTGAAATAGATGATGCCCAGGCCGCTCACCATGCCGGGCAGCACCACCCCGGCCAGGTGATTGGTCAATCCCAGCCCGTTGATCCAGCTGAAAAGCGGGATCGCCATGGCCTGCGCCGGAATCACGATGACCGTCACCGAAAGCATGAAGAGGAGATGGCGTCCCCGGAAGGTGTGCCGCGCAAAGACGTATCCGGCCAGGCTCGACAATGCCACCGCGCCCGCCGCCTGCCAGAACGCCACCCAGAGCGAGTTGAACCAGACCCGACCGAAGGGAAACCACTCTCCCCCCACCAGACGCCGGAATGCGCTCCAGTCCAGCGTCGAGGGCCAGAACCGGGTCGGCATCATCAATTCGCGATTGGACTTGAACCACCCGGCCAGCATCCACGCGAAGGGATAGGCAAAGAGCACGGCCACCAGGAGCAGGCACAGCGTCAGGATCCAGGGCCGGCGCCGGTGGAGAGGCGCCCCGGTTCCACGGGGGGGGATGGCGCCGGACGCGGCTTGGGGTGAGGGGAGCTGGGAGTTCATGCGCGTTTCGGCACCAGGAAGCAGAGCCAAAGCAGTCCCAGGAGCAGGGGGGACACAAGGACGCTGACCGCGGCGGCGGTGCCGAATTTCCCCAGCACGAAGGCCTGGTGGTAGATGTAGGACACCAGCAACAACCCGGCATCGGCCGTGCCTCCCGATCCGCCCAGCAGCACATAGGCGCCCGCGAAGAGCGAGAAGGCGTCGATGACCAGGTAGATCACGGCAAACAGGATGACCGGGCGAAGGCGGGGCAGCGTCACATGGCGCCAGACCGACCAGCGGCTGGTGGTTTCCAGGTGCGCGGCCTCATAGAGCGCAGCCGGGACGGCGTTCATGCCCGCCACGAAAAAGAAGGTGACGAAGCCGGTCCATCGCCAGACCGACTGCAGCACCAGGGCGGGAAGAATGTAGTCCGGATCCTTCAGCCAATTGATGGCCTGTCCGCCCAAGGGCAGGACGAACCATTGGTTGAGCAGTCCCGCCTCTCCGTGAAAGACCAGGAGAAAGAGCAGGGCCAGCACGACAGGAGGGGTGAGACCGGGAAGGAGCAGGGCAAACGTCAGGACCGGCCGCCATCCCCGCCACGTTTCGCGCAGGGCTTGCGCGAGCAGAAGCGCCAGGGGAAGGATGAGAACAATGCTTCCAGCGGCGAAGAGGGCGGTGTTGGCCAGCGCCTTCAACAGCCTGGGATCCTGCAGCAGGGCCCGGTAATGTTTCCGACCCACATACTCCGAGTCCCCGTAGAGCACATCCGACTGCATGCTCAGCCGGACGCCTCCGGCCAGGGGCAGGAGCCAGAAGGCCAGGAAGAAGAGCAGGTACGGGGCGAGCAGCCAGGGCACCCGCCCGGCCAGGGACGGGGAGGAGGGGAGGCTCGCCGCCGCCTGCATGCAGCGCCGGGAGTTACTGCTTGTTCAAGGCCCCCTTCATCTGGGTCACGACCTGCTCGGGGCTGAGCTGGCCGTACATCAGTTGGGAAAAGAAGTTTTCCTGGAACATGAACACGGCCTGCGGACGCTGGGCCGTCATGGCGACCTCGGGGATTTCGGGGGCGAGGCGGATCAGCAACTTGCCCATGGACTGGTTGGAGAAGAACTCGCTCGGCTGCAGGAGTCGTTCGTCCTTCCAGGCGGGTCGGTAGGCTGGGAAGCTGTTGCCCTGGGTGAAGCGCTGCACGTTGGCCTCGCGGTTGGTCATGACGAACTGGATGAACTTCCAGGCCTCGTCGGTGACCGTGCTGTCCTTGTAGATCATGAGACCCTGTCCCGCGAAGGCCGAGGTGCGGGGGCTGAGCTTGCCGCCCGGCTCCTGCCAGACGGGCAGCGGCATCACGCCCCACTTGCCTTTGAGATGCGGCGTGAACTGCTGGATCATGTCCAGGCCGTACCAGTCCGCCCCCATGATGCAGAGAATGGTGTCGCTGGAGACGGCCGTGTTGAAGAAGACGGGATCGAAGATGGAACCGCGGTCCGGCTGCACGGCGATGCCCTGGCTCTGCAGGTCCACCATCCACTTGAGGGTGTCGATGGCCAGGGCCTCGTCCGGGAAGGGCTTGCCATCCTTGCCGAACAGGTCGCTTCCGCGCTGGCGAAGCAGCACCTCGAAATAGGTCGGGTCGATGCCGATCATGGCCTGGTTCTTCTCCTTGAGCCGCTTGCCCACCGCCACGAACTCGTCCCAGGTGGTGAGGTCGGCCGGGGTGATGCCATGCTTTTCGAACAGATCGGTCCGGTAATAGAGGAGCATGGCGCTGAGCGACTGCGGCACGCCATACATCGCCTCACCCCTGGTGAACAGCTTGAGCCGCTGGGGCACAAGGTCCTTGTCCAAGCCGGCTTCCTTCACCCGGCTGGTCAGGTCCACAAAGGGCACCTCCCCGCCCAGGTACATTCCGAACAGCACCTCGTCCAGTTGCACGATGTCCGGAGGGTTGGCCCCGGTCTTGATCGAGACCGCCAGCTTGTCGGGCATCTCCCGGAACCCATAGGCGGTCACCACCGCCTCAAACGTTGGATCCTCCGACTTCTGGTAGAGGCGGATCATGTCCTCGTAATAGACCTTGTCCTGGTAGGAGCTGATCCAGAGTTGCAGCGGGGCGGCCACGGCGGCGGGGGCCATGGCCAGTCCGGCCAGCAGCGCCAGCCCGGTCGTTGTCGTCTTCATGCCTCGCTTCATACGTGATTCGGGCGGCTTCGTCAGTTGAATTTTTTTCCGCCAACCCAAGGAAGAGTCCCAGGCGCTTCTTGGCGTTGGTGCGTGGGAAGGGCGCGGGCGCTCAAGGGCGCGCTTCATCGAGCCATGAACCGCCCCCCACCCTTTCTGGCCGCACCAGCGTTCACAATTAGGAACGACACGTGTCGGTTCTATGTGTACGACCCGGGGGATGCGGTGGCGGGGCGGGTGGGCAGGTAGGAGGGATGCGCCCAAGGGAGGCCCACGCAGTCACACCATGAGCTGAGCCGTGCCAACCCAAACTGCCTGATGGCGGGACTACAAATGGGGGCCGCCACGTTTGCAGCCCCGGCTTCAGCCGGTCCGCCTCCCTGGTTCATGGGGAGAGACGGGATGGGAGGCGTCCCTGGACCATGAACCTGGTAGTTCGATGACGAGCACGAGCACGAGTGCATGGCACGTAGCCGCCGCCGTGAGGCGGCGGACTCTGTCGTGATGGATAACGTGCTCCTCCACCCCCTCACGGGAAGGGGCTACGTGTCCCGTGTCGGATTCCGGTTCATGGGGAGGGCTCAGTGCCTTCTGCAGCCGGAAGCTCGCCCATCTTGCGAAGCCGGGCGGTGTAGTGAACCACGTCGCGCAGGTCCTGGTCACTCCATCCACTGACCGCCGCGGCCATGACCACGCCGTTGGTGTCGGCGGGATCGTAACCCCGAAGCCCTTCCTTGTATTTCCGAAGTTGATCGAGCTGGTACCAATCCTCGAGCCCGGCCAGGGGCGGTCCGTTCCGGCTGTGGTTGCCTTGTCCGGTCTCCCCGTGGCAGGGCACGCAACCCAGGTAGAGCTGCTGGCCGCGCGTGGCATCGCCCCGCACGGTGAGAAGATGGTCGGGGACGGGGAGGGATTGAATGTGGCGGGCCACAGCGCGGATGTCCTGCATCGATTGAAGCTGGCCGATGGTGGAACCCATGAGGATCTCGGCGCGGTTGGTCGGGTTGTGTCCGCGCAGGCCCTGCTGGAATTTTCGCAACTGATCCTCGACGTACCATGCCGGCAACCCATCCAGGATCGGGCCGCGCTGCATCTCGCGGGTGCTGTGGCACAGCAGGCAGGATTCGTAGATGGAAGCCCCGCTCCGATAGGCCGCCGGGGCCTGGACATTCGATGCGTCGTCCTCCTTCCGGCCGCATCCCGCCGGCAGCAGGAGCAGGAGCAGGAGCGGGCTGATGAGCGACGTTGCCCGATGGGGGATCGACAGCACTGGGGGGAACTTAGCGGTGTCGTGACCCGGTGCAAGGCTGGATCGCAAGGGTGATCCACCGGCCCCAAGGCACTTGACAAAGTCGGCTCGGGCGCCTGTGGCGCAGGTTGTTGCTCCTGCTCTTACCCTTTACCCGAAAAGAACGACCCACATGTTGTCGTTTTTACCGGGCCCCTCACCCTGACCCTCTCCCGAGGGGAGAGGGAGTATCGTCTTCCGCACGGAGAAAGGCTTCCGAACTGAACCCGCACCCTCCACGGGGCTTGCGGCTCCCTCTCCCTGCGGGAGAGGGCCGGGGTGAGGGGCCTTTGGGTCAGGGGAAGGGATCTTCCAGGTCGCCCTCGCGGATCTCCCCCTCCTGGTTGGCCTGCCAGAAGTGTCCGGTGCCGGCCTCCAGGCAGGTGAGCCAGCCTCCATAGACCGCGGCGGTGTCGATGCAGACCCCGTAGCCGAGGTTCCAGGGCAATCCGGATCGCTGGGGTGTGTGGCCGCAAATGATGATCTTTCCCGACTTGTGCGGTTCCATGGTGTCGCAGCGTTTCCAGACCAGCACCCGCTCCGATTGCTTGGCAATGTCCACAAGCGGTTCGGGGCTGCCATGGACGAAGATGTGCGAGTCGGTCTCGTGGTAGATGGGGGTGCCGAGCAGGAAGGTCCAGTGTTCCTCCGGCATCCGGGCGTGCCAGTCGTCACAATTATGCACGCCATAGGAGAGCATGGTCTCAAAGCCGCCAAACTCGCGCCACCGTTCAAACATCCAGCGATCCTCGCGCGACTCAATCATCATGACCTCGTGATTGCCGCGCAGGCAGGTCATGCGGTAGCGGCCGCGTTCGTTGATGAGCCACTGGATGACCTGGCGAGACTCGGTCCCGCGATCCACATAGTCGCCCAGGAAGACCAGTGCATCGTCGGAACCGGGCTGGGCCGCCTCCAGCACGCTCATGAGGCTGCGATAGCAGCCGTGAACGTCACCGATGGCGAGGATGCGGCTCATGTCTGGCGTCTCCCCCGGATCAGGCGCCGACGAAGAGCGGTTGGATGTGCCGCTCGTAGAGGTTCAGGGTGACATTGCGGCCAATGCTGGATTCGCAGGCGCGCAGCATGTCGAGGTAACGGCTCCCCATCCCGGCCGCCACCTTGTAGCCCACATGGAGGAGCTGACGCAGGTGCGGGTTGAAGTCGGGGTGAGCGGGGTCATGGCGCAGGGCGGCCACGAACTGGTCCGACGTCCAGGACTGCACGGTGTCGGAGGAGGGCAACTGGTCCCGGTCAATGTCGATCACCGCCGCATAGGGGGCACAAAGGGCTTCCACACGGCTGTGCGCCTCACGGTAGATCTCCCTGGCCAGATCCAGCCCTTCTCCGCCGGCCTCGGCCAGGCCGATCAGCTCCTCCAGCCATGTCGTGCCCGCCGTCTTGAGGTGCAATCCCGCCCCGTGCCTGGACAAGGCGCGGCGGATGGGGGCGTAGATGGAGAACTTGTCGCTGCCGGAATGCACGCTGAGCTTGAGGCTTTCCGGCAACCCGTAGCGGCGGATGGCGAAGGCGATCACCGCCAGGTCGGCGTTGAACTCGGCCTCGAACTGCTCCAGGTCGCCCACGTAATCCACGCCCTTGTTGAAGCGGCCAGTAAACTTGGGCGCGATGGTCTGGAGAGGGATCCCCTCGTCCGCCAGGGCGGCGAGGATGATCAAAAGCTCGGTCGGCGTCTGAGGCGAGTCGGTCTCGTCCATCGACACCTCGATGATGCAGCCATCCTCCCCCTTGGCCTTGGCAATGTGCCGGAAAAGGCGACCGGCTTCCTGGACCGCCCGAAGGTACTTGGCCGCGCCGCATTCCAGGGTGTCGCGATTCAAGTCCAGCGGGGCCCCCAATCCGGGGATTTCCAATGTGCGGGTCAGTTCCGGGTGGCGATCGGCCAAGGCCGCCATTTCAGCCGGAGCCGCCGTCTGCCCGATGCTGTCGGCGACATCGATGGTGAAGAAATCGGCGTGCGGCAGGAACCGGTCCACCGTGCCGAGACGGATGTGATCCGCATCCACATGGTAAGGCGAGGTCCAGTGCAAGTCGCGCACGGCCTCGTCCGCGGCGGCCCGCACGGAGGCCGGCTCGGAGCCGATGGTCTGGTGTTCGCGGTTGGACTTGTTCCAGACAGGGATGACCTCGACCCCGTGCTCCGCCGCCTTTTGGCAGGCGCGCAGTTGAGCCCGGGCCTGGTGGGCGAACCGGTCCCCGACACCGAACGAGTATTTTTCAAGCACAAGACTCATGGTCCAAAGAGGGCGTATCCTACGGACCGCACCCCGGCTGGGAAAGCCCAGAATGGGGTGGAATTTGGGAGGGAAAGTGGCGGGTTTGTCCGGGTGTGAGTTGACCCGGACCGCCTCGGGCAATGGACCAGCGTGTAACCTGCCTGAAAGCAGAACGACGAACGGGAGCCGCTACGTTTGTAGTTCTGGCTTTAGCCAGTCCGGGCCAATGCCAAAATGCTGAGGTGGGGCGAAGTCAAATGACGGCCCTTAAAATTTGGGCTGATTTGACGGCCCGCCCGCGCTATGGTGGCCGGACATGCGGTTCCATTCAGACCGGCTCGGAGGACTGTCCGTATCAGGACCGGGCCTGCTTGTGCTGGTCTTGGGTCTGATGCCGTGGCGCTCGATCGCCGCCGATGTCCGCTTCGGCCTGGAGGTGCGTCCCATCCTTTCGGACAAGTGTTTCACCTGCCACGGTCCTGATGACAAAAGCCGCAAGGCCAAGCTGCGGCTGGACCGGCCCGAACCCGGACATTTTCAAACCCGGGATGGGCGAACCATCCTCGCGCCTGGGGACCCGGGCCACAGTGAACTCTACCGTCGCGTCACCTCCGAGGATCCCGAGGAACGCATGCCCCCGCCCGAGACGAGGCTCGAACTGACCGTGGCGGAAAAGGAAACCATCCGCCGCTGGATCGAGCAGGGCGCCCGCTACACCGCTCATTGGGCCTTTGAACCGTTGCAGGCGCAGGTGCCGGACACGATCCACGATCCCTGGGTGCGCAATCCCATTGATGCCTTCGTCCTGCGCCGCCTGCGTGCCGAGGGCCTGGAACCCTCGCCCGAGGCGTCGCGCGAGACACTCTTGCGCCGCCTCAGTTTTGACCTGACCGGGTTGCCGCCCTCCTTGTCCGCACTCGACACCTTTGTTGCGGACACCGAACCCGGCGCCTTCGAGCGGTCTGTGCAGGCGGTTCTGTCCGATGAAGCCTATGGAGAAGCGATGGCGGCGGGCTGGATGGACGTGGCCCGATATGCGGACACGTACGGGTATCAGGCCGACGTGGACCGGGACATGTCGCCCTGGCGCGACTGGGTGATACATGCCTTCAACGTGAACCTGCCCTACGACCAGTTCCTCCTTTGGCAGTTGGCGGGCGATCTTCTCCCCGGGGCGACGCGGGACCAGATCCTGGCCACGGCCTTCAACCGGCTGCATCGGCAGACCAACGAGGGAGGCAGCATCGACGAGGAGTGGCGCGTGGAGTATGTGTCCGACCGCGTTCACACCATGGGCACGGCGTTTCTCGGGCTCACGCTGGAATGCGCCCGCTGCCATGATCACAAATACGATCCCATCGCCCAGCGCGACTACTATTCCCTGACCGCCTTCTTCGACAACATTGACGAGTCGGGGCTCTACAGCCATTTCACGCGCGCCACGCCCACCCCCACGCTGCTGCTCTACAAGAACGGGGAGGAGGAGATGCATCGTGACCTCAAGGAACGCCTTCGGGAGGCCGAGCGCGACCTGGAGCAGGCCGCGGCCGATGCCCAACCCGCCTTTGAAGCATGGCTGGCCGGCCATCCCTCCCTGCCGGAGCTCGTGGCACCGGTTGACGCCTTCCCGCTGGATGCCGTGAACGGAAGCACCTCGCCCAACTCCATCCAGGAAAAGCATCCATTGCAGTTGTCCGACGGTCCTGAACCGCAGCCGGGCAAGGCGGGACAGGCCCTGCGGTTCAGCGGCGACAATGCCGCGGTGGCCAGCGGGGTGGGGCATTTCCGTCGCACCGACCCGTTCAGCATCAGCCTGTGGCTGAAGCCGGCGGAACCGCTCGAGCGCTCGGTGGTGCTGCATGCCTCGCGTGCCTGGAGCGATTCGGGAAGTCGCGGCTACCAACTGCTGCTGGAGGAGGGGCGTCCCGCCGTTCACCTCATCCATTTCTGGCCCGGCAATGCCATCGGTGTGCGGGCCAAGGACGCGTTGCCCATGGGAGCCTGGACCCACTTCACCCTCACCTACGACGGTTCCAGCCGCGCCCAGGGGATCGGGCTCTATGCGGACGGCCAACGCCTGCCCGTCGATGTGATACGGGACCACCTCTACAAGGACATTATCCACCGCGCGGAGTGGAGCGATTCGGACGTGGGCAACATCCACCTCACGCTGGCGGGGCGATTCCGCGACGTCGGATTCAAGGATGGAGCCATTGATGAGGTGCGGGTGTTCGATCGCGAGTTGAGCCCCGTGGAGGTGGCCGTGGTGGCGGGGCGGGGGGATCTGGTTCCGGAACGACAGGCGTGGCTGGAGCATTTCCTGCGCACCGAGGACAAGGGCTGGGCGCAGGCCCGGGCCAAACTGCAGGAGCTGCGGGTCATGGAAAATGACCTGGTCAATGACGTGTGGGAAATCATGGTCATGGAAGAGATGGCCGCGCCGCGTCCGACCTATCTTCTTAATCGCGGAGCCTACGATGCCCGGGCCGAGCGGGTGGAGCCCGACGTGCCGGAACGGATCTTCCCCTTGAACCCTTCGCTGCCCCGCAACCGCCTGGGGCTGGCGCGGTGGTTGCTCGATCCGAAGCATCCCCTGACGTCGCGCGTGGCGGTCAACCGTGTTTGGAAGACGCATTTCGGCCGCGGGCTGGTGCCGACCCCGGAGGATTTTGGCAGTCAGGGACAGACGCCGTCGCATCCCGAGCTGCTGGATTGGCTGGCGCTCTGGTTGGTGGATCATGGATGGGACCTTAAGGCCCTCCATACGCTGATCGTCTCCTCCGCCACCTACCGTCAGCAGTCGCATGCTTCCATGGCGCTGCTGGAAAAGGATCCCGAGAACCGTCTCCTCGCGCGCGGTCCCAGCCACCGGTTGTCCGCCGAGCAGATCCGCGACAACGCTCTCGCCGTGAGCGGGCTGCTGGTCCGCGACGTGGGCGGGCACAGCGTTATGCCTTACCAGCCCCCGGGACTCTGGGAGGAATCGGGCACCGGCAAGCACTACCAGCAGTCCAAGGGCGAGGGTCTGTATCGCCGGAGCCTTTACACCTTCTGGAAGCGCACGGCGCCGCCGCCTTCCATGCTGACGTTCGATGCCACTTCGCGCGAGGTCTGCACGGCGCGGCGCGAAGTCACCTCCACGCCCCTGCAGTCCTTGGTCCTGCTCAATGATCCGCAGTTTGTCGAGGCGGCCCGCGTGCTGGCCGAGCACCTTGTGCGGACGCACGGCGACCATGTGTCAGCGGCACTGACGGAGCTGTTTCGTCTGGCCACGAGCCGCCGGCCGGAACCAGCCGAAGCCCGGGTTCTGGAGCGGATCTATCGGGAGCAGATGGACTACTTCACATCGGATCCCAAGGCGGCCGAGGCGTACGTGGGCATCGGTGAACGGCCGCGGGATGCGGCCTTGCCGCAGATCCCGGTGGCCGCCCTGACCGTGGTGGCCAATGCCGTCATGAACCACGAGGAGTTTGTCGTTCAACAATGACCCGCAACCATCCCAGCCCATGAATCCTTCCTTGAACCTTCCGATGACCTGCCCGGGACCGGTGCCCTTGGAGGGGCTGAGCCGGCGCCAGTGGCTGAACCGGTTTGGGCTGGGCTTGGGCGGCATGGCGCTGGGACACTTGTTGCATCCTCGCCATGTCCTGGGCGCGGAAGGTGGGGAGGACCTCGGCGTCCTGGGACGCCCGCACTTTCCGGCCCAAGCCAAGCGGGTCATCTACCTGTTCATGAGCGGCGGTCCGTCGCAGCTTGAAACCTTCGACCACAAGCCGCTGCTCAATGAGCGCAACGGAGAGCAGTTGCCAGCCTCGGTGCGGATGGGCCAGCGCCTGACCGGCATGTCGGGCAACCAATCCTCCCTGCCGCTGGCGGGTTCCATCTTCAAGTTCGCGCCCCAAGGCCGTTCCGGCACGTGGGTCAGCGAACTCCTGCCCCACACCGCGAAGGTGGTGGATGACCTGTGCGTGGTGCGTTCGATGTTCACCGAGGCGATCAACCACGACCCGGCCATCACCTTTTTCCAGACCGGCTCCCAGAACTCCGGCCGGCCCAGCATGGGCGCCTGGCTCCATTACGGACTGGGCAGTGACAACGAGAACCTGCCCTCCTTCGTGGTCCTGATCACCAAGGGCAAGGGCGGGCAGCCGCTTTACTCGCGTCTCTGGGGCAGCGGCTTTCTCCCTTCCCGGCACCAGGGCGTGCAGTTCCGGGCCGGCAAGGATCCGGTGCTCTTCCTGACCAATCCCGAGGGGATCACCGAGGCCAGCCGGCGTCGGATGCTGGACGGGCTTCAGGATCTCCACGAGTTGCGGGCTGCGGATCATCCCGAAGTCGAGGCGCGCATCGCCCAATACGAGATGGCCTACCGCATGCAGACCTCCGTGCCGGAAGTGGTGGACACCTCAGGCGAACCGGACGCGGTGTTCGAGGCCTACGGGCCGGACGCGCGCAAGCCGGGCTCCTTTGCGGCCAACTGCCTGTTGGCGCGGCGCCTGGCGGAGCGTGGCGTGAAGTTCATCCAGTTGTATCACCAGGGTTGGGACCAGCACGGCAACCTCCCTGGGGCCATCCGCACGCAATGCCAGGAGACCGACCAACCCAGCGCCGCCCTTCTGACCGATCTCAAGCAGCGCGGGTTGCTCGACGAGACGCTCGTGGTGTGGGGAGGCGAGTTTGGGCGGACCAACTATTCCCAGGGCAAACTCACGGCCAACGATTATGGGCGGGACCATCATCCGCGCTGCTTCAGCATTTGGATGGCGGGCGGCGGCGTGAAGCCGGGGCATGTCCATGGGGAGACATGTGAATTTGGCTACAACATCGTCCGGGACGGCGTGCACGTGCATGATTTCCACGCCACGATGCTGCATCTCCTGGGCATGAACCACGAGCAGTTGACCTTCAAGTATCAGGGCCGTCGTTTCCGTTTGACCGACGTGCATGGCGAGGTGGTGAAGCCGCTTCTGGCCTGAATCGTCGGGCCCACTCCTTTTCCCCCAAAGCGCCCCATTCCCACCCTCCGGTCCCCTCACGCCCCCCGGACCGTACGGACCCAAAATCGTACACATCGACGTGTACGAAATACGTGCCGTACGGCCTGAAAAATGTACACGTCGATGTGTACGAATTTGGGTCCGTACGGCACCTTGAGGTGCGGAGGGGGTTGCGGGGGAGAGGGATGGAATTCGGGCGGGCGATGGAATTGGGGAGGCAGAGAGGTCAGGCTAAAAGCGGGTGGAGAATGTGGCCGTGGACGTCGGTCAGGCGCAGGTCGCGTCCGCCGAAACGGTAGGTGAGGTCGTAATGGTCCAGGCCCAGGCAATGCAGGACCGTCGCCCAGAGGTCATACACGGTGCAGGGATTCTCCACGGCGTGATAGCCATATTCGTCGGTCGCCCCATACACGGTTCCCCCACGAATGCCGCCGCCCGCCAGCCAGACGCTGAACCCGTGAGGATTGTGGTCCCGTCCATTGCTACCCTGGGAGAAGGGGGTCCGCCCGAATTCGCCGCCCCAGATGACCAGCGTTTCGTCGAGCAGACCGCGCGCCTTGAGATCCCCGAGGAGGGCGGCGATGGGTTGATCGACCTGAAAGGCCATGGCGGCGTGGCCGCGTTCGAGGTCGCCATGTTGGTCCCATGGGTTCGGGCCATTGCCCGCACCGATGCCCCGGGTAAGGCAACTCAATTCCACGAAGCGCACGCCCCGTTCCACCAGCCTTCGAGCCACCAGGCATTGGCGGGCGTAGGCGGCCTTTTCGGGGTCTGTTGAATCCAGCCCGTAGCCACGGCGGGTGGCCTCGCTTTCACCGCGCAGGTCGCACAGCTCGGGCACGGCGGCCTGCATGCGATAGGCGGTTTCGTAGTTGCGGATGGCCGCATCGACCTGGGCGTCGTGAGCGACGGATTCGAGGTAGTCACGGTCGGCGTCCTGAATGAATTGCAACCGATGGCGCTGGAGGGCATCGGCCTCACGCGGCGTGATGTTCCGAACCGGTTCCTCGGCATCGATCCGGATGATGGATGCCTGGTGCTGGGCGGGAAGGAACCCGCTGCTGAAGAGGCCGACCCCGCCATGCGGCGCCACGGCCTTGCCGCTCTGCAGCACCACGAATCCCGGGAGGTTGGCATTCTCGGTGCCCAACCCATAACTCGCCCAGGCGCCCGCGCTGGGATACCCCAGGAAGGGGAATCCGGTGTGCATGAAGAAATTGCCCTGGGCGTGTTCGTTCACGCTGCTGGTCATGGAACGGATCACCGCCAGCTCGTCCGCCCAGCGACCCACCTTGGGGAACATGCTGCTGATCTCGATGCCGCTGGCGCCGTGGCGGGTGAAGGGAAACGGCGAGGGAAAGATGTTGCCGTTCTCGTTGAACTGCGTCCGCTCCACCTTCATCGGCATGGGTTGACCGGCTTCCTTTTGCAGGCGCGGCTTGGGATCGAAGCAATCCACATGGGACACGCCACCCGACATGTAGCAGAAGATGACGTTTCTGGCCCTGGGCCGGAAGTGGGGGGTGAGCGCGGCCGTGGCGCGCCGCGACATCAATCCCGACAGGGCCATGAGGCCGAAGCCGCAGGAGAGGCGGCCAAGCATGTCGCGGCGCGAGAGGCCCTGGGGGGTGCCGGTCGGGGGTGGAGTCGCGGAGGGGCTCATGGGTCAACGAATGTAGATGAATTCCTTGAGATTGAAAATGGATTGCGCCAGGTCCTGCCACGCGCGGCCGGGGCCCTGGGGGCCGGGCAGTTCGCGTTCCTGCTTCGCGATCTCCTCTCGCACCTGGATCAAATCGTGGGTGATGGCCTCGTGCTTGGATTGGTCCGTCTCGGACAGGTTGCGCAACAGCTCCGAGTCGGTGATGTAGGTGTGGGTGTTGTGATACACCGCCTCGACTTCCTCCGGGCGCAAGGCGCGGTCATAGACCTTGGCCTCGAGGATGCGTCCTGCCAACTGCTTGTTTGCGCCAGGCGGCGTGTGCCGGCAGCCCAGCAGAATCACCGACTCACCCGCCTTGAAGGTGACGGGGCCCTCGGATCTGTAGGCGGTTCCGTAAGGTTGGCCGTTGCGGAAGCCGGCGATGTTGCCTTGGTCATCGTAGGTGATCACAAAGTGCACCGGGTCGGTGGCGGAGGCCGATTCGTCAGGGCCACTAAAATCCTGCGTGCGCTTGAAAAAGTCGCTGCCCGCCATCCAGTGTCGGGGTGATGTCTCGCCAAAGACGACTGCGTCAAACACATTGCCGTTGGCGCTTTGCACGGAGAGCGCGCCGCCGCCCTGTTGGGTGAGATTGTCCAGCAACACGCGGACCTCCAGGGTCTTGGCGGCCAGATCCACCGGCAAGGGATGCGACCGCACGTAGGCTTGGCCGCCCACGACCAGCGCCCCGTCCTTGATGTGCGCCTCCTGCAGTGGTTGCAACGGAAGCTGAGCCACGCGATCGGTCAACCCTTCTGAAAAGGCCCAGTGAAAAAGGGGCGCCGGCAAGGTGGCTCCAGAGGACGCGCTGGATTGGCGTGCGGCCAGCAGCTTCTGTCGGACCGGCTCGGTGAGGGCGTCGCGTTTGGACTCCAACTGCTCCAGGTGGGTCCGGGTCAGGGCAAGCCGGATGCGGTGTTTCTCTGCTCGAGTTTCGATGTCCTTGAGATATGTCTCCGCCCGTCGCATGTCCCCGGGGCCTGCCGGCCGTCCCAAGCCTTGCCGATAGAGGGCGTCAATGCGTTGAGCGGATTTCGTCAGGTTCGTGTTGGCCAGCACTGAGTCGGCCCATTGCCGGGCCGAATCGATGAGGAAGGGGGCGTTGAGCAGGGCGAGGGATTGGCCCGGGACATTGGTCACGTTTCGGCGTCCGCGCGTGGTGAGGGGCTCCGGCGCATCAAAGGTGGCCAGGAAGCGGTCGAGGTCGTTGCGGATGACATCCAGGTACACGCTGCGCCGGTTGCTGTTCCCGTCCACGCCGGGGCCGTACATCGCGGTGTCGAGCCGGCCTGAGGCGAAGAGAATCGCATCGCGAATGGATTCGGCATCGAGGCGTTGGAGGGGGAAATGCGAGAGGAGGCGATTGTCCGGATCCAGCGCGGCGGCTTCCGCGGAAGGGGTGGAGTTCTGCTGATAGGTGTCGCTGAGGACGACAAACCGGATCAGTACCTTGAGGGATCCGCCCTGGTCCAGGAAGCGGGAGGCCAGATGGTCGAGCAGGTCAGGATGGGAAGGCCAATCGCCCAGGCGACCGAAGTTGTCCGGGGTCGCCACCAGGCCGCGCCCGAAGAGGTGGTGCCAGACGCGGTTGACGAGGACGCGCGCGGCGAGTGGATTGTCCGGGCGGACGATGTCCCTGGCCAGATGCAGGCGTCCACTTTGGGAGTTGGGGTAGGGCGTGGCGTCGATGGCGGACAGGAAATGCCGGGGCACGGCGTTGGTGGGCTGGCGATGGTTGCCGCGCACGAAGAGCGGCTGGTCGATGACAGTGCCTTCCATGACACCGGGTGCGCGCGTGGGCACCGGGATGGTTGCTTCCAGGCGGCGATAACGCTCGACCAGGGGACGGGCTTGGGGCACCTGATCCAGGCGAGTGGGGAGGAGGTGGATGACGTCATTGAGGAAGAAGGCCTCCAAGTCGGTGAGCTGATCATCGTGCCAGTGTTGAATGCAAACCTGGAGGACTTGTGTGTAGCGTTCGGCCAGGGCCTCGGTGGAGTCGGGGATGCCGGACGCCTCCAGGAGCAGGGCAAGATGTTCGGCAGCTTCCTCCTGAGGCGCCGGCTGGCCGGGCAGGGCGTAGATGGCCTCGCGCACGCCGAACCAGGAACGATCCCGACTGCTCACTTCCACCGGGACATCGCGCGCGGTGGCGACCTCGAAATGCACCTCGTCGCCCTTCCAATAGTCCACGTTCCAGCGCTGCCATTTCCATGCCACCTGGTTGAGCTTGGCGATGGGGTAGAGCAGTCCGCCGCCGCGGGCGTAGTTCTGGACCACATAACGTGCACGGGCCTCCTGTTGTCCCTTCACGCGGATCCAGAGGTCGCCGCCTTCCACGTCGAACCGGGGCGAGTGAAGCACGGCGCTGTCGCGGCTGGAGAGCAGATGGGAATACACACCGCCGGGCAGGATGCTGTCCAGGATGCGGTCCCCCTCGGGAAGGACCTGGAATGCGCCGGGCGCGGAAGGGTCTCCGGCCAGGCCGGGACCATCCATGAACCATGCGTCGGCATCCGGGCCGGACAGGCTCCAATAATGTTGGTAGGTGTGTGAATTGCGTGCGGCGAGTCGTTCCCGTGAAGTGCGGAGTGACTCCTGAAGGGTGGCCCAGAGCTGGGGCGTTTCTTCCGGCAAGGTTGTCTGCCAGCGGGCCCAGGGGTGCAGGGCGTGCGCGGGCGTGTTCGTGGCGGCTTCCAGGGTCTTGCGCCACGGTTCGGTGTCGGGCAAGGCGCGGCCCCAACCCTCGATGGCCGAGAGCCACGCTTCGGCGAGCTGGGTGCGGATGCCATGCTTGAGTTCGCGCAGGGATTGGTTGAGCTGTTGGCGGGGTTCCGGGCGGTCGAGGGTGATGGTGGCGGGGCGGGAGCTGGCGAAGATGCCGTAGAGTGCATAGAAGTCGGCCTGGCTGATGGCATCGAACTTGTGGTTGTGACAGCGCGCGCAGGCGACGGTCATTCCGAGGAAGGCCTTGGTCACCACATCCACCTGGTTCTCGGTGAAGCGGACCTGTTCATCAAGCGCGTCGGTGGGCGCGAACCCGTGGAAGACCATGCGAAGGTGGGCGGTGCCGAGGGCCGACTCGCTGAGGCGCCCTTCCTCACGGGTGCGAGGGTGGGGCAGGAGATCGCCGGCCAGGTGTTCCAGGACAAGTTGGGGGTAGGGGACGTCGTCGTTGAGGGCGCGGATGAGGTAATCGCGGTAGCGCCATGATTCAGGAATGCGCGGATCGCCCTCACTGCCGTGTGAATCGGCATAGCGGAGCCAGTCCATCCAGTGGCGGGCCCAGCGTTCGCCAAAGCGCGGGGATTGGAGCAGCCGATCCACCAGGCGCGGGTAGGCGTCGGCGGAATGGTCCTGCACAAAGGCGTCGATGTCGGCCGGACTTGGCGGTAAACCCGTCAGGGCGAAGGTCAGCCGGCGAATGAGGATGCTGCGGTCGGCGGGTGGGGACTGCGTGAGGTGTTCCACCTGAAGCCTGGCCCGGACGAAGCGATCGATCGGATGGGATGTGTTGGCGACGGCCGGTGGATGGGTCCGCTTAATGGGTTGGAGGCTCCACCACTGTTGGCGTTGCCGGAAGGCGGTTTCCCAGGAGACCTCTTTGGACAAGGCTTCCGCCGGGGGCGGCGCGTCACGCGGATCAGGGGCTCCCTTTTCAATCCAGGCAACGAAATCGGCGACGACGGTGTCCGGGAGCTTGGCGCCGTCCTTGGGCATGCGCAGGTCGGCGGACGCATGGCGGATGGCCTGGACGAGCAGGCTCTGGTCGGGTTGTCCGGGAGCGAGGGCGGGACCGGAGTCGCCCCCCTTGAGCAGTCCGTCCCGGAAGTCCAAGGCAAGACCGCCCTTGGCCTGCGTATGGCTGTTGTGGCACTCGTAGCATTCGGCCGCCAGGACCGGGCGGATGCGGGTTTCGAAAAACTCCAGGTCATCCGGATTTGACTCCGCCGCCTGGAGGGCGAGGCACAACAGCAGGGCCAGGCAAGGACCAAGGCACTTCAGGAATGGCATCCGGTTGGGTATCAAGGCGCCCATTTCGAGGCATGGGGGCGGGGCTGTCAAGACAGGGTCCGGAGAGGGGGGATGAGCGGGCAAGGCCGTTGACAAAGTCGGCACGGGCGCCTGTGGCACAAGTTCTTGCTCCTACTCCTACGCTTACTCTTACTCGCCCCTGCAGAGTAGGAGCAAGAGTAAGCGTACGAGTAAGAGCAAGAGCAAGAGTAAGAGTAAGAGCAAGAGTAAGGGTAAGGGTAAGTCATTCCCCAGACGCTGCTGGGGAAAGAAGGCTGCGCATCGGGTCGGATCACAAGGTGAACCATGGGCGAGGAGAGCACACTACATCGCACCCTATCAAAGGCCCCTCACCCCGGCCCTCTCCCGGCGGGAGAGGCCTTCGACGAGCTCAGTCGAGCGGGGGCCTGTCTTCCGCGCGGAGAGAGGCTGCTGCCCTGATCCCTTCGCCCTGGGGTGGCATGCTGTTCCCTCTCCCCGCGGGAGAGGGTTAGCCGATCTTGGCGGACTGGAGGTCCGGAAGAGGAGTTTTGCTGAGTTTTTGGTAGAGGTTCATAGCGCAACTTGTTGATTCGTAGGACGTGCTGCCTTCCGATTGCAGCCAAGGGGCTTGTAGTG
>Ga0302046_10001004_pt1 | contig 26804 bp, 23 predicted proteins | sample RVTome_11_FD_200261 | JGI IMG/M metagenome (GOLD analysis project Ga0302046, IMG submission 200261) | Soil microbial communities from uranium-contaminated site in the Upper Colorado River Basin, Wyoming, United States - RVT147D111 (version 2) ... | reverse complement strand
AGCAAGTAGGTAAGTCATGGCCAAGGCAAAGACGAAGAACGTGAAGGTCACCTTGACTCGCAGTCTGATCGGCCAGAAACCCAAGACGAGGGCAACGGTGGAGGGTCTCGGTCTCCGCAAGATCAATCAGACCGTCATTCAGGTGGACTCACCGACCCTTCGCGGGATGATCGCCAAGGTGGACCATCTCGTGGAAGTAGAGGAGGCCTAGAGCGATGACCGAGGAACGAGAACAACTTAAGCTGCACCATCTCGCCCCTGCACCCGGCTCGAAGAAGAAGAAGATTCGAGTCGGCCGCGGTGAGGGTGGTCGACGGGGCAAGACCGCCGGACGCGGCACCAAAGGTCTCAAGGCCCGCAGCAAGCTGCGTCCTGGTTTCGAAGGCGGTCAAACACCGTTGGCGATGCGTCTGCCGAAACTGAAGGGCTTCACCAATCCGAACAAAGAGGACTACGCCATCATCAACGTCGCCTCGCTCAACGAGTTTCGCGCCGGCACCGAGGTGACCCCGGAGAAACTCCGGGAGAAAGGCCTCATCCGGCACAAGGGCCGTGTCAAGGTGCTCGCCGAGGGTGACCTCGCAAAGAAGCTAACGGTGAGGGCCCACGCCTTCAGTGGCGCCGCAAAGAAGAAGATCGAAGAGGCCGGAGGCACGGTCGAGACCCTCGACTGAGCCAGATACCTAGTACCAAGTACCTAGTACCAATTACGTCAACTCATGCTCGCGATTTACAGAAACATGTTCAAGATCCCGGACCTCCGGGGGAAGATCCTCTTCACCCTGGCGATGTTCGCGGTCTATCGGCTCGGGGCCACCATCCCGGTGCCTGGCATCGATCTTGACGCGGTTCGCCTATTCCAGAGCCAGGCTCAGGCAGGGGGCATCTACGGTCTGATCAACCTCTTCTCGGGCGGCGCTCTGGAGCAGTTCTCGGTCTTCGCCTTGGGGATCATCCCCTACATCACGGCCTCGATCATCATGCAGCTTCTCACGGTGGTCATTCCCCGTCTCCAGACGCTCCAGGACGAGGGGGAGTCGGGTCGCAAGGTCATAACGCAGTGGACCCGCTATCTCACCGTCATCCTGGCCCTGATCCAGTCGACGGGGTTCACCTTCCTCTTTCACTCCGGCCGGTTCACCGGTGGTATCGACCTCATCCCCAACTACACGCCGGGACGAGTGATTCTCATCGTCCTGACCATGACCGCGGGAACGTCGATGGTCATGTGGCTCGGTGAGCTGATCACCCAGCGTGGAGTGGGCAACGGGATGTCGCTGATCATCTTCATCTCCATCATCAGCCAGTTCCCCTTCGTCTTCTCCGACATCTACGTGCAGACCTGGGAAGCCGGATTCGTCGATCGTTTTGTGGTCATCATCGCCACCTTCCTGGCCATGATCCTGGCAATCATCTACGTCGACCAGGGCCAGCGTCGGATCCCGATCCAATTCGCCAAGAGGGTCCGTGGCCGACGGGTCATGGGTGGCCAATCGACCTACATCCCGTTGAAGGTCAACACCGCCGGGGTGATCCCGGTCATCTTCGCCACGTCGGTGCTCCTGATCCCGTCCCTGATCATCACGGCGATCCCGTCCGACGCGGCGTGGCTACAGGCGATCTACCGGTGGGTTGACACCAACCTCGGGGTTGGCACGCAGGGTGTCAGCTGGTGGTACATCCTGATCCTCTTCGCCCTGATCGTCTTCTTCACCTACTTCTACACCGCGATCCAGTTCGACCCCGACCAGCAGGCCGAGATGATCCAGAGGCAGGGTGGGTTCATACCCGGGGTGCGCCCGGGCCGTCAGACTGCTGCCCACCTGCGGCACATCCTCAACCGGATCACTCTTCCCGGGTCCTTCTTCCTCGCCACTATCTCGGTCCTGCCCGCCATCGCCGGAGCGATATGGAACATCTCGATCGCCTTCTCCGGGGTCTCGATCCTGATCGTGGTGGGGGTCGCCCTCGAGACGATGAAGCAGATCGAGAGCCAGCTGACCATGAGGAATTACGAAGGAATCTTGACGTAATGATGGCGGCCGACTTTGCTCGAAGTCTCCGACCCAACTTGGTGGTCCCAGATGTGGGGGATGACTTCCAGCCGACCCCATTACTCTCGACCAGCCCTCGAGCAAACAGACGCCGGTCGGCCGCAGCTACCGCCCGCGGCTCCAGAAGTCTTACGTGAGGCTCCTATTCATCGGCCCACCAGGGGCGGGCAAGGGCACCCAGGCCGGCAAGGTGGCCGCCCGTCTCGGGATCCCTCACATCTCGACAGGGGAGATGTTCCGCGATCACGTCTCCCGTGGCACCGAGCTGGGCCGCAAGGTCGATGCGATCATGTCCGCCGGCGACTACGTGCCCGACGACGTGACTGTGGCAATGCTCGCCGATCGGATCAGCCAATCGGATGCCGCTGCCGGTTACATCCTCGACGGGTTTCCGCGCACTGCTGCCCAAGTCGAGTCGCTCGACCGTCTGATCGGTGGAGACGGCCTAGACCGTGTCGTGGTCTTCCAGGTCGATGAGGACGAGTTGACCGAGCGAATGCTCTCTCGAGGGAGAGACGACGACACAGAGGAGACCATTCGCAATCGGTTCCGCGTCTACATGCAACAGACCCAGCCGCTGCTCGACATCTACGAGGGGCGCGGCGCCACCGTGGTCGTCGATGGGGCTGGTGAGGTAGACGACGTCACCGAACGTATTCTGACCGCTCTAGGACGATGATCACCATCAAGAGCCGTCGCGAGTTCGCCAAGATGCAAAGGGCCGGTGCCGCGGTTGCCGCGGTTCACCGTGCAGTCCGTGAAGCCGCGGCCCCGGGGGTGACGCTCGCCGAGCTCGATGAGATCGGGGCCAGGGTCATCGCCGAACACGGGTGCACGTCATCGTTCCTCGGATACCTCGGCTCCTATCCGGCCACCCTTTGTCTTTCTCCCAACGACGTCATTGTCCACGGGATCCCGAACGACCACCGCTTGAAGGATGGGGACATCCTCTCGGTCGATGCGGGTGCGATCTTCGAAGGGTTCCACGGCGACGCCGCCTTCACGATGGCCATCGGTGACGTCACGCCCGAGGCCCAGCATCTCATCGACGTCACCGAGGAGGGGATGTGGGCTGGTGTCCGCATGGTTGCCAAAGGCAACCGGTTGGGCGACATCGGTGCGGCCATACATGCGATAGGTGAGGCCAATGGATACGGTGTGGTCGAGGAGTACGTGGGTCATGGCATCGGTCGTGAGATGCACGAGGAACCGCAGGTCCCCAACTACGGGACGCCGGGAAGTGGGCTGAAGCTCAGAACCGGGATGGCCCTGTGCATCGAGCCGATGTTCAACATGGGCCGTCGTCACACCAAGGTTGATGCCGACGGCTGGACCGTTCGGACCGCCGACGGCTCCCTGTCGGCACATTGGGAGCACACCGTGGCCCTGACCCCCGATGGGCCCCAGGTTTTCACCGCCGATTCCATCCCGGTGCCGGCAGGGGAGCTGGCCAGAGGCTGACCTCTCAATGGGGACATTCGTTAGGGAAATGGCCCTTTTTTCGGGCATTCTGGGCGTGATATCACTGCCGCTGGTGTTCGTGGCGCGTGCCAACAAGCGGGAGGAGACTCTGCGGCGGTTCCTCGTGGCGGCGACTGTGATCGCTCTGGTGTCCGCCCTGGTGAGTGTCAACTCGGAGCACCTCGCTCAACAGTGCCGTGACGCGGGCAACACCTCGTGCTACGACCCGGGTGGAAGAGGCATGCAAGCCGTGGCGGTCTTCGTCTACGCAATGGCTGCGTGGGCAGCCGCCTTCTTCATCTATCGCGACTAGTCGCCGAGCAGAAAGGCCACGATGGCTTCGAGCTCGGCATCACTGACGGCCAGCGTCGGCATCGAGAACGGCGTCTCGAACCCGGGCACGATGAAGGCCTGTGGTGACAGGACCGACTCGCGGACGTAACCCTCGGCATCGAGTCCCTCGACCCGGCCGGCGGCGCGGGTGGCGAGTGCGGTCAAATCCGGCCCGGTGTTGGTCAGGCTGGTGACACCGGATGCCGAGTGACAGCCGGAGCAGCCCTTGGCTCGGAACACCGCCTCGCCGGCTGCGGTCACCATGCTCGGCGTCTCGTTCGGGGTGTCTGATGTCAGGACGATGATGGAGGCCACCGTCAGGACGATGGTGGCTCCCAGCCAGAGAGCCAGACGCATCTCAGGTGACTGGAACCGCCGAATCCCGACGTCGGTGGGCCAACTCCCTGACGGTGAAGCAGGCAGCTATGACGGCGGCAATGGGCAGGATCACTCTGAGGGCGTTGACCGGCTGGCCGGTGGTAGCGGCCACGCCACCGTTGGTGACATTGATGGTCCCCATGCTGGAGAGGACGTAGTCCTGTTGGATCACGCTCCACGCCCATGAGCCGGCAGGAACAGTCACATCGACCGAGTAGCGACCGTTTCCGAGGTTGGTGGCGTCGAAGACGTGAGTCTCATCGCCCGAGGTGAACTGGATCTGAAGGAGCCCCCAGTCGGCCGGCGCCTGTCCATGGGCGAGCACGGTGAACTCGAGGGTTTGGGTCGTGTCCGCTTCCAACGAGGCAGGCACCTCGTCGAATGAGGCGACAGCCCATCCGCCGGCCAGGGCTGTTGCCGGGATGGCCATCGTGGCGAGGGCGGCCAGAGTGACGAGCGTTCTTCTCATGTGGTCTCCTTGAGGAGGGTAACGGGTCGGGATGATGGTGAGTTCCTGAACGTGCGAAGAGCCCTCATCGCCAAGGCGACCACGGCCACCAAGAACAGCGGTATCGACGGGTCGGGTCGATCCGCAGCCGAGAAGTCGATCCCGGCGAGCCGCTCCACCACAGACAGGAGTCGAGTGTCGGCCCGGTACCAGCCGGTCACACCACCCCATCCGTCGAGACTCGCCTGCTCCGGCGTGTGGATGATCGGTCCGCCTTCGGCGTACAGATAGAGGATCTGGCGGATGGTTCTCTCAGACTTGGGAAGATGCGGTGGGCCCATGTTGACCCATGAGAGATTCAAACCGGTCCCGAGGTCTCGTGGAGGCGAGATCAGTTCGCTGGTTGGATCGAATCGCCACAATCCGGTCAGCGCAATGAGGTCGGACTCGGCGCTACCTGTCCCTATCACGGAGATCCCGGAACCCTGTTCCAGGAGAACGATTGGCTCGTCGATACCGGGACCGCTCAACGTCGCCGATTCCGGTCCTTTCGCCATACCCGGAACCGCGAGCAGAATCAGCATCGATGTCACGGCTAGTGCGAGTGTGGATGTCTTCGCTATTTGACTTCCCATCACTCTCTCTACACCGCGTGACCCCCCGAGGTTCCCGACCGGGAACCCCTTTCGTTTCGGCGGTGTAGTGATGGTTGAGATGTCGGTGGAGGGCCGTCCACTGAAGGAATCGGAGCTGATCAACAATGCCAAGGACGGAGTCGTGGGCGCCTACGAGCAGTTGGTGCGGGACAACCAGGGTGTCGCCCTGCGAGTCGCCTACCTGGTCGTCCGCGATCACGGTGAGGCCGAGGACGTGACCCAGAACGCATTTGTCAAAGCGTTCCAAAGTCTGGGGCGGTTCCGGGAAGGGGAACCGTTCAGACCATGGCTATTGAAGATTGTCAGGAACGAAGCACTCAACCGGCGACGAGGATCCGGTCGATGGGAGCAGGCAACGCTCCGATTGGCCGCGGAACCGCCCTCGGGGGATGCGGCCCCATCTCCCGAGGCGGCCGTCGTGATGGGCGAGCAGACCCGAGAAGTATTGGACGCAGTCGATGCTCTGCCTATGCGCTATCGGTCGGTGATCGAGGCTCGTTTCCTACTCGACTTGTCGGAGGCGGAGACGGCAACGATTTTGGGCCTGGCTAAGGGGACTGTGAAGTCACGAACGTCTCGAGGCCTGGTCAGACTTCGCGAGATTCTCGGAGAAGACGATGTTTGATCTCGAAGCCCGCTTGCGTCTCTCGTCTCGGGCTATCGACTGGCCGGATGCAGACGTTTCGCGTCGTGTGATGGCCGCGATCCAGGCTCCTGACCGGTATCAGCCGGCAAGACCGAGGTGGGCTTTGGCGGCAGTCGCGGTCGTGGCCGTTGTCGTCGGTCTGCTGGTCACACCGACCGGTCGCGAGGCTGTGGCGAACGTCCTCGAACTGGTTGGGATCAGGGTGACATGGGGATCGACGACCGAGGTGCCCAATTCAGCGCGTCTCGATCTGGGAGACGTGGTGTCCCTCGAAGAGGCAGAGGAGCTCGTCGACTTCGAGCTGTTGGTCCCGGATAGAAGTCCCGATCTGATCTACCACTCGTCGGGCTCGATTCACATGGTCTGGGAGTCAGGTGACACGGGCACGAATCTCCTCTATTCGCAGCTGCCTGGCTCACAGATCTTTGCCAAAGTTCTGGAACCCGAGACGGGTGTCCAGTTTGTGCGCTTGCGCGGCGTGGAGGGGATCTGGATCGACGGCGCACCACACCTCCTCCAGGTGATCGGCGCTGATGGCGAGTTGAAACAGGTGGAGACGAGACTGTCCGCAAATGTGTTGGCATGGGACGAGGGAGGCATTACCCATCGCCTGGAAACCACTGGCAGCCTGGAAGAGGCGTTGAAATTCGTGAGTGAGCTCAGTTGAACCCAGGGTTGGAGACACCGCTGAGCGGTGTCTGGAACCCTGGGTTCGCTGTTCTGCCCACCAACTTGAGCAATAAACGGCTCGTGGTTAGAATCTCTCTGGTCTTTGCCGCTCTTTCTTTGGCCGAAAGACGGCTGTAGCCAGGGCACCGTCGCCCGCAACCACACAGACGCTCCGGTTGCGAATGGCTGTGACCTGGCCTTAAACGCGTCCGCGGAGACGCCCAATTCGGAGTTAGAACATGAAGGTGCGGCCTTCCACGAAGAAGATGTGCGAGAAGTGTCGGATCATCCGACGACGTGGTCGCGTCTGGGTGATCTGCTCCAACCCACGTCACAAGCAGCGACAAGGTTGATCTGAATGGCTCGAATCGCAGGAGTGGACATCCCCCGAGACAAGCGTCTCGAGATCTCGCTCACCTATATATATGGCATCGGGTTGACCACCTCCCAGGCCATCTGTGAGGAGACCGGCATCGACCCGGATACGAGAGTCAGGTCCTTGACCGATGACGAGGTGGCCAAGATCCGTCGTCACATCGAGTCGAATCTCAAGGTTGAGGGTGACCTGCGTCGTGATGTTCAGCAGAACATCAGGAGAAAGATCGAGATCGGCAGTTACCAAGGCATCCGCCACCGCCGCGGTTTGCCGGTGCGTGGTCAGCGTACCCACACCAACGCCCGCAGCCGCAAGGGGCGCCGCGTTGCTATTGCCGGCAAGAAGAAGGTGACCAAGTAGTGACATCCCGACCGCAGGGCTCGAAGAGAGTCCGCCGCCGCGAACGCAAGAACATCTCCCATGGCCAGGCCCATATCAAGGCCAGCTTCAACAACACCATCATCACCATCACCGACCAGACCGGCGCCACGGTGGCGTGGACATCAGGCGGCTCGGTTGGTTACAAGGGCTCCCGCAAGTCCACGCCGTACGCCGCTCAGGTGGCCGCCGAAGAGGCAGCCCGTCGTGCCGGTGAGCATGGCATCCGCAAGCTCGATGTCATCGTCAGCGGAACCGGGTCGGGTCGTGACACCGCGGTTCGCACTCTGCAGAACATGGGAATGGAAGTGACCTGGGTCAAAGACGTCACCCCGATCCCGCACAACGGCTGTCGTCCCAAGAAACGGAGACGCGGCTGATGGCCCGATACACAGGTCCCAAGTGCAAACAGTGTCGTAGGGCACGCACCCAGCTCTGTCAGTCCAAGCGTTGCGCTGTGGAGCGTCGCCCCTATCCCCCGGGTGAGCATGGGCGTGGCCGCATCCGTGAGAGCGACTACCAGATCCAGCTTCGCGAGAAACAGAAGCTGCGCGCCATGTATGGAGTTCTCGAGCGGCAGTTCCGTCGCTACTACGAGGAGGCGGCCCGTCGCGGTGGCATCACAGGTGAGAACCTCCTGATGATGCTCGAACAGCGTCTCGACAACGTCGTATGGAGGTCTGGTCTCGCCGCCACCAGGCCACAAGCCCGTCAGTTGGTCAACCATGGCCACTTCCTTGTCAACGACAAGAAGGTCGACATCCCTTCATTCCAGGTGGGCCCCGGGGATGTTGTCACGATCAAGACCCGCTCGAGGGAGTTGATCGTCGTCCAGCACTCGGTGGACACCCAGGACCGTCTCATCCCCGACTGGATCACGGTCGACAAGGACGAGAGAAAGATCGTGGTTTCCGATCATCCCCGTAGGGATCAGATCGACACAGACATCAACGAGCAGTTGATCGTCGAGCTCTACTCGAAGTGAGGTAACGAGTTGTTGATAGTCCAGCGCCCACAAATCGAAATCGAGGAAGTCGCCGACAACAGGTCGCGGTTCGTGATCGAGCCGCTCGAACCCGGGTTCGGCTACACGCTCGGCAACACGATGCGACGCACCCTCCTGTCACGCATCCCGGGCGCTGCCATCACCTCGATCCAAATCGAAGGTGTCGAGCATGAGTTCTCGACGATCCCCGGGGTGGTCGAAGACGTCGTCGACATCATCCTCAACATCAAGAGGATCGTCGTCGAGATGGATGGCTTCGACGAGCAGACGCTCTACCTCTCGGCCAAAGGCGCAGGTGATGTCACCGCCTCCGACCTGAAGTTGCCGGCCGGCGTGGAGGTGGTCAACCCTGATGCACCCATCGCCACCCTCAGTGCCTCAGGCCGTCTCGAGATGGAGATGACCGTCGCACCCGGGGTGGGGTACCGGACCGCTGATGGCAACAAAGGCGGGAGCTCCGCGATTGGTGTCATACCCGTCGACTCGATCTTCTCGCCGGTACGCAAGGTGGCCTATCGCGTGGAGAACACTCAGGTCGGTCAGATGACCAACTACGACCGTCTCGTCCTCGACGTCGAGACAAATGGCGCCATCGAGCCGAAGGACGCAGTGTCCTCGGCCGGTAAGACGCTGGGCGAGCTCATGGACATCTTCGCCGACGTCGGACATGGCGAAGGCCTCGAGCTGGTCGACGTGATCCCGGAGACCGCCGGCTCCCCGGACCTCGAGCTACCGATCGAGGCTCTCGATCTGTCAGAGCGTCCCCGCAACTGCCTCCGCCGCGCCCAGATCAAGACCGTGGGCGAGCTGGTGGAGCGCACCTCGGACGACCTACTCAACATCACCAACTTCGGGCAAAAGAGCCTCGACGAGGTCATCGTCAAACTCGACGAGCTGGGCCTCAGCCTGGCCGACGCACCCAGTGGGAGCGGTCTCTAGATGCCACGCCCGCGGAAGGGCGCCCGGCTCGGCGGATCGCCTGCGCACGAGCGGCTGATCATGGCCAATCTGGCTGCAGACCTCTTCATGCACGAGAAGGTGATGACCACCGAGGCCAAGGCCAAGGCGGTGAGACCGATCGCCGAGAAGCTGATCACCAAAGCTAGATCCGGCGATCTGCACGCCCGTCGCACAGTGCTCAAGACGATCACGAACAAGGACGCGGTCCACAAGCTCTTTGACGAGGTTGCTCCTCGTTATGCAGATCGGGCCGGTGGCTACACCAGGATCACCAAGCTCGGCCCGCGTCGCGGCGATGGCGCCGAGGAAGCGATGATCGAGCTGGTCTAGAGGTCGGCTACCGACCCGGAGCGGGGAGGAGCAACCAGCTCAATACGGTGTCGCCGAACCAGGTGCTGCCGACCCGGAAGATCCGTGTTGGCGGGTATTCCACGTCTAGTGACTCGTCGATCAGGCGCGCCCGGAAGCCACCGCGGGCGGGTCGGAGTGACGCGGCATCAAAACCGAAGAATCTCCCGACCCTCGGGTAGAAGGCCTTGAACACCGCCTCTTTGGCAGAGAACAAGGCGATGAGCTCTCGAGCCCTCACCGACGGCTCAGTCTCATCGAGCCATCGACGCTCCTCGACGATGGGCACATGTGCCTCCAGCTCGGGTGCATGTCGGATGTGCTCCGCGTCGATTCCCACGCCATCCGTCCGATCCGCCCACGCCACCAAGGCTGCCGCGAGGTCGGAGGTGTGGGTGATGGAGCCAACGATGCCGTGTGGCCAAACCGGGTCTCGATAGGTGCCCACCAGGACCGGTCGAGTCGAGTCGGCGCCCAACTCATCGAGGGCCAGGTGTGCCGCCTTCCGGCCCATTCGAAATGACTCCTGTCTGACCGGTCGAGCCGAAGCCGATATGGCCTGATGCTCTTCTGGCAGCAGTTCGAATCCCTCGACGTCGTATGCGAAGCCAACCGCGGCGAACCCCGGTGTCGGCACCAACCACCGGTCGGCATTCAACCTGGAAGCCGTTCCTTGATTACCCCAGCGATGTCATCGACGGCCGGTGGCTGCATGATCTCGTCGTGGCGAGTGTCGACCGGGACGACGTCGAAGCTCGCTCCGTAGGTCTGCCAATCCGTATGCCAGTAGACGCCCTCGTTGCCACGGTCGTCGTTAGCCACCTTGAAGAGAACGATAGGAGCGCTGGTCGGCTTGGGGTCGAAGGCACCGAAAGCGCGCTGACATGCTTCGACCACCAGGGATCTCCGGACCTCCTGCTTGTCGCCGTCATCACCAAACCATGAGTCGAGGGCTCGTTTGCCTCGTCGGCCGGCGAGTGCAATGGCACCTCGTGCCACACCCCAAGGCCCTTCCGAGTGAAGCCTCCGAACCGACTTGTCCCAGAGTGAGCCCCTTCTCGACGCTTCGAGTGGCAACCCGGCGTCGATCAACACGAGAAGCTCGACATCCTCGTTGGCTGCCTCGAGGATGCCGGCCATCTCCAGGGCTACGGCTCCACCAAAGCATGATCCCAGTAGCCGGTAAGGGCCGTCGGGTTGTACCCGCCGGAGCTCGGAGACATAGCGGGCGGCCATCTCGGAAACGGTCTCCAATAGAGGCTCCTCGCCATTCAGGCCGACAGCGGCGAACCCGTAGACAGGCTGTCGCCGCCCGAGACTCTTCGCCAGATCGCGAAATGACAAGGCATTGCCGCCACCGGCATGCACGCAGAACAGTGGCGTCTCACTGCCACCTGTGTTGATGGGCACCAAGCAGTCGAACTGGAGCGGATCCTCGGCGACACCATCTATCACGGAGGCCAGGCCCTTGACGGTCGGTCGAACCAACAGCATGTTGAGTGGGAGCGACTTGCCGAGCTGGTCGGCGATTCGCCCGAACATCGTCACCGCCATGATCGACGTCCCGCCCAGCTCGAAGTAGTCGTCGTCAGTGGAGATGTCGCTCCAGCCGAGCAGGTCCGACCAGATGGCCGTCAGCACACGTTCGGTCGCAGTTTCCGCCACCGGCCCCGCGGCGATGGCTCGGTCTCGAGATCGGGCACGAAGGAGATTGGAGATATGGGTGGTCTCGTCGTGGTTACGCAGTGTGCACGACCCGGCCGTTGGGTCGGTGACGATTGCGTCGAGGAGTTTCAAGAACTCGTGAACCAGGGCTTCGACTGCCACTGACTCGCAACGTTCGGTGTCGAACTGGGCGTGTACGGCCCATGAGTCGCCCATTGTCACCGCCACCGTCAGTGGGTAGGCGGTGGTGAGGCCACTGCTGAAGCCTTCCATCCTGAGGGCGCCATCACTCCGGCCCTGAGCCAGGGGGAAGTTCTCGACGACGAGGAAGCTGTCGAAGAGAGGCATATGGCCGGGCAATTCGCTCCATCCGTGAATCTCGGAGAGCAAACAGCTCTCGTGAGGCTGCATCTGGAACTGTCTAGTGCGTATCTCGATCAGGAGCTCCGATACGGTCTTTCGAGGATCGAGAGCGACCCGTATCGGCACCACGTTGGCGAAATAGCCAACAGCTCGCTCCATGCCCACGATCGCTGCTCTGCCGCTCACTGTTGTGCCGAAGACGACATCGTCCGCGTCGAGAAGGCGGGCGAGGGCTGCGCCCCACGCCAGTTGAACCAGCGAGCTCGGTGTCGCCCCGATGTGCTTGACCACAGTCCCGGCCCGGCGAGTGAGCTCCGTGGGCACTTCCACGACCAGGCTCGCCACCCCCGACTCGCCCGGCTCGCCAAGCCGAAGCTCCTCGTTCCCGTCGAACTCCGACAGGTAGCTCCGCCAGAATCGGCCGGCCTCTGCCATGTCGCGTTGTGCGAGCCACCGATGATGCCGTCGTAGGACATCGGTGTCGGTATCGCCGGCTTCTGTACCGTTGTAGATGGCCAGCACGTCGTCGAGGACGACCGCGGACGACCAACCGTCCACGAAGAGGTGGTGACATGCCCAAATCAGCTCGTGTTCATCGTCGTCGAGTCGCACGATCGTCAGCCTCATCACTGGAGACGTGGCGACATCCAACCCCTCTTCCCGGTCCCGTTCGAGTATCTCCAACAGCTCTCCGCCCGGCTCGCTCGAGCCTCGCACGTCGTAGATCCGTATCGGGATCCGCGATTGCGCCCATACGACCAGCATCTGCTCACCGTTCTTGCGTGGCCTGATCGACGCCCTCAGCCCCGGGTGGCACTCCATCGCCTTCTCCCATGCCAGGGTGAAACGCCCGAGGTCCAATACACCTTTCAGCCTCCCCCTGACCTGAATGAAACCGGGGTCGGACATGGACGTCTCTCGATATAGGAGCATCGCCTTCTGCAACGGGAGGGTGGGGAGGATGTCGGCTATTGCTGGTCGTGCGGCCCTATCGATTGACACATCGCCGTGAGCGATCACGTCAGCTCCTCCAAGAACTCGTCGAGCTCATCCTGACCCATCCCGGCCTCGGGAAAGTCCGAGGGCGTGAACCCCCGGCGCCCAGAGTTCGAGCAGTAGTCGAGGATCAAGCTCATCTGCGACTCGACCGCACGAAGCAGCGTCGTGGCATCGCTCACATCCATCGTCTGGGGCGTGTGGTGAACGCTCATTTGCATCTGGCCATCCCTAATCGCTGCCACGATCTCGATCGGATGTGGCATCGCGTTTTCCCCCGCCCGGGAGGAGTTTGGGAGAACACTGCTCACCTGGAAACGGTTGGACCGGGTGTCTGTCCTTCCGAGAAAGTTGAACAGAATGTCGGGCTCGGCCAGCCGAGTCAGTTCAGGATGACGCTCGACCCAACGGAGGACCCCATATCCAGTACCGCCGTTGGGCACTCTCCGCATTGTCTCCTTCACGGACCTGATGTCGTCGCCGACCTCATCGTGACCGACTTGGAGCGCCAGCGGATACATTCTCGTGAACCACCCTATGGTGCGCGAGACGTCGAGCTCCGGTACTGCGTCCCGCCCGTGTGTCTCCACGAGCAGTTTCACCACCTGATCTGTGGGACGGAAGTCGGCGATAGCCCTGACCAATGAGGTGACCATTAGCTCTTCGGTCTTGGTGTTGAAGGCGGCATTGGCGGTCTCAAGCTGGCCTGGTGGTAGGCCGAGAGAGAAGGGATGGCTCGTCTCGAGCCGATCGGCCTCGGCTCCCGCTTGGTGTCGATTCTGGCCGGAGGGCGCCATTTGACGGACCCAGAACTCCACTTCTGAGGTGTGGTCGTCGCCGACCACACTCTCTGCCCACGCCCCGAATGGCGCCGTCCTGGCTGGTAGGGCGGGCTCTTCGCCGCCCTTCCGCCGGTCGTAGGCGGTCGCCAGGTCATCGAGGAGTATCGCCCACGAGATGACGTCCACCACGAGATGGTGCATCACGATGATCAACTTGGCCTCGTTCGCAGCCCTGAAGTACACGGCTCGTGACACCGGTCCGACTGACAGATCGAGGGATTTCTGTGCCTCGTTGGCCATCTCCTCAAACGATCGATCCTCGGATGTCACCGCCAGCCAGGAGGCCTCGGAGGGGTGTTCATCTATCGTCTGCACCCATTCTCCACCGATCTCGTCGAACCTGGCACGCAGCAGGTCGTGATGTCGTAGGCAGTCCTGCCAGGCAGCCTCCATCGCTTCCACGTCGGTGTCGGGGCTCAACTCGAGGACGCGAGCCATATTCCAGTGGTCGGGGGCCGTCAGTCCAAGGGATAGAAACCATCTCTGGATCGGCCCTAGAGGGCAGGGACCGGCGGAATGACCGAGCCAACCCGCACCCACGTCAAGTTCGGGCGCTACGGCGGCCAGACCAGCGATCGTTGGGTGTCTCGTGATGTGGGCAGGGTCGATGCGGATACCGGCTTGGCGTGCCCTCGACACCATCTGAATGGCCACGATGGAATCACCGCCGAGGGCGAAGAAGTCATCGGTCGCCCCTACCTCGTCGATACCGAGAAGCTCCGACCAGATCCGCGCCAGGGTCCTCTCCATGTCGTTTCGGGGTGCGACACGAGCCCGATCGTTGCCCGCGGTGTCGGGCGCGGGCAGTGCGCTTCGGTTGACCTTTCCATTCGGCAGCCTTGGGAGGCCGTCGAGCATCACGAAGAGGTCGGGAAGCATGTATGCCGGCACCGCCCGAGCCAACACCTCTCTCAGATAGTGGCTGGTGTCGTTGCTGGACACATAGGCGACGAGTCTCACGCCGTCTCGACCCCCTGCGGGTGCCGCCGTCACTACGGCTTCACTCACGTTGGGCAGAGCGGCGACTGCCGCCTCGACGGCTTCGAGCTCCATCCGGTGGCCTCTTATCTTGACCTGTGTGTCGATTCTGCCGAGAAACATGATCTGTCCGTCTCGCCTGAACGAGCCAACGTCTCCGGTGCGGTAGAAGCGCTCGCCGTCTCTTCGGACAAAAGAATGAGAAGTGGCCTCCTCATCTCCGATATATCCCTGGGCGACCCCGGACCCTCCGATAAGGATCTCTCCAAGGAAGCCCGGAGGCACCGGGTGGCCCTCGTGATCGACTATCTCGATCTTCGCACCGGCGATGGGCCGACCGATGGGTACCGGTCTCGCAGGACCCTGGTCGTCCAGCCGGGCCACAGTCGCCCAAACGGTGGCCTCGGTGGGCCCATATTCGTTGTACAACCGCGTTCGAGGGAGATGAGCGACATGGGTCTCGATCAACCGGGGAGCACAGGGCTCGCCCGCGACGATGGCAACCTCCAATGAGGCCAGGGCCCCCGTGGCCCCTTCGTGGCTCACCATCAACTCATAGAGCGAGGGAAGGGTCAGCAGGTGCGTGACTCTCTCCCGTTCCGCTAGCTCGAGGATGGCCTCCAGGTCCCGCTCCAGCCCCGGGTCGGGCAGTACGAGTGTCCCACCGCCGAGCAGCGTCCAGAAGATGCCGACGATGGAGCTGTCGAAGGCAAATGGCGACAGGAGCATGAAGACTCCCGGAGGGCCTGGATAGTGGTGACGACGGGCGAGTGTCGAGGCGACGAGGTTGCGGTTCGTGACCATGACCCCCTTTGGCATGCCGGTGGATCCAGACGTTGGGATCACATAGGCCAGCGAATCGGCGTGGTAACTCGGGAAGACACTCTCGTCGGTGTCTTCGATGCCCTGGATCCTCAGCACATCGACGTTTGGAGGAAGCCCGGTTCCCCCTCTGTCAGAGAGCACGAGACTCGGGCGAATCTCGTCGATCAGCAATTCGAGATGTTGGCTCGGGTAAGTCGGGTCCAGGGGGAGATAGGCCGATCCGGCCCTCAATGCAGCGAGGATCCCAACGATCATGTCGACGGAACGACCGCAGTGAATCGCGATCGTTCCATCCGTTGGCGCACCACGCGCCAGGATCGAGGCGGCCAGTGAGTCAACCCGTTCCCCGAGCTCCCGGTAGGTGAGTGTCTCGTCCCGCGCCACGACGGCCGGCCGGTCTGGCTGTTCCGCTGACCGCTCGTGGAACAGCTCGATCACAGCCCGCATATCGTTCTCGAGCTCCGGGCCGGTCCCCATCTCGTCGAGGCGAGCCAGCTCTTCGGGCCCGACGGTGGTGTAACCAGAGACGAGTCCTTCTGGCTGCGTCGACACATCCCGCAGGATCTGGCGGATCTGTGTTCCCAGGCTGTCTGCCGCATCGACGGAGATGCGGGCGGTGTCGTATACGAGTATCAGCTCGAATTTCTCACCCGGCACGGCGAGGAGAGCCAGCGGATAGTTGCTCTGCTCGATGTGATGGCGTGAGGACAAGTCCAGACTCACCGGTCCTGGTCGCCCTTGGGTTGGATAGTTCTCGAAGACGAAGATGTGTTCGAACAACGGGTCGCCGGGTGATATGTCCGCCCACCGCTGGATGTCTGCCAGAGACGTCGTCTCATGCTGATGGATGTCGATCCACTCGGATTGAACTGAAGAGGCGAGTTGAAAGAAGGACATGGCGGAGTCGACCGTCATTCGCAGGGGGATCGTGTTGATGAACAAGCCAACGGCATGCTCGACTCCGATCAAGTCGGCGGGTCTGCCCGAAGTCGTGACTCCGATCACGACGTCCCTGGTCCGCGACCAGCGGGAGAGGACGATGAGCCAGGCGGACAGGACCAGCGAGTTGACCGTCACCCGGTTGGTGGCGGCAAGATCGCGAATCCTGGCGGTGGTTTCTCGATCGAACTCGATCGAGTGCTGAGCGTGGCCGGTGACTCCCGGTGGGGGTGGCAGCCCTGGGATCTCGAGTCGGAACGGCTCGCGGTAGCCGGCGAGTCGCTCCGACCAGAAGGCGGGCGCCGCATCCGGGTCTGAGCTCCGCTGCCACGCCACGAAGTCCCTGAACCTGAATGTCGGTGCCAGCACCACCTTCTCACCCGTCGTGTCGGCCTCATAGAGCGCGGCCGCCTCGTCGAGAAGTACCTGCATCGACCAACCGTCGGCGATCATGTGCTGAACGGTGCAGATGATCTTCCAGCTCTGCTCCGCCAGACGGACGAGCGTGTGGCGTATAAGTGGTGCTTTCGACAGGTCGAATGCCTTCCTGCGGTCGTCCCGAAGCAGATCGTCGAGGTCCTTGTGGATCGTGCCCTCGGCTCTGCTCGTCCAATCGAGCACTAGCCAGTCGAGATCGACGGTCTCACGGACGACCTGTAGCGGATCGTCCAGCCCGTCCCAGAGAAAGGCCGTGCGTAGCGCCTCGTGACGTTCGGTGAGTCTCTCCCAGGCTCTCTCGTAGGCGTTCGCGTCGAAGGGCTGACGGATGTCGACGACGATCTGGTTTACGAATACCCCTGATCGTGGCTCGCTGATGCTGTGGAACAGCATCCCCTTTTGCATAGGCGTCATGACGTAGACATCGGCAACGTTGTCCAGGCGGGAGGCAGTCATCGACCACCATCCGCATCGATGAGGGCGGCAAGCTTTTCGAGACCGGCCTCGTCGAGGTCGGCGTGTGGAAAGTCGGACGGCCGAACACTCCTCGTCCTCATCGAGTCGGCAGCCACCACGGCCTCTTCCAGCGTCCGTTCGAACTCGGTGGCAAACAGCATTCCCAGGCTTGCCCCGCTCGAGCCCAGCGCCTGCCAATCGAGGACGAGGCTGTCACCGTCGATCCACACATTGGTCTCGAGGCCGAATACCGGCGTGTTCGTGACCGCCATCGACATCCCGATGGGCCTGGAGATTCGAAACGGCCCACCATCGTCGGTGTTGCGAGTCACGTCCCCCAGATAGTTGAACAGAATCTCCCGAGATGGGTCTATGGCCAGCCTGGCCCGGGTCGACTCGTCGTGGTGGTAATGCCTGGCGAACCAGTAGTCGATGCCGCGGTCGGCGACGTCCGCAATCGCGTCGAGCACCGAGCTGATGAGGCCAGGGCCGGGATCGTCGACAGGATCGATGACGATGGGGTGGAACGAAGTGAACCACCCGAGCGTCCGCGTCACATCGAGCTTGGGGTCGTCCGTCTGGCGGCCGTGGCCTTCGAGAGTCAACCGGGTGCGATTGCCTATGTCGAGGCCGGCGGCTCCTACGAGGGCAGTCAACAAGAGGTCTTGGATCTGGACTCGACCAATCGCGGTTGAGCTGATAGCTCGAGCGGTCAGTTCTGCACCCACAACGACTCGGCCAGCGGTGGGCCTGCTAGCCGGTCCCTCGAGAGGCGATAGGGGAGGGCACGCCGATAGAGCCGGTTCCCATCGGCCAAGGTCGACCTGCGCCGCCCGTCCACGTGCCCACGTCACCCACTGACCGATGGTCGATGTGTGACCGGTGACCTCCGCATCCGCCAACCGGAGAGCCTCGGGGTATATGGCATTCAGGTCGTCGGTGAGTGCGACCCAGCTCATCGCGTCGACAATCAGATGATGGCCGACCCAGCGCAGGCTCGTTTTGTGCTCTCCGTTGCTGACCTCCACCCGCATGAGCGGCGACTCGCCAAGGCGCATGGGTCCTGCCCGGTCTCCCTCAGCCGAGCCGCTGTCCGAGTCGACTACGAGAACGGGAATGGGGTTGCCTCGCTCGTTGATCACCGACTTCCAATGACCATTCGTCATCTCGAAGCTCTGGCGAAGAGCACCGTGATGTTTGGTCAGGGCTGCAAGTGAGCGTTGGAAAGCGGTCATGTCTAGCTGTCCCGCGAACTCCATCTCGATGACCTGGTGGAAATAGCTCGGCTCGTGGTGAGTCGTGAAGAACCAATGCTGGACCGGTGTCAGATCGACATCACCATGATCATCGACCAGCTCGAGGTCTCTGGCCTCGGCCGCGACCTCGGCCAAGCCGGCGACGGTGAGATGATCGAATAGCGCCGCGAGGGTCAACGGATAGCCCGCCCGCCTCGCTCTGGCCACGATCTGGATCGCCATGATCGAGTCGCCGCCGAGATCGAAGAAGTTGTCATCGACGCCCACTTCGTCGATTCCGATGACAGAGCTCCAAATGCGGGCGATAGCCAGCTGCGCGTCGGTGCTTGGAGAGGTGAACTCGGTGGAGAGTTCGGGACGTGCTCCCCCGGGATCGGGGAGCGCCGAGCGATCCACCTTGCCGTGACGATTGACCGGGAGAGACTGCATCTGGACGAAGTGCGAAGGAACGATCTGAGACGGCAGTCTCTCGATCGCGTGGCGACGAATCTCCTCCGACGTCACGTCACCGACGTAATAGGCGATGAGCTGGGGCGCGCCGATGGCCTCGACATCCTCGGGGTATCCGATCTCATCGAGGATCTGCTGGACACGCACCACATCTATGTTGTCGTCCAACTCGGCCAGGGCATCCTCTCGCGACTTTTGGCCCAGTCGGACATCCCAAGAGTAAGGCAGCGCGTAGTTGTGGAACCCGCGTCGTTTCCGGTGCACGTAGATTCCCACATCGTTTATCAGGCAATTCGTCGACCTTCCGGTGTCACGCGGGCGTTCCCAGGGGAGGCGCCGTTCGAGATATGCGTAGATCTCGTCCAATCCGGCGTCGCAGTATCGATAGAAGTCGACGAAGCGAACCCGCTCGAATGTCTGCTCGTCGAGGAACGAGTTGTCGAGCAGACGTCTCGCTGCGTCGTCGACCCGGTGATAGGCCGTTCTCGCCTGGAGCACCTTCATGTCGATCTGCTCGGAAGTGACGGTCATCTCGGTGAAGAGGTCGGCGGTCAATCTCGTCTCGAAGAATTGCCCACGCGACAATCCGGTCACGATGAGGGGGATCCCCCGTTCCTGGGCCAGGCCCAGACTCAGGGTGTAGATCGTCTTGAAACACCCGTTGCACACATTGGCGTGGCGCTGGAGGCTGTCGACGAATATCTCATTCATCGCCGGAGTCGACCCGTATACATGGTCCACGTCGAGGGCCTCCGTCACGCGCTCGATGTTGAGTTTCGCCTCGGCGGAGATGAACCCGTTGTCGAGAGTGAAGGCCAGTGGCGTCGCCCCCATGTCCACCACACGCGCCAGTGCATATGTGCTGTCTTTGCCCCCACTGAGGAGAACGAGGCAGTCGTGATCGGCTCGGGTGCTCCGCCGTGCGTCTCGTAGCTCGATTTCCAGATCGGACATACCCTTGAAATAGACGTCAGCGCGATCTCGGTATCTCTCGAACGTGCGGCATTGGCTGCACACGCCATCCCGGTCGTAGGTGACACCGGGAAAGTCCGACGCGAGGCCGCACCTCGCACAATGGATAGAGGGTGCACGTTGGTTGGCGCTTCGCGAGAAAAGTCGGGCTGCCGCCTGTGCCACTGCCGGGTGTGTCGCCAGTGCGGCCTCGATTTCTCCGAGCTCCACCCTCACCCCGCGAACCTTCACCTGGTCGTCGACCCTCCCGAGGTATTCCAGAGTTCCGTCGGGCCTGATCCGTGCGAGATCCCCCGTGTCGTAGGTGCGCATCCCGTTGTCAGTGCCGAACCTGTCGTTGGTCAATCGACGTTGGTTCAGGTACCCGCGCGACACACCGACGCCACCCACGTGCAGGTGGCCAGGGACGCCTATCGGGACGTCGACACCCGCGGCAGTCAGCACTCGTGCCCCCATGTTGGCGATTGGCCGCCCGATGGGGACCGTCGGATCCACATCGTCCGGCGTCAGCTCGTGCACGATGCAGCCCACGGTCGCCTCGGTCGGGCCATACTCGTTGTGGATGCGAACCTTGTCCCCAAAGCGCTCCTCCACCCTCCGCGCCAGGCGTGTGGTGAGCTCCTCGCCGCCAACGATCAATTGACGAATCCGGCTATTGGTGAGATCGGAATCGACGAGGAACGCCAGATGTGTGGGCGTCAGCTTCACGATGTCGACGAGATCGTCTTCGAGCACCTGGTGCAGGCCCAGGTCGACTCGACCCTCGGGGTCCTCGTATACGACCACGGACCCCCCGCTCGCCAACGGCGTGAAGATGGAGGTGAGAGTGAGGTCGAAGCTGAGAGCCGTGAACAGTGGGAATGCCAGGCGCTTTCCCTGGATGTAGTAGTCATCTGCCCAGTTGATGTAGTTGCTCAACGAGCCACGCTCGATCATCACCCCTTTGGGATGGCCCGTCGATCCTGAGGTGTAGAGGATGTAGGCGAGGTCACCGGGCTCCGAGGGCGGCATGCGGCCGGTGGGTGGGCCGCCGGTCAACTCCTGAAAGCCGATGGACTGGATCGGGTTTTGGGGCGTTCCAACGACGACCGAGGCGCCGGCATCGTCGACCACATATCGGATGCGGTCTTCCGGCCAGGTGGGGTCGACCACCACGAAGGCTTCTCCGGCCCTCAACGCCGCCAGCATCACTACTACAGCCTCGATCGAGCGAGGGAGGCAAACCGCCACTACTCCAGCGCCCTCGAGTCGCCCTGCAGCCCGGCTGCTGAGCTCGTCGAGCTCCCGGTACGTGATCGTCCGCGGTCCCATCCGGATCGCGATGGAGTCGGGCGTCTTGGCAGCCCAGTAGTCGAATCGATCGGTGACGTCGGTTGAGAGGTCTTCTCTCGCGGTCGAGTTGAGCTGCTCGACGAGGGCTCGTTCCTCGTCCTCGAGCAGTTCCACGGTATCGATCGCGTTTCGAGGGTCCGAGAGCATCGCCTCCAGGAGACGCTGGAAGTGTCTGATCGCCCGAGAGCGTTGGGTCGGGTGGCCCACCCCCATGTTGAAGTCGAACATCACCACTGGCTCGCCTGTTGCCGAGAAGTCGGCGATGTGGGCCCGGAGACCGTGCTCGGGCTCCGAGTGGCCAGCGAAGAGCCATTCGGCGGCGATCTGCTGGCCGTCGAATGTGCCGAAGGCGGCGGTGATGTAATTCAAGATCACATCGAGCGATCGATTCGTGGCGGCGCTGCTGCTCCCAGGGCGTACCTGGCGCAGGTACCCGGAGATGACATCGTCGGCCTTCTTGGCGAGGCTCGTGAATGTCTCGCCATCGTCGAGCCCGAAACTCAGGGGATACACCTCGGTGAACAATCCCGGAGTTCTGCGAAGAGCCGGAGTCGTTCGATTGTGCGCCGGGGCACCGAGCGTGATCGTCTCTAGTGAGGTCGTCCGTCTCAGGAAGGACACGAACGCAACCAGGAGCAGTTTGAACCGTGTCAGCTCTCTGGTGATCGACTGCAGGCCTTCCCGCGCCGCCAGCTCGTCGAGACGTCGCAAGACATCGGGTCCGAGAGGTGCGGCGAAACGCTCTGCGACGGTCGTAGTCGACGATGGTGCAGAGCCGTAGAGTCGAAGTGGCTCCCTTTCGGCCGAGACCGGTAGGTGGCGGTGCTGACCGGCCTCCATCTCGACGTACTTGACAAAGGGCTCGAGTCGGTCTCCGAGACTGGCTCGTTCCAACCGAAGGCTGCGGTAGATCTCGTCCAGGCGGTTGATGAGTATCACGAACGAGCCTGCGTCGATCAGAGTGTGATGTTGGGCGAGGTAGAGGCCGACCCGGGTGCCTTCGAGCCTGGCAAGAGCGGCGTCGAACGGCTTGGTCGAGAGGTCGATGGACTCCCGACATCGTCGCTCTCCCCAAACCCGGAACTCCTCGAACGGCTCTCTCTCGGCCGTGAAGTCGAGGAGGGGGAGATCGTCATCTGGTGGAGCCGCCAACACGGTCTGGTAGGGGACTCCGTCGCGTTCGACGATCACCGTCCGCAAGACGTCGGCCTCACCTACGAGGATGTGAAACGCCTGACGAACCAGCCGCGTGTCATGTCCGTGCCCGAGGTCGAGGACGAACGCCATGTTGTATATGGGCTTGTCGTGGATCTGCTGGGCGGCCCAGATCAGCTCCTGGGCCCGGGTCAGGGGCCTCTTCTCGCGCCCTTGGATTGCCACTTGCCGTGTCGTCGTCATCGGTTCACAACCGTTCCCAGTCCGGTCTTGGCGGTCTCGATGCTCAAGACGAGCTGGCGGTGAGTCGTGGGCCCGTCGTCCGTGCGGAAGGACCGAATCAAGTAGGTGTCGAGGCGAGTGATCTCCTCGCCGGGCTCGAGTGTCGGTTCCACGCTCGAACTCCAGAAGTGATCAGGTGGTGCGAGTGCCGACCACCATGCGGAATGGCCGCGGTTGAGGTCGTCGAAGAGGAGCAACATGAATTGCTCGGAGGCTTCTCTCTGGCCCTGGTCCCGCGCTTGCTCGAGCCCGAGCAGTTCTTCGACCGACCCGGCATCAAGCAGGCGGACGTAGGTCTCGCCGGATCCGACGTATCCGTAGCCACCGGCGGCGGGGGCCCTCGGTCCAAGGCCGAGTTGGAGGAACAGGACCTCCTGCTCCAGGGGAGCGAAGCTCGACGCGGGCACAGTGACTCGGTCGCCGGACACTGTGGTCGCCTCGAAGCGGTATCCGTACGAGACCGGTGAGTCGAGCCAAAGAAGTCTCGGCGGGTGAAATAGGAACGATCCGGCGAGGGCCACCAGGACCACGGCTATCAGCCCACGCATTGGCGTGGCGTTCTCGCGGAACCAGGGAGCGAAGCGACGCATCGAGAGGATGGCGGCCAGGGCGATCTCCAAGACGATCCAGTCGAAGAACCAAAACCCGGTGGCAGCAAACAAGACGACGTGGAATCCCGCCGCCATCATCAGCCAGACCCGGAGCACCCGAAAGTGCGTCACGGCGGCCGCCGAGCCCAGTTCCACCACGAGCGTCGCCATCAGGGCCACTGTCCCAATTGCCCCAAGGACATCGGACATCGCGGTGGCAAACTCGCCGTTCCCTCCGGCGAGCCAGCCGGCGCTGTATGAGCCGAGGGGAAGGTTGGAGATGTCGTTGGAGGTGATCCAGCCCGAAGTCAGCTTGGCGACACCGGGGATGAAGTAATGGGCGGCGATCGCCGTGGAGAGCAACAAGATGATCGGCGAGCTCTGCCGACGCCCGCTCAACACGTAGACGAGATGCCCCGCGGCGACGCACAGGAGGGCTATGACCAGCAGGTCGTCGATGTTCTGGGCCGATCGGGTGCCAAATGGGTAGTTGAACTGTGAGTCGATGACTCGCATCTGGAGCGCAAACGGCACCAGGAACACAGGTCTGGCGATCGTGCAGACGGCCAGGCCCAGCAGCAGCCCCCGGTCGACGAGGTGGTCCTGGCCGAGGAGCCAGTTCCGCTCGTACAAGGCACCCCGCCAGGCGAGCAAGATCAGCAATAGGACGGCAAGCCAGCGAAGCGTCTGGCCGTGGTCCAACTCACTCCACGAGTTCCAGAGCCGGGCACGAAACCTCCAGGCGAGCACGGCAAACCCCGATGCTGCAGCCGCGTACGCCAGCTGTCTCGACTGCGCCGCCCCGACGATCAGCATCGGGTCGTCCAGATACCTCGGTTGCACGGTCGCCAGGAGCCGGGTGCCCCCATCCAGGAGCGCATAGACCAAGACCATGCCTACCAGCCATGCGATGTCGATCGGTCGATCACTGCGGAGGGCGGTTTGCAGCGACGTCTGTGGAGTCACCCTCGAGCTCAGGGCCGTGTGAGTGCTCATCCCTGCTGTTGGGAGGCTCGCCCGTCGGCATATCCAACGATTGCTTCGATCGTGCCGAAGTTCTCGATCGACACATCTCCTGGTGGGATATGTATCTGCCACGAATCCTCGACAAAGATCACCAACCGGGCGATGCTCAAGCTGTCGACGAGCCCGTCGAGTAATAGCTGGTCATCGACGCCTATCTCTATCGACGGGTCGTACAGCAGGTCGTTGGCGATGAAGTCGCGAATGGCCGCGGTCGGATTCTCGGGTCTCAAGCTCGGCTTCCTTCACGGATCAGTGCCCCCGCCCGCTCCGCGAGTGACTTGCGATCGATCTTCCCCGTAGTGGTCCTGGGGAAGTCATCGACAATCTCGATGGATGTTGGCAGTGCGTAGCCGGGCAAGCTGGTCGCCATGTGGCGCCGGAGGGCCGCTTCCTCTACCTCATGTCCAGCCAGGGTGGCCGCGGCGCGAATCAAAACTGTCCCGTCTCCCTCCGTGATCACATAGGTCGCTGCCTCTTCGACGGCCGGGTGGCTGAGAAGGGCCGCCTCGACCTCGTCGAGCTCCACCCGGAACCCCCGTGATTTGACCTGACGGTCCTTGCGGCCATGGAAATGAAAAACTCCCTCCCGGTCACGATGGGCGAGGTCTCCCGTCCTGAGGAACACCTCGGGTAGTCCCGAGAACCTCTGTCGGAAGTAGAAAACCTCCTCGTTGAGGTCGTTCCGTGCCCAATAGCCCCGCATCATCGTGGGAGCCCGAATCAGCAGCTCACCCATCTCTCCGTCGTCGACCGGATTGCCCGACGAGTCGACTACCAAGGCCTCCACGTTTGCGTACGGCTCCCCGATCGGGAGAGGAGGTCCGTTGGGGTCGGGCACGGACTCGACAGGAAAATGAGTGACGCCGTTCACCTCGGTGGGCCCGTAGACGTTCACGAACTCGGCCTGGGGGACTCGCTCCATGATCGATACCAGGTGCTTGAGGGGCATCGGCTCGCCCCCGAAGAGCACCAAGCGCAGTTTCCCCAGGCCCTTACCGTCCAGAACGCCTGGCTGGGAAAGTTGGATGAGAGCCATCGGGACCGTGAAGAAGACCGTGATACCACTCTCTTCCAGGAACCCGGCGAGGCTGGTGGGCAGCTTGAGATACTCCTCGGGGATCATGACTGTGGTGGCCCCACTCCGGGCTCCCCCGAAGAAGTCGAGGGTGGAGAGGTCGAACTGAAGCGGTGCGTAGTTGGACAGCACGTCCTCGGGGCCGAAACGGTAGGTGCTCGCGGTGACATTGGCCCATGAGATGGCACTGCGGTGGGTATGGGCGATGCCCTTCGGCACCCCGGTCGAGCCGGATGTGTAGAGGATGTAGCAGGGGTCCATCTCGGTCACGCGGGGTGACGTCTCCTGAGATGCCCCTGCCACCGCCCTCCAATCGATGGCCTCGACGTCGCCGATGTCCTCGTGCAGGCCAATCACGGCTCGCAGGCTCGGCGCCTCGCGTGCCATGGCTTCCAATCTTTCCCTCTTGGCCGGCTCGCTGATCAGGTGCTCGATGTGGCAGTCATTGACGATGAAGGCGAGACGGGCGATGGGTGCAGTCGGGTCCAAAGGCACATAGGCGGCCCCGGCCATCATGATCCCGTAGAGGGCGATGCCGGTCTCAAGGCACTTGTTGAGATAGATCCCGACGCGATCCCCCGGTTTCACCCCTCGCATAGTCAGCACGTTCGCCAGACGGCCGGCGCGCTCGAAGAGCTCGGCATAGGTGATGTCGGCTCCGCGACACGACAGAGCCACATGGTCGGGGTCGGCGGCGGCGGCCTCTTCGATTAGCTGGTGTAGTAGGTAAGCCATGTCACAACCCCAGCAGTCGGGCGACCACCTGTCTCTGAATGTCGGATGTGCCTCCGTAGATCAGACCGCCCACGGCGTCACGTAAATCGCGTTCGACACCTGTCTCGGTCAGATAGCCGATCCCGCCGAAGGTTCTCACCGCGTCGAGACCGGAGGCTACGAACTCCTCGGCGATGTGGAGCTTGGCGAGTGCAGACTCCAATTGTGCCGGACGGCCCGACTCCTTCAACCAGGCGGTCTTGTAGAGGAGCAACCGCGCCGTCTCGAGTCTGAGCCTCATGTCGACTATCCGGTTGGCGACGGACTGGAAACGCCCGATTGGTTGGCCGAACTGCTCTCTTTGCTTGGCGTGGTCGATCGTCATCTCGAGCTGTCGCTCCATCGCGCCGATCTGCCATGCCAGGATGAAGGCGCGTTCCCACTCCAGGGAGTCTGTCGATATCCCGACCCCTGCGCCGCGGGTGCCCAACATCGCTGCATGGGAAATCGGCGCCTCGTCGAACGTGACTGTCGTGGTCGGGTTGGTCCGCAGCCCCATCTTCTCGTGTGTGGTGCTGACGTCAACACCGGGAGTGTCGACCTCCACAAGAAACGCCGAGATTCCCCAATGCCCCATGTCAGGGTCTGTCTTGGCGAAAACCAGGAGAAGGTCGGCTACCGCCGCCATACCTATGAGGGCCTTGGTGCCGGTGAGCCGGAAACCGTCTGCAGATGGC
>Ga0302046_10001003_pt1 | contig 26829 bp, 21 predicted proteins | sample RVTome_11_FD_200261 | JGI IMG/M metagenome (GOLD analysis project Ga0302046, IMG submission 200261) | Soil microbial communities from uranium-contaminated site in the Upper Colorado River Basin, Wyoming, United States - RVT147D111 (version 2) ... | reverse complement strand
AGCGCCTTCAACCCCTTCAGCCTCTCGCAATTGCGGTCGTTCCGCTGCGTGCCGAGCCTGTAGCCTTCAGCCCGTGCCCCCGCAAGGCGAGCAACTCGAATTCGGATACTTCGGCAAGCTGCCGACGCTCGGGGATTTCATCCACCAGCACCTGCCGCAGGATTTCGCCAACCACTGGCATGAGTGGCTGCAGCGGGCCATGGCCGAGGCGCGCGAGTCGCTGGCCGAGGATTTTCTCACCTACTACCTCAACTGCCCGGCCTGGAAGTTCCTGCTCGCGCCCGGCGTGTGCGGGGCCCAGGCAGTGGCCGGCTTGACCATCCCGAGCGTCGACAAGGTGGGGCGTTACTTCAACTTCACGCTCGCCACTGTGCTGCCCGAGGGTGTCGACGTCTGCGCCTATGCCCTCAACAACCGCGAGGGCTTCAAGGCCCTTGAGGAACTCGCCCTCGATGTCCTGGAGCACGACCTGGGCAAGGCGGACATCGAGACCAGGGTGCGCGACATTACGGGCGTGTTTTCCATGATCCCCGCGGCGCGGCACCGCTTCGATTTCGCCACCGACCACCTGCTGGTCTCCCAGGATCACGTCCGGCCTTTCGCCGACCAGTCGGGCGCCCTGTTGAGCCACCTGCTGACGCGGGAACTGCAGGACTTCAGTGTCTGGTGGTACGGCATGGTAGGGCAAACCCGATCACAACTGATGGTCTGCAGCGGTATGCCGGGCGCCGAGGCTTTCCGGCAATTTTTGACCCTGGGCGAGCCACCCACGGCAGGCGAGGACCTTGAAGAGACGAACTACGTCGACAAGATCCTTGCCGGCGAACCCTGAGCAGGCGATGGCTGCCCCGACTTTCAGTTCGTTTTCCGCCACTCACACCGGCATGGTGCGTGAGTTGAACGAGGACTCCTACATCAGCCGGGACGACGTCGGATTGTGGGCCGTGGCGGACGGCATGGGGGGGCACGAGGCGGGTGACCTGGCCAGCCAGACCGTTACGCGCCTGCTTGGAAGCGTCAGCGGCGACGGCGGCATCGAGGGCATGGTGGCACAGACCCGCAACGCCCTCGAAGACGCCAATGTCGAGCTCATCGGCATGGACGACCAATTCGAGTCGGATCGCGTCCCCGGCACCACCGTGGCCGTCCTCCTGATCAACGGCGGGGAGGGCGCGGTTGCCTGGGCGGGAGACAGCCGCATCTATCGTTGCCGGGACGGCAAGGCGGAACAGATCACGCGCGACCACAGCCACGTGCAGGAATTGATTGACCAGAACCTCATAGACGCCGAGGCAGCCGCATCGCATCCGATGGCCAATGTCATCACGCGGGCCGTCGGCATCGAACAGCCCCTCGACCTCGAAACCCATCGTTTCGATGTGCGGCCCGGCGACCGCTACCTGCTCTGCTCGGACGGCCTCAGCCGCCTGGTCTCGCTGCGGGAAATCCGTGAATTGCTCGACGCCGGCACCCTGCAAGAAGCGGTCCAGACCCTGCTCCACACCGCGCTGGTGCGCGGCGCCCCCGACAACGTGACGGTGGTGAGCGTCGACTATGCCGGCGCGGAAGCGGAAGACGCAGACGAGACCCGCATCTATCCCACTTCGTAGCCGGGCAGGCCCGCAGCGCGAAACGCTCATCGATGAACGCCAAGCAAGCGCCCCTGCACATCGGCATCGTCGCCTGCACGGCGGAAGGCGCGTCGCTGTGCTACCGCACCATCTGCGCGGAGGGGCCTGAAATTCTCGGCCGCCACGCCCACCCCGAGGTTTCGTTGCACAATCTCTCGCTGGCGCGCTATGTCGAGTACCTCGATGAGGGGGATGACGAGGGCGTCGGTAATCTGATGCTCGAATCCGCCACCAGGCTCGAGCGCGCCGGCGCGGATTTCCTCATCTGCCCCGACAACACCATCCACCGGGCCTTCGATTACGTCCAGCCCAAATCGCCGCTGCCGTGGCTGCATATCGCGGATTCCGTCGCCGACGCGGCGCTGGAACGGGGCTACGGAACGCTCGGTCTCACCGGCACGCACTGGCTGGTGGACAGCGAGGTTTATCCACAAAGGCTTGCCGACAAGGGCCTCCAGTGCGTACGGCCCGGCCGCGCCGTGCGCGACCAAATGGGCCGAATCATCATGGACGAGCTGATCTACGGCGTGTTCCGGCCCGAGGGCGTGGCTTACTTCCAATCCGTGATTGAGGGGCTGAAGGACAAAGGCTGCGATGCCGTGATCCTCGGCTGCACCGAGATCCCCCTGATCATCGACGATTCCAATTCCCCTTTGCCGACGCTCGATTCCACCCGGCTATTAGCGCGCGCCGCGCTGCGCCGGGCTTGCGCCTGAGCGCCGCCCCTTTGGCCCCCCGGTCAATCCGCGATTTTTCTGGTATTTTCTTGGGCCTTTTCCGGATGAACGAGCGAGACGAACATGGCTGAGCACGATTACCTCAACGAGCTGGAAGGCGATGAGCGATGACGGCTCGGTCGCCATGCTGGGCGGCTACGCCGCGCCGCCCGGCCCCGACTGGGGTTGGCGCATTTGCGGGCTCAATGATCCCACTGAAGTTCCAGCATCCCACCGGCCGAGAGCTCGACCCCGGTATTGAAGCGCCGGCCTTCGCGGTCCAGCGTGTCGCGAAGCCAAGCCGTCTCTGAATCCGAAGCGCGCTGCAGGCGGAACTTGTATATGCGCATGGGCTGCATGCGCAGACGCTCGAGCGTACCGTCGGCAGCATTCAGTGTCACGAAATACAGGAGGGGCAATTCGCCACGGTAGGCATCGTTGCCGCCGGCGATGCCTTCGTAGTCGTTGATCAGGTCGCCGGCGCCGCAAATCACGGGCTTGCCGTCGATTACCTCGATGCCCTTGGCATGGTGCGAGGAATGGCCGTGGATCACGTCCGCGCCGGCGTTCACCAGCCGGCGCGCAAAGGTGCGCTGCGCCTCGGGGACATCGTAGCCCCAGTTGCCACCCCAGTGCAGCGAGGCGACGGCGAGATCACCGGGGCGTTTGTCGACACGAATGCGCTCTTCAAAACGCGCCGTGCTCGCCGGATCGAGGCCGCCGAGGAAATTGACGCCCGGCTTGCCTGCCGCGGCGGCCCAGCGGGGCGGGATGCCGCTGTCCCGCCCGCCGGCTGAATAAACGCGGAGGCGGCCGCCTCCCGGAAGCGGGACTGCGGCAGGTTTTGCTGCCTCCTCGGCTGTGCGCCCGGCGCCCGCGGTTTCGATGCCGGCATCCCGCAAGCTGGCGAGGGTCTCCTCCAGCCCAGCCTCGCACCAGTCGAGCACGTGGTTGTTGGCCAACACGCAACAATCGATGCCCGCTGCCGTCAGCGCCGGCACGTTGCCGGGATGCATGCGGTAGTTGATGCCCTTGCTGGGCCACGGCTCATTACTGGCGGTGACGCTTGTTTCGAGGTTGACGATGCGGAAATCCGGCCTGACCGAGTCCAGCGCCTCCAGCGCATCGCCCCAGATGTAATCGAAGGCGACACTCCGCGGAATCGGCCCCGAAACGCGCTCGGCGATGTCGACATAGCCCTCGGAGCTCTTTATGTACCCCTCGTAGAGCACGGGGTCCGAAGGGTGCGGCAGGATCTGGTCGATGCCGCGGCCGGTCATGACGTCACCGCCGAAGAACAGGGTCACGCTGCCGGGTGGATCGTCGCGTTCCATGGTCGATTGCGCTCCCGCGCTAGGCGCCGCGCCCCGGCTGGCCAGGGCGCCCAACAGCGCGCCCGTGGCTTGCAGGAAGCGGCGCCGGTTCACGCGCCCAATATAGGAGAAGGGGGCCGTCATGCCGTGCCCGTCCCCTATCGTTCGAAGCCGATCGAATAGCCGTGCTTGGAGGCCCAGTCGGCGGCCGCCCGCTGCAGGGTCTGGTTGGACTGGTTGAGATAGCGTTCGGCCATCTCCCGGTTTCCGTGCGCGTTCAAGGCCTCGATCAGGGTCAATTCCGATGCCTCGTACCCGTGCTTCAGGTAGTGGGCGTGACCCGCCGCCACCGCCTCCAGATCCTTGGCGTCGAGGGCGGCCAGGAAGTAGTCGCGCGCCTCCGGCCGGTCCATCCCGGCCAGCGCGCCGATCGCCGCGCGCCGCTGCGCCTCGCCGGGCGCCGTAGGGATCTCCTCCAGCAGCCGCAGCGCGGCGCTGGCCGTGGGGCAGGTCGCGAGGGCCAGAACCGCCATGTGGTAATCGGCTGAGGGGGGCAAGTCCGGGCTGATTTCGCCTCCGCCCGCTTCGGCCAGCATCAGCGCGGCGTACTGTTCGGCGGCCGCGGGGTCCAGCTCAAGCAGCGCACGCAGGGCACCCCGCCGCTGGGCCCCGGAGCCCGCCTGCACCGACTGCGTTACCGCGCCCAAGGCCGGTTCGCCGATGGCGGCGAGTGCCTCGGCGGCTGCGTTTTCCACGGAATGCGCCGTCCAGATGCGTTCGGGTTCAAAATCACCCAGCACGTCGACCAGCGCTCCGATCGCCGCCGGATGGGACATTTCCTGGAGCTGGAAGACCAGTGCGCGCTTCAAGTCGGGATCAGACTCGGACTGCAACCGCCGAACCAAGATGCCGGCCGCGTGCCCGGCGTCGAGCCGAGCCAGGCTTTCCATCGCCGCCCACAACACCGTCTGATCGGTCTCCGCGCTCACCAGCCGACTCAGCGGCTCGATGGCCGCGGCGTATTCGCCGGCACCGACGCCCTCGGCGGCCGCCGCCCGGACGATGGCCTGCGGCGCGTCCAGACCCTGCAGCAGCAGCGCCGCCGTCTCCGGCCCACCCACGCCTCCGGCCAGCAACCGCAAGGCTCGGGCCGCCGCCTGGGGCGGACCGACGCGCACCATGGCCATCAGCCGCTGGGAGATCGTGGCCACCCTGGGCTGCAGTGCCGCCATGGCGGCTGCAGCAGACCGGGAATAGTCGGTCCCTTCGTCGGGAAAGGCCGTTTCTTCGAACAGCAACTCCAGCAGGCGATCGGTGACGGGCGGGTCGTCGTGTTTCGCCATCGCCCCGATCAGGCACTCGGCCACATCACCCCCGGGGCCGGTATCGAGCGCCGCCACCAGGGCGTTCGGCCCGAGCGAGCCTTTTTCGACCAGCTCGCACACCGCCCAGCCGTTCGGGATTTCCGCAGCCGCCGCCACGAGACCGTCTTCTCCGAACGCCAAGAGGGCCTCCAGAAACTGCCGTCGCAGCCAATCGTAGTCTCCCCCCGGGGGCGGCTCGTCGGGCTGAACGCCCCTCAAGCGGTCGAGGTATGCCTGATCCTTCCAGAACCGCGCGCAGGATTCCTGGTTGTAGGTCCGTATGAAGGCATCGATCAGCGCCGGGATGGCCTCACGATCATCCAGCCGGGCCAGGGCATGCGCGGCCGCGGCCCGCAGTTCGGCATGGCTGCGGGACTCGATGCAGTCTTCTTCTTCACCCACGCCTTCGGGGGACAGCAGAGTCCGCAGGGCCGGAGCGGCAGCGCTGATGCTGAACTCACTGGCCAGACTCACACCTCTGAGGCGGACGCCCGTATCGGTGTCCTTCAACTGCGCCTGAATCTCCGCCGCCAGTCTGTGGCCCAGGCGTTCCGCCAGTTCGCGGGGAAGCGCGGGGCTTTGGCGCGGCGAGCCGTTGCGGATCAGCGTGGCCCCCACCAGCGCTTCATGGGCGGCCGGATCGATGCGGTAGAGGACCAGTGCCGCCCTGCCGGCCCGTTCGCTCGAATCAGGGTCCCGGGAATCGGCCCCGGCCAGGCGTTCAAGCCGGGAAGCCAGCTCTTCGGCGGCCGCCTCCGGCATGGCCACAAGCGCCTCGCTCGAGGCCTCGATCGCAAGGGGATTCGTGGCCGCTTCCAGCGCATCCGCGAGATAGCCCGCCACGGCTTGGTCGCGAAACATCAGCAGGTAGTCGATCACCGCCGCCCCGGGCCCGGCCGGGGGAATCGGCTGCTCGATGATCACGTCCCTGGCGGAGTCGCCGTAGGCGGTCAGGACCAGGCGCGCCCGTTCGACCGGCACGTGAAGGCGCAACATCTCCTCGACCACCGCCTGGCGGCTGGCGCCGGCCGTGATCGCGGCCAATCCGCTCTGGGCCGCGGACACCACCGCCGCATCGCTGTCGCGCAACCGCGCCGCCACCGCCGCGTGCAGCGCCGGGTCCGCTCCCGAGAGCAGCACTTCCATCGCAACAATCCGCTGTTCGGGGTCGGCGGCGTTCTCGATGTCCAGCAGTGCCTGCTGCGGCGAAGGTGCGCATGCGGCCAGGAAACACACTGCAAGCAGCGCGCCCGGCCAGACCGTGTGCATATTGCCTCCCGCGATCCCTTGGACCGCCGAGAACCCGGACCTATTGCCCCCTTTATTGTAGTGCTTCATCACCGGTGGTTGCCGCTGGAACCAGGCAATATCGGCGATCGGCGGCGGCGCATGCCGCTATTGACCGAATCTCGTCCCAAGCATAGCATCGTGCCGTCGATTCCTCCGGTCGAGTGAGGCCCCGGACGTGGGCCATCGGTGTGGCCGGTATTTCTCCGCCCGGATCCCCGGGCCACCGCGAAACTCAATGGAACTGTTTGTTGGCGCCGGCGGGCGATTCGCCGCGGGCGTGGATGAAGCCAATCGATTGAGGGTTGCACACATGAATAGCTCTTTGCGGCACCTGTTGGTGCTCGCCTGCTTCGTGGGCGCATTGCCGCCCGGTCCGGTTCAAGCACAGGATGAAGCAGTCCCGTCCGGCGAGCAGTGGGAAACGACCTCGCAGGTCGCCATGGAGGGCATGCCCTTCAGTCCGCCACCCACAAAAACGAAAGTCTGCGCCGCGGCCGGGGCGACCGAACCGCCGGGAAGCGCGGACGAGGACCGCGGCTGCGTCAATTCGGACTTCATGCAGGACGGCTTTAAGGTCACCTGGAACTCGGTGTGCGTCGGTCCGCCGGAGATGACAGGCCAGGGCGAAATCACCTACGCCGACGAGGCGCGATCGAGCTACACCGGTGCGATCCGGTACGCGACGGAAGAGGGCACCGTCACCATCCAGCTCACCGGCCAGCGAGTCGGCACCTGCGACAAACCACGTTAGGAGAGACGCCATGAGACACAGTCAAGCAATTTTCATGCTACTTCTGATAGCTCCGGCTGCCCTGGCTGAGCCGGCCAGCGACCCCTGGGCGCAGGTACCGGCCTTGCCCACGGCGTGCTATACCGAAAACGACCTGTTCGGCGAAAAGGCGTACGCCGCTTCCGAAGCACTGGAAAGTGAGGCAAAGCGGCTGGAGGAAGCCAACGAAGCCATTACGCAGCAGTTAGGCGACATGGACATCATGGAACAACAAGAGCGCATGATGGCGTTCATGATGGAGCACCCGGAGGATGCGCAGCGGTACATGGAGGCCCTCCAGCAGGGCGGGCAGGCAGCGCAGAGCCAAACGCCCGAGATGGCCGAGCGCTACTTGCAGCTCGATGCCAAGCTGAAAGACCTGCAGGCACAGTACGATGCGGCCCTGCGCCAGGCCATGGACCCGCTGGAAGCACGGCGCAATCAGCTCCACTCATCCGACGAGGAGTGCAATGAGGCGTGGCTGGCCCAGGTGGCTGCGGTCAGCACGGAGGAAAACCAGGCGTACGACCAATTGTGCGCCAGTTGGTGGAAGGCAGGCCCGTTCCACGACTGGTTCGCCGAGTTCAAGCAGTACCAGATCGAGTGGGGCGCTGTGCAGGACGAGCACGGCGACACCGCGAAGCTGAATTACGAAGTCATGGGGATTGCAACAGACGCGTTTCGTCCCACGTATTCCCTGCGTGCGCCGATCGAGTACCTGCGCCTGGCACCCCAGGTCTTTTCCAACCGCAAAATCGCGCCGGTCAGCGAGGAGCTTGGCTCTTGTGAAATTACTCATGGCTAACCAGCAACAATAGGGCTCATTGCATTCGCTTAAATAATGCCGCGTAAATCGACCCGCAAGCGGTTCCTCCTGATGATGTTGCCTGCAGCTGCCGTTTTGGCCACAGGCATGCTCGGGCTTGTGAAATCAGCGCAGGCCCAGGAAGGCGGCGCCGAGCGGGAACCCGCCCCGGGACCGCCAGGCGGTTCAATCTCCGTGACATGGTCGTATTCGCGAGTGACAAGCGGGGTGCTCGTTTGGCACTTGTACTGACAAAACGGTGCAGGAGCATTTCAGCGGCGGGGCGTCATTGCAGCCCGTCGACGGGGGCCTCGAAGGAAGCGGCAGCGGCAGCTACGGCTCCAATGTCGACTTCACTACCAGACCGAGCTCCGGGTGTCTCAACGGCGCCAGTGGGAGCTACGACGAGAGCGGCTCTGTTGACTTCGTCGTCCACGCGCAGTGCTCGATCGACAACCCGATCATCGGCGGGCCCGACACCTCGCACTACGACAGCGACACCTCGGTGGTCGAAGTCCTGCTCGAAAGCAACAATTTGCACTACGAGGTCGACGTCCGGCACTGCGACAGGCACACCAAACCCGAATCGTGGACCAGTGAAGAAGGATCGATGGGCTTTGGCTGTTTCTTTTATAACGTGGATTTCGACGAGCCGGGAACCTACGTGTACCGGGTTGAGCGCCACGAGGGCGTGGGCGATTACGGCACCTGCACGATCAATTTCGACCCCGGCCCCCCCAAGGGCCTACGGATCTATGGCAAGGTTATCGGCCTGATCGACGGTGAGGGGACCGTGCCGATCTCCAACGCAAAACTCGTATTGGCTGACCTTGACGAGCAGCAGATTGAAAAGCTCAGCGAGTCGAAGCCTGCGTTCCGTAAAAAAACCACGACCACGGACGACGAAAACGCCGAATACGAGTTCTTGTTCGGACGTTGCGGCGAACCCACGAAGTTGCTCGTGCTGTCGCTTCTATGGCACGAGGGCAAGCCGGAATTCGCTGTGACGGCCGCCAAGAATCCAGCCGGCGTCTTCATCCCGATCTACCAGGCCCAGTGCGTTGACGACGATCCCACCACGACGTGCGCCAAGTGGGCGGAAGCCAGCGACGGCAGTTTCGAGGCTCGAGTCGACTTTGTGTATGGAAGCGAGCAGTCACTGGCCAACCATCGCAGCATCATGGCGGAAGAAGCCTGGGATGGCCCGCTGCAGACCTTGGCCAAATTTTCAGAGTCGGCCTTCGTGTATTACCACAGCTATCGTGCGATGAAGTATTTCCAGACGCTCGGCCTGCAGGTGCCGTGGGACTCGCTGATGATCCGACTTTGGCACACCGAGGGCGAGTCATGCGCCGAGGATCCGGGCACAGCGTATTACGATGCCCCGGATTTTCTTAATCGCAAGTTCCCTTCATTTGGCGAACTTGGAAACCATCTCGAGGCGAGACCGGCCACGGGTGCGGGAGTCTACGGCTGCCTCTTGAGCCAGTACGCGGGACACTTTGCTCCGCTTCTTCCGCTGTGGCACGAACTGGGTCACTACCTCCAATTTCAAATGTACAACGCCTATGACTACGGCGCGTACGAACCCCACCTGGGATATGCGAACGAGAGCTCAAATGATTCCGTCATCGAGGGCTTTGCATCCTACATGGCCATGCTTACCAACGAACATTACGGCGCGCCATCTCCTCAAACCCTTGCGGGCCAGAATCTCGAACTCGACTACAAGGTATGGGGCAATCAAGGCGTCTGGGGGCTTAGCAGGTATCAAATGCTTGACGATTCCGAGGAGAATGCCGTCACCGGCATCCTGTGGGATCTGCACGACACGGGCCACGAAATCAACTTCGGCCAGAGAGTAAACGGCAGACTTGTGCCGGTCTCCCGCATCTTTCCGGCTTCGGAAGATAAAGTGGCCCTTAGCGCGTCACAAATCCTCGATGTGATACAGCGCTCGAGTCCGAGGACGCTTGTTCAGCTCCACGGTGCCTTCTATGACGCAGGGGTGATCAGCGAGAATGACCTGGACATGATTTTTGTCAATCACGGCGCGTTTGCCGATATCGTCGAGCGAAACTATGTCCACGATTCGGACGACGAATTCATAGCTCAAACCGGATCGAGCGAAAATCCTGGACGCCTGGTGCGCTTCAGCCCACCGCCCGGCCTGCCCGGCTCGAATCTTGTTTCCACGGTGGACGCGACTTATCTGGTGTCCGTCAATTTCGAAGATCCCTACCAGCCTTACGGCTACGATTACCAACTCGCAATGAAGACAGGCGTCAGGGTCGCGTTCAAAATGCCGCCTCCGTACTATCCGTCCAGAGCGACCTTCACGCGCCTTTCAGAGGACGGTGAACCGCTCGCCGACGCAATCGAGATCAATAGCGAGGATTACTGGAATTACATGCTGACGAACCCCGCCGGGGACGCCGTTTACCAACAGTTAGGGTCAAAATGACTGGGGTGCGCGCCGCCCATCGGGGACTCCTTCGAAGGATTGACCGTGACGGAGATGCTCAATTCGAGATCGACATAGTGACTTGCGGTGGCGGCTTCATTCGCCGTCGGCGTAGGCACGCAGCATTCCGAGCACACTGCCCAGCAGTAGCAGAAACACAGTCGTTACACAGCGCATTGGCAACCTCTTAAACAATTTGCCACCAAGCCAACCTGGCGATCCATCGATGAACAGCACCGATTTTGAATATCCGCTTCAAGCTCTTGACGAGCACTTCAGAGACAGCCGGATGCTCTCGCCCATCTCGTTGATGCCCTCGATGGTGAGTTCGTGGGTACCCGGTTCGGGCGATGTCAGCTCCGCCACACCGCTCACTCCAGGCCTGGACGTGTCGAGAACGTAGGCAGGCGGGCTGCCGATCGATGGCGAGTGGACCCCGGCCGACAGGAAAAAAGTCGACGAGGTCGTGACGCCACCCACCAACTCCTTGGAATCGAAGGTTATATCCCGTATCTCACCTTGGCCGGTTTCGGGATAGAAATGGACGACGAATGCGGGAACGCCGGCAAAATTCAGCTCCGCGGGCACTTCCCCGCACACGCGGGCGAGCGTGCTCAATGTGAAGACGCCTTGGTACCTGGAACTGTTCTCGATGACCACGGATGCCTCAGCCGGGCGTTCATTGAACGCCTCTTCGGGCTGGGCAAGCGTCAGCGTTGGACTGATGAGAGCCACTGCAGTGACCAGGAAAAGACTGGGGATTCCGGGCTGAATGCGCGCAAAGCGCTCACAAGCTGAAACGGGCGTGGAGACGTTCATGGGTGTGTGACCTCGGGGGGGACCCCTCGCAGAGCACGCACAGCCATGGCCGGCCCGCTGCCGACCACCAGCGTGCCCGGATTCGGGCGGGTACCGAGCGCTATCATATTCCTGTCCGCTTGCCTTGTAACCTGCTTGCCGCCGGCCTGTCGTTTTTGCCCGCCGCCTGCTAGTGTTTGAGTATCGCAAACTGGCAGCGAGGATCCGCCATGTCGCTATTGATCAGGAACGGCCGCGTGATCACGGCGGTCGACGATTACCACGCCGACGTGTTCGTCGAAAAGGACACCGTCTCGCTGATCGGCAAGAAGCTCGACATCGAGGCCGGCACCGTTATCGACGCCACGGGTAAGTACCTTTTCCCCGGCGGCGTCGACCCCCACACCCATCTCGACATGCCCTTCGGCGGCACCAACTCGGCCGACGATTTCGAGACCGGCACCCGCGCCGCCGCCCACGGTGGCACCACCACGCTGATCGACTTCGCCATCCAGCCCAAGGGCGAGTCCACCCTGGCGGCGCTGGAAACCTGGCACAAGAAAGCCGACGGCAAGACCGCGATCGATTACGGCTTCCACATGATCATCACCGACATGGAGGACGAACGGCTGTGGGAGATGAAGAAGCTGGCCGACGAGGGCGTGACTTCCTACAAGCTCTTCATGGCTTATCCGGGCGTGCTGTACGTCGATGACGGCACCATTTTTCGCGCCATGCGCAAGGCCGGCGAGGACGGCACGGTGGTGTGCATGCACGCCGAGAACGGCATCGTCATCGACGAGATCGTCAAACGCGCGCTCACCGAGGGCAAGACCGCGCCCAGGTACCACGCGCTCACCCGCCCCACCCGCATGGAAGCCGAGGGCGTGCACCGGGCCGTGTCGATTGCCGAGGTGGCGGGGGTTCCGGTTTACATAGTGCACCTGTCCTGCGCTGATGCGCTGGAGCAGGTCACCCTGGCGCGCAACCGCGGTGTACCCGTGTTTGCTGAAACCTGCCCGCAGTATCTGTTCCTCGATTACAGCTATTACGAGCAGGAAGGCTTCGAGGGCGCCAAGTACGTCATGACCCCCGCGCTGCGCGAGAAATGGAACCAGGACGAGCTGTGGCGCGGCCTGCGCTTCGGTGACCTGCAGTCGATCTCCACCGACCACTGCCCATTCTGCTTCAAGGAGCAGAAGGAACTCGGCTTGAATGACTTCTCGAAGATCCCCAACGGAGCGCCGGGGGTGGAAAACCGCATGGCGCTGGTGCACAACGGCGGCGTGCACGGCGGGCGGATTTCGCTCAACAAGTTCGTCGAGCTGACCTCGACCGCGGCGGCCAAGACCTTCGGCCTGTTCCCGAAAAAGGGCACCATCGCGGTCGGCTCCGACGCCGACATCGTGGTGTTCGACCCGGGGCGCGAGGAGACCATCAGCATCGACAACCCCTGCACCCACCACATGAATGTGGACTACAACGCCTACGAGGGCATGAAGGTCTGCGGCTTCCCCGAGACCGTGATCTCGCGCGGCAGGGTGATCGTCAAGGACACCGAGTACGTCGGCCAGAAGGGCGACGGGCGGTTCCTCAAGCGAGGGCTGTACAGCGGGCTGCGATAAGGGTCAGCCAAAACACAGGCCCGCGCGGGCCGCCCGTGCTGGTGACGAGAAGCTAGCGGGCGACCAGTTCCACCCGACGATTCCAGGCACGGCCCTCTTCCGTCGCATTGTCCGCCACCGGCTCGGCTTCACCGAAACCCCGGGCCTCCAGGCGATGCTCGGCGATCCCCTTGCCGACCAGCCAGGCCACGACGGCCCGCCCGCGCCGGGTCGAGAGATCGAGATTGTAGGCGTCTTCTCCCTCGCTGTCGGTGTGGCCATCCACGTAAAGCGTGAGTTCGGGCCGCAGCCGCATGAGCCGGGCGATTTCTTCCAGGGTCTGGTCCGACTCCGACTTGAGGGTGGCACTGTCGGTGTCAAAATAGATGCCGTACACCGCAACTTTTCCACTGGCATCCAGCTCATCCGCCATGGATTCGCCGGTGACCGCGATGAGGTTGAACTCAATGTCTGTAGTCTCGACATCCAGCCGGCGGAGCTTGGCGTAGCCGTCGGGGTGAGCGTAGCCCGCCGCGCTCACGTAAGCCATGCCATCGCCACCCGACTTGCGCGCCACGAGGTAGTGTGCCGACTCCTGGGACCAGCTCTCGCCGCCCGGCACAGGATGGTCGTTGAGATCCAGCAGTTCGCGAACGAAATTCCCGCCGCAACCGGCGAAGTGGCACTGGAAATCGATCGTGTAGCCTTGCTCGCGCAACCAGTTTCGCGTGCTGCTGAACGCTTCGTAGGCGGACGCCGGGACGGGGTACTTGACCACACGCCAGTCGATGCGCCCCTCGAGATCGATCACGTTCGTGATTTCGTTGCGCTCTGCAGGTCCGGCCGCCAGGCTTGCTTCATCGTAGTTGATGGAATTGCCCGCGAGAAACTCGCCACCGAGTTCTTCCAGCGGCCGGGGCGAATTTTCTTCGATGATTTCCAGCCGGATGCGCACCGCGCCCTCGGCATCGCGTTCGTAGGCCGTGAGGTTGATCCAGGTCCCGCGGTCGTTGTCGTTGCGCTTCGCCGCGCTCAGATGACGCTCACTTCCGGGCATCCAGTTTTCACTACCTCCGACCATCCGGCCCGTCGCGTCCAGCAGGTTGCGGATGAAGTGCCTGCCGCAGTCGTCTTTCTTGCAACTGAACATGATCTCAAACCCGGCCTGCGCGAGCGCGTTCTCGTAATTCCGGTAAATCTCGAGGGTCGCATGGCCCTGCGGGCCGTTGTAAACGATCCAGGTCAGGCGCCCCGCCACCCATTGGCCCTGTTCTTCACCAGCCGGCATCCAACTGAGATCGTGATAACGCTGGTCATAGTCGGCGATCTCCGCGCCGGGAAACCGCGTCAGCATGGGGTGGTCGCTGCTGCCTTCGACGTCCGCGCCGTGCACGGGTATGGACAGGAACAGGCCAAAAAGCGCCAGCGAACCAAACAGGATGTCCAGGTTTTTCAGGATGTCCAGGTTTTTCATTGATCAGCCCTTGAGTTTCATGGGCCAGTTTAGCGCAGGCGTGGTCAGCTTGCCGTAAGGCGGCGCGAGGCGCCCTTCTTTTCTCAGTCGCGCGGGCGGATGCGTTCGGATGCGGCCTGGGCGAACGCCACCAGGCTGTCGGGATCGACTCCGCGTGCCGTCACGTACAGCACGACGCCGTCGTCTTCGGCCAGCGCCGCCGCTTCTTCATCGCCCATGGTGTATACCGCCGCCCAGGACCACGGCCCCTCAACCTCGGTGGCGCTCCAACCGCTGGCGACCATTTCGCGGTCGAAAGTCTCGGCATAATCGCGGCTGTCCGCCGACGGACTCTGCGCCCGCAGAGTCGCGGTCGTGGTGAGTCGGACCGTGGCGATGCGCCGCACTTCATCGGCATCGTCGCCGCGCGCGACGCGCGCCCAGCGGTCGCCTACCGGCACCGGATCGAGTTCGAACGCGCACACCAGCTCACGAGCCTGCTCACCAGCGGGCTCGCGTACAACCGGATCGGCGGCGGGGTAACCTAGCAGGACCCAGACCTCCTCGCCGAGCAGGCCACAAAGGTCGACATCTGATTCCAGCGCAAGCGGATGCTCGCCACCATCGGTCAGGGCAAAAAGCGAGACAATGGCGAACACGGCAAAGGCGAGCAGACCGAGGCCGGCAAGGCCGCTTTTTAATTGCAAGAACTCTGCGAATTTCACAGTAATTCCCCCTTATTTAAGCCATACCGTACTGCAAACTCCGGGTTACGCCAACGCCGCACGCCCGTCAGATTCAACCGCCTGCGGCGTGGAGGCGCGATTTCAGGGTGTAGAATGTCCCTAAAGCGATCGCGGCGAGGGCACGCGCGACGGCACTCAGCAGGCGCTTTTTTCGGCTTGACTGTAAACCGCACCTGCTTCGTTGCCTGCGCTGCTCCTACAAGCTATCGGCAACTCGGCGGAGTGATTGTAGGAGCCGCGCCTCGCGGCGATTCGTCCCACCTACACCGACCAACAGGCCAAAGTGCATGAACGACCCCGACCACCCCATTCCTCAGGAAGCTTTCGACTGGTACGACGAATATGCCCACGGCCTGATCAGCCGCCGCACTTTCCTCGAACGCTTGTCCGGCTTGTCGGCGCTGGGCTACTCGATGGGCGTGCTGCTGCCGGCCCTGTTCCCCGATTACGCCAGGGCCGAGCAGGTTTCCTTCAACGACGAGGACATCAAGCCGAGTTACGCCACGTTCGCTTCTGAGCAAGGACACGGCGAGGGTCGCGGCTACCTCGTGCGGCCCACGACGTTGGAGGGCAAGGCGCCCGTGGTGCTGGTGGTGCACGAAAACCGCGGCCTCAACCCCTACATCAAGGACGTCGCGCGGCGCGTCGCCAAGGCGGGCTACATCGCCTTTGCGCCAGATGCCCTCTACCCTGTGGGCGGCTACCCTGGCAACGACGACAAGGGCCGCGCCCTGCAGAGTCAGCTCGACCCCCCCAAGATCGAGCAGGATTTCATCGCCGCTGCGCGCTACCTCAAGACCCTGCCCGAGGGCAGCGGCAGCCTCGGCGCCGTCGGTTTCTGCTTCGGCGGCTACATCGTCAACATGCTGGCGGCCGTCATCCCGGATGAGCTGGATGCCGGGGTTCCCTTCTACGGCACACCCGCGGCCGAGGAAATTCGCTCACAGGTGCGTGGACCCTTGATGGTGCAGCTCGCCGAGTTGGACGAGCGCGTCAACGCCACGTGGCCGGAATACGAAGAGACGCTCAAGGCCAACGGCGCCGAATACGTGATGCACATGTATCCGGGCACCAACCATGGCTTCCACAACGACTCCACAGCCCGTTACGACGAGGGAGCGGCTGAACTGGCGTGGTCGCGGACAATAGAGTTTTTCGACCACCACCTGCGCTAAACGCGGATCAGCGGCTGGTGGGCGCAGCGAAACGAGCCGCCCATGCGGTAAACGGCCGAGTACGGTAAGCGGATCACCTCGAAATTCCGCTTTCTGAGCGCCTCGACGACGCCGTCGTGCTGGGCTTCGGCAGGCACGACGATGGTTCGCTCATTCAATACCAGGTGGTTGGTGGCGAGATGATCGTTGCACAACTCGGCGCTGACCTCGATGATGTCCCACTCCGCGATCGCGCTCGGCAGACCACCCACGAAGGCCTCCGGGCAGGCAATGGCGACGCCTTCCCGCGGCGTGCACAGCACGCAGTCCAAGTGCTGAAAATTGGCGTGATGCAATTCCGCCACCTGCACGCTGTACTCGTCGCCAAGCATGTGCTGCAGCCAGCGCGCACCCTCCGGGTTGCTGCAATGGCCTGAATGCCCGACCAGGATGGTTTTCCCCAGCACGAAGATATCGCCGCCTTCGAGGTAGCCCCAGCCTGAGCCCTCCATGGAATCGTCCGCGCCGCCGTCGGGCTGCGCGAAATACCGCGCGCCGCGCTCCATGGTGGAAGCCAGGATATGGCGGATCGGGAAGCGCTGGCGGCGGTGAAACAGCGAGCGCGGCGCCAGCTCTATGACGTTGTTGCCGATGGTGACGAAGGGGTCGCGCATCCAGCCGGTCATGCTGCCGTGGTTCTCGCCGCGCGGGAATTTCAGATTGGCCTCGGTGTGGGCGACGGGCTGATGGACGACAACACCCTGGCCTTCGAGAAAGCGGATGGCGCCCTCGATCTGCGCCTTCCATGGCTCGTAGATTTCCGGGCAGGCGCGCGCCACGTCTTCTTCCTGGTGATCGAACCAGGCCTTACGCACCCCGCCGCTTGGCCGCAGCTCGGCGTCTTGCAGGAACTTCGGCCAAATGAACTCGCCGGTCCAGCCGTAAACACATTCTTTCAGCTCCGCCCACTCGGATTCGACATAAATCGACGGCTGTTCAGAGTTGGAACCGTTCATTCGATTACTCCCTGCGCTTCGAGGTCTTGGTCCTTGCCAGCGCGGCAAAGATCACGGCGCTGATCAGGTAGAAGCCGGCAGCCACCAGCAACACCGGCCGGAAGTTTCCGCGCCCGCCGATCAGCAGCGCCGCGAGCACTGGCGCCGCGGCGTAGCCCAGCTTCACCGCGCTCAAGAACAGCACCACCAGCCGTCCGCTGACGTCCACCGACACCGTGATGGCCAGTTGGAAGGCGACCGGGAAGTTCCAGGCGAAGGCGAACAGCATGACCCCGGCGAAGAACCCTTGGCGAGACAGCTCGCCGCCGAGCAGCCACAGCGCGATGGCCTGCAGCACCAGCGCCACCGCCAGCGGCAGCACGCGCCCGAAGCGCGCACCCATGGCCGCCGCCAGCAGCGAGCCCGCCAGCGCCGCGAGCAACGACACCGCCAGGGCGTTGCCGATGAACACTGCCTCGAGCCCGGCCGCATCGCCCATTCGCTCGGCGTAGGCCCACACCATCATCACGCCGAGATCAAACAGAAAGCAGGCGATCAGCGCAACGCCGCCCGGCAGCATTTTGCGCAGGGGAACCCGGCTGACCCGGGCAGGCGCATCGAAGGCGCCGGCTCGCGGGAGGAAGGGGATGGACGCCAGGGCGACGGTGACCGCGATCGCGAGCGCGAGGAACGCACCCTCGAGCCCGAAGCGGGCGATCAGGACGGGCAGCACCGCAAGGCCGAGCGCACCGAGGGCGAGTTGGCCCGAGATGAACAGGGCGAAAAAGCGATCCGGGCTGCGGCTGTCGCCCAGGGCGGTGAGTGCAATCGACATCATCGAGCCGCCCGCGAAACCGGCGACGATGCGGACGACCATCAGCGCCCCGTAGTGCTCGATCCAGCCGGACGCCAAGTGGCACAGCAGCAGGGTAAGCCCGGCGAGCAGCCCGGCGCGTCGCCAGTCGCTGCGGCGGATCCACGCAGTCGCCACCACAGCGGCCATGAACATGCCAATCATGTCCGCCGAACCCAGCCAGCCGACCTCCCGGGTGCCGAGGGACAGTTCCTCGCTGAAGACCCCGATGAGGATGGGCAGCAGGAGGAAGACGATCGAGCCGATGACCCCGAAAACGATCGTCGCCAGGATGGCCGAGGGCCGATCGACGGCGTTATGGGATCGTGCGTGCATGGCCGGAATCTTACCGCAGCGCCAGTTGCCGCCGCGTACAAATGGGATCAGGCCGCTTTACGTCCCTGCTCCAGTCCCGGATAAGACTCCAACGCGACCGCAAGGCCGTGAATGACGGAGGCGATACGCACCGCGCTCTGCACGCCTTCGGCGCTGATGCCGCCCTGGCGCACCACCTTTTCGTGCGAAGACACGCAGGCCCCGCAGCCGTTGATCGCCGAAACCGCCAGGCAGTACAGCTCGAACTCGAACTTGTCGACGCCCGGGTTGCCGATCACCGTCATCCGCAGCTTGGCCGGCATCTGCCGGTACTCGTCGTTGTCCACCATGTGCAGGAATCGGTAGTAGACATTGTTCATGCCCATGATGGAGGCCGCCGAGCGCGCCGCCTTTATCCGTGCTTCGTCCAGTGCTCCGCCGATCTGGGCCTCGAGTTCGCGGAGCAACGTCTCGTTGCGTGCCGCGACGGCGCAGGCCAGCGCGGTGGCGAGGATCTGCTCGTGGCTCAGCCCGGGCGCGCCCTCGGGCGTGAGGACGCTCGTGAGGTTGAGCTTGAGGTCCTTGGCGTGCTCGGGTACCAGGTCCTTGATTCTGGTCAGGTCCATTACTTACTCCTTGGCCGGATCAAGCCGCCTTGAGGGTTTCCTCGCCGCGCTGCCAGTTGCAGGGGCAAAGTTCGTCGGTCTGCAGCGCATCCAGCACGCGCAGGATTTCGTTCACGTTGCGGCCGACGTTCATGTCGGTCACCGACGCGAAGCGGATGATGCCCTGCGGGTCGACCAGGAAGGTGGCGCGCTTGGCCACGCCTTCATCGTCGAGGATGCCCAGTGCCGAACTCAGGTCCTTGTTGAGGTCTGACAGCATCGGGAAGGGCAGTCCCTTGAGATCGGCATGGTCTTTTCTCCAGGCCAGGTGCACGAACTCGTTGTCCACCGAGCAGCCGAGCACCTGGGTGTCACGGTCGGCGAACTCGCCATTGAGACGGCCGAACTCGGCGATCTCGGTCGGGCACACGAAGGTAAAGTCTTTCGGCCAGAAGAAGACGACTTTCCACTTTCCCGGATAGGAATCGTGGGTCACAGTCTCGAAAGCATGCTCCATGTCCTCGGACACGGTCGCCTTCAAAGAAAACTCAGGGAATTTGTCTTGCACAGTCAACACTTGGAATACCTCCAAAACATAAGGAAAAGGATTAAAAACGAGGATGTTATCCAGCTGTTGCCTAGGGTAAGGGAGTACTGGCCATTCGTCCAATGAATTGTTCTTATCGTTTCAATACACTAAGTCTATGAGTCATAAGCGCCCGTCACACGACTCAAGCGCCGGCAGGCAATACATGGAAGCGATCGCCGCGAGTGGCCCGTTCCTCGCCATGCAGGCGCACTTGGAGTTCGATCGACGACCCCTGCGGTGAAGGGCACTCGAGGCTAATCATCCGGCTTTCGCCGTGATAAAGGCTCTGTAGAACGACGCCGACTGTGAGGCTTTGGGGTCCGTCGGTGGACGACAGCCCCAGGTCCTCCGGCCTTACCCAGCATTCCTCGCCCGAAAGCGCTGGCGGTTCGATGCTTCGGCAGGCCTCGAGCCGGGTGGGGTCGGCGAAGTCGGCCCTGGAGAGAAAGTTGCAGGGGCCGAAGGACGAGGCGATATAGCGGTTGGCCGGCCGCCGGTAGATCTCCGCGGGGGTGCCCACTTGCTGAACGACGCCTTCGCGCAACACCACGATGCGATCGGACACCGCCAGCGCATCCTCGGCATCGTGCGTCACCAGGATGGTGGTCGCCTGCTGCCTCTTGATCAGCCGCCGCGTCTCGTCGCGTAGTTTCAGGCGCAGGGACTGGTCAAGGCTGCTGAAGGGTTCATCCATCAGCAGCAGGCGCGGGTTGGGCGCCAGCGCCCGCACCAACGCGATACGCTGGCGCTCGCCGCCGGACAGCTCATGGGGGTAGCGGCCCGCCAGTTCACCGAGCCCCACCATGTCGAGCAGGTCGGATACGCGCTGCCTCCGGGGCGGGCGGCCACTTGGTCCTTGGCCGAGGCCGAAGGCCACGTTCTCGCCCACCTTCAGATGAGGGAACAGCGCGTGGTTCTGGAACACGAAGCCCATGTGGCGGCGCTCCGGCGGGCGCAGGATGGCCCGCCCGCGGGTCACAAGCACGCTGCCGAGGCGCACCTCGCCCTCGTCGGCGGTTTCGAGCCCGGCGAGGATTCGTAAAAGGGATGTCTTGCCGCTGCCGCTGGCGCCGACCAGGGTCAGCAATTCTCCTTCCTCGACATCGAAGCTGACTTTGTCCAGCGCGGCGCGCTCGGCCCGTGGGAAGCGCTTGCTCACCCCGCGCACTTCGAGCAGCGTGTTCATCTCGGACTCCGCATCAGTCGATTGAGCGCGGCAACGCCGATCATCCCCCCGGCCACCAGCACAAGGGCCGGAACCGAGGCTTCCGGAATACGCCCCTCGCTGGTCAGGCGAAACGTGAGCGTGGCCAGGGTTTCGAAATCGAAGGGGCGCATGACGAGCGTCAGGGTCAGTTCCTTGAAGACGTCCACGAAGCACAGCATAGCCGCCCCGGTCAGCGCCGGCATCAGCAGTCTCAAGTCCACGCGAAAGAGCGCCCGCGACGCCGTATGGCCGAGTGTGCGCGCCGCGGCATGCAGGTCGTGGGCCACGCCCGCCTGGCCGGCCGCCACCGGCTGGATGCCGACCGCCATGAAACGCACCCAGTAAGCAAAGACGAGGCCGGTCGCCGAGGCGCTCAGTGCCAGCCAGGCCAGCCCGCCAACGCGGGAAAGATCCGATACCAACGCGCCGATGCCCACGGCCAGAAGAGCGCTGGGGATGGCGTATCCAAGCGATGCCATGTTCTGGATGGAATCGCCGCCCGGCAGCCGGTGGGCCCGTCGCCCGGCGGTCAGCCAGAAGGCCGTGGCCACCACGACGGCGCAGGCCAGCAGCGAAAGCCAGGTCGAATTGAATAGGGCGCCCCAGTAGCCGGACCAGTCGGCCGAATTGCTCGCAGCAAGGCCCCATCGCAAAAATCGGAAGACGGGCCACACGAAGCCCAGCAGCAGCGGGATGCCACAAACGATCCAGACCAGCGCAGCCTTTCCGCCCACCACGGGCCGCCGCGCCAGCGGCCGCTCGCGGGTGTCGCCGGCGTAACCGCGCCGGCCGCGCTGCGCCCGCTCCAGCACCAGCACGAACATCACGAGGCCAAGCAGGATGAGGGCGAGCCGCATGGCCGAGACCAGCGAGCCCTCGGACCAGGAACGGAACACGCCCGGTGTCAGGGTGTTGATGCCGAACAGGGTGACTACGCCGTAATCGTTGGCGGTTTCCATGGCCACCAGCGCCGCCCCGGCGGCGATCGCCGGCCGCGCCAGCGGCAGCACGATTCTGAAGAACGCCCGGACCGGGCTGCAACCGAGCATCCGCGCTGCTTCGATCAGGTCGGCCTGGCGGCCCGCGAAGCTGGCCCGGCAACTCAGGTAGACGTATGGGTAGAGGGTGACGACAAGGACCAGGACGGTACCGAACCAGGGCAGGATACGTTGACTGAACAGGAAGGCCTCGAGCCCGACATGCTCCCGGACCCACAGGAACAGCGGCGTGGCCTGCTCGAAGCCGTCGAGGTAGGCGGCGCCGGCGACGAAACCGGGCACGCCGAGCGGCAGGATCAGCAGCCACTCGAGACTGCGGCGCCCGGCGAAGTCGTAGGCGGAAACCAGCCAGGCGCAAGTGACGCCGACCGCAATCGCCAGCATCACCACCAGGAAGATCAACAGAGCGGTGCTGCCGAGGTAGTCCCACAGTCGGTACTGGACCACGCGCTCCCAGGCTGTGCCAGCACCACCCAGCGAACGCCAGCCGACAATCAGCAGCGGCAGCAGCACACACGCCGCCGGCAGCCAGATCAGAGCAGTGCCGACCGCTCTCGATGCGATGTGGCCAGGGGCGGCCGCGGTAAGGTTATTGCCAGCCGGCGCGGTCGAAGATCTCAATGGCGTCATCCAGATGATCGCCTATTTCCGGAAAAGAGGTCGTATCGTACTCGAAGGGACCCCAGGCCTCGAAGGTGGGCGTCGCCTCGAAATCCAGGCTGATCGGATATTCGTAGCTGCCCTCGGCGATCATCTGCTGGACCTCGGGGCTCACCAGGAACTCGAGGTATTTTCGCGCAGCATCGATGTTTTTCGCATGGCGAGTGAGGCCGGCCGCGCTGACGTTCAGGAAGGCGCCGCGGTTTTCCTGGTTGGGAAACACCACGCGGACTCTGCTCGCCGCCTCGCGGTCGGCCGCGTCGGTGGAGTTGATCATGGTGCCGAGATAGTAGGCATTTGAAATGCAGACGTCGGCAAGTCCGTTGGCCACCGCGCGGATCTGGTCGCGGTCACCGCCCTGCGGCGGGCGCGCGAAGTTGGCGACCACAGCCTTTGCCCATTCCTCGGTGGCCTCGACACCGTTGGCGGCCACCATCGACGCCACCCAGGCCTGGTTATAGGCGCTGGAGGAGGAGCGGATGGCCACCTTGCCGCGCCAGCGCTCCTCGGCCAGATTCTCGTAGCTGGTGATCGCCCCCGGCTCGACGCGCTCTTTGTTGACCATGATCACGCGGGCGCGGGCTGTGAACGGATACCAGTAGCCCTCCGGGTCACGAAGGCCTTCGGGAGTGGCGGCGGCCAGCACGTCCGCCGCGAGTGGTTGCAACAAGCCCTGCTCCTTCGCAATCTGCAGGCGACCGGCATCCACCGTCACCAGAAGGTCGGCAGGGCTGTTCTCGCCCTCCGACTTGAGTCGCTCGATGAGCTGGTCGGCATCGGCATTCACTACCTTGACCTCGATGCCGGTCTGCTCGGTGAAGAGCGCGTTGATTTCCTGGTCGATGCCGTAATGACGGTGCGAATAGAGGTTGAGGACTTCGTCAGCGGCGGCCGGGCCGGCGAAAACCAAAAAGCTGACAAGCGCCAGTGCGACGCGGCCGAAGCCTCGAGCAATAACTGCAGGCATGAATATCTCCGAAGATTCAATGATGGGCTGTCGACCAAGCCCAGATGAATCAATTGTAAATGATATTCATTCGCATTTAAACCTTATCTGGTATTGCCCCCGGGGGTCAAGTTGCGGGGCCCGCGCCGCTGGGAGAATTCCTTTGAATCCGTCAGAGATTCTTCTCATAATTCGGGTTCAGAGTCTTGAAAAAAACAACGCGTGCCCGCCCATAAAGAGGCAATTCAATGAGAATCAATAACCTCCCCCTCGCCTTCCTGACCATTGCGTTGGCTGCCTGCAGCACACCTGCCGAGCGGCCCGAAGTCGTCGAGATCCCCACCAAACCGAGGGGCGGCAAGGAGCCGACCGATGGTGACTACTGGGCGCTGCGGTACTCGTACCCGACGATGAGATTCGATTCTCGGTGGCTGCAACAGGCCAAAATCGAGCACGACGCCATGCCGGTCGGGCAGCCTGCCGGCGTCGAGCTTGCCCTCCAGCAGTGGGGTGAGGGCGGTGATTCGCCGGAAGGCAGCACCAATCTTCCTCCCCACCAGTTCACTGCCCTCGGCCCCAGGCCGCTCAACGGTGGATTCGGGCATGTTGCTGGCCGCATCAACGCGATCGTCTCACACCCGACCAACCCCGCCATCGCCTACATCGGCTCGGATGGCGGCGGCATCTGGAAAACCACCAATTGCTGCAGCGCCGGCACGGCCTGGGTGTCACTGAACGACGACCCGATGTTCAACTCGATCGCCATTGGGGACCTCCACTTCGACCCCAACGACCCGGAAATCATCTACGGCGGCACCGGCGACCTGCGTTACGGCTCCTACTCTTTCGGCAGCGCAGGCCTGTTGCGCAGTAAGAACGGCGGCGCGACCTGGGAGATCCTGGGCGCCGACGTGTTCAACCCCATCTACGGCCAGCCGCCCGGGGTGTTTCCGCAATACCAGGCGATCGGCAAGGTCCGCGTGGACCCCAACGATAGCGAGACCATCGTGGTCGGCACCAAGACGGGCATTTTCATCTCCTACAACGACGGCGCCGACTGGACCGGTCCCTGCCTCAGCAACGCCTTCCCCGACCAGCGACAGGACACCACGGGCCTGGAACTGTTCAACAACGGGGCTTCGACCGGCATCATGGCCGCGATCGGAACCCGCGGCGTGCCTACCCCCGTGCAGCCCAACCTTGGCCTGAACGGCGCCAATGGCATCTACAAGGCGACTTTGCCGGCCAGCGGCTGCCCGAGCGACTGGACGCTTATATCGACCTCTTCCTCCGGCTGGCCGACCGGCACCGGCGAAGGCTCCCCTTACCCGGCCAACGTCGTCGGGCGCATCGACCTGGCCGTGGCGCCCAGCAACCCGGACGTGATTTACGCCGAGGCGGTGACTGCCGACACCCTCATGGTGCTGGGCGTCTGGAGGAGCACGGACGGCGGGGACACCTGGGCGCAGCGCGCAACGTTCAGCGATCTGGGCGGTTGCGCTGGTGGCGGGGGCCAGGCCTGGTACGACGCGGGCGTCACGGTCGATCCCAATAATTCCGATGTTGTGTTTCTGAGCGACATCGATCTTTATCGGTCCAACAACGGGGCCGACACCTTCACCAACATCACCTGCGGCTACGGCGCCGGCATGCCGACCGGCGACGATGTGCATGTCGACCAACACGCGCGAACCTTCGTCAACGGCGATTCCAGCCGGCTCCTGATCGGAAACGACGGCGGCGTGTACTACACCGCGAATGCCAACGCAGCAAACCCGCGCGACACGGTGTTCACGCAATTGAACGACACGCTCAACATCATCGAATTCTATTCGGGCGACATCACCGGCGAGTTCAACACTTCGGCCGCTCCTGGCATCATCGGCGGCGCCCAGGACAATGGATCGTCGGTATTCGTCTGGAATGGCCCGCCCGGTGAGGCTGTTTGGACGGAAGTTGTGGGCGGCGACGGAATCTACGCCCGGATCGAGCCGATAAACGAGCAGCGCTGGTACGCGGAAACCCAGAACGGGTTCGTCAGGGTATCGCAAAGTGGACCGACCGGCTCATACACGCCCGCATGGGGTGGCTGGACCGGTGAACGTCGAAGTTTTCTGTTTCCTTTCGAGATCAACAAGCACGATTGTCCGCTGTCGGGTTGCGCACAACTCATCGCCGGCTCCTATCGCGTATGGGAAACGGTCCAGGGTGCAATTCCGGGTTCGAGTTGGTACGTCAACAGCCCGGACTTGACGAAGAATGTGCTGGCCGACCGCTCCATTATCAACCAGCTTGCCTATTCGATCACGGATGCAAGCATTGCCATCGTCGGCACTAACGACGGCAACGTGCAATACGGATTCGGCCTGGGCCAGGGCGTCGCCAATTCCGCGATCTGGGTGGACGTGACGGGCGGCAACGCAGTGCTGCCCAACCGGCCGATTCTCGACGTCTTCACGGATCCGGCGGTGGCCACCACCGGCTACGCCGCGGTCGGCGGCTTCGATGAGAACACCCCGGCGACGCCGGGCCATGTGTTCCGCGTCATCTGCAACAGCGACTGCAGCAGTTTCGAGTGGCAGAACAAGTCCGGCAACCTGCCCAACATCCCGGTCGACAGCATCGCCGTGAACCCGCGCAACCCGAAACAAGTCTTCGCGGGCACCGACTGGGGCCTCTACTTCACCGACGACATCGACGTGGAAAATCCGACCTGGATGCGCTTCAACGAAGGCCTGCCCCCGGTGATGATCTGGGACATGGCCATCGACCGCGGCTTCACGACGCTGGTGCTATTCACGCGCGCGCGCGGCGCCTACGTGTGGCCATTGCCGGATGCGCCACTGTCATTCCTCAACGGTTTTGAATAGGCCTCGAGCCACCTTGTACCGGTGGCTTGATGCCCTCCGGCGCCTGAAATCTTTCGCGGATAGTGTAGGATTGGAACAGAAGCGTATTTCCACCCACAAACGACCCCGTACCCCTGCACAACGGGCGCAATTTACTTCTGCCTGGGAGGGCTATTTCATGAATAGGACTTTGAGTTGCGTTTTATTGTCCGTGGCAGCCGCGTTTTCCGCTGCGGCCGCCGCCGATCCCCCAGTTTCCCTGCACATCGACGCGCCGAGCAGCAACGGCGGGTTGTCCCTGCTCAGCGAATCAGGCTGGCCAATTACGATCAGGATGAATGTCGAGTTGCCCGCAGACGAACCGTACCCGAGCTACGCCGTGCAGCCCGACTTTCCCGTATGGGGGGATTGGGGCTTCCTGATTTTCGACGATCCGGACGGGTGTTTGAACCCGCCTGCTCCAAGTTGGACTCCTCAGCTAACCCCAGAATGTGGTGTGCCGGACCCGCTGCCGCCCGACTGGGACTTCGACGACTGGATCCCGCCCGAGAGCGATGAAACCTATCTCGAATTCTGGCCGGATGTCGATCTGGCCGGCGCTGCAGACAACGCGGGCAACGAGGACCGGCAGATAGACCTCCTCGACTCCGCCAGCAGCGGCGGGCCGGAGTTCCACGGCTGGCTCGCGGGAAGCGTTCTTTCGTG
>Ga0302046_10001002_pt1 | contig 26832 bp, 21 predicted proteins | sample RVTome_11_FD_200261 | JGI IMG/M metagenome (GOLD analysis project Ga0302046, IMG submission 200261) | Soil microbial communities from uranium-contaminated site in the Upper Colorado River Basin, Wyoming, United States - RVT147D111 (version 2) ... | reverse complement strand
CGAGGGCTACTACGCGGCGCGCGCGGTACACCGAGTCTCAGCAGGCCTCGGCCTGGAGATGCCCATCGTCGAGGAAATCTACAAGGTCATCTACGAGGGAGCCAGCCCCCAGGACGCGGTCGTCGCCTTGATGCGCCGGCCGGTCACGCCGGAATGACGGCCGGGCTGCGTCAGCTTCCGCCTTCGAACCCCTGTTGCCGCCAAGCTTCATAGAGCACGACGGCCGCGGCATTGGCGAGATTCAGGCTGCGGTTTCCCGGCCGCATCGGCAGTCTCAGGATCGCCGATCGCGGCATTGATTCCAGCACTTCGCTCGGCAGCCCGCGGGTCTCCGGGCCCATCAAGAACGCGTCCCCTGCGGCAAACCGCTCCTCGTGGAGGAACCTGTCTCCCTTGGTGCTCAGCGCGAACACGCGCAGCGCGCCGATCCGCTCCAAACAGCTCACCAAATCCTCATGCTGCGACACCGAAGCCAGCTCCCGGTAGTCCAGGCCGGCGCGCCGCAGGCGGGGTTCGTCCATCGTGAAGCCGAGCGGCCTGACCAGATGCAGGCTCGCCCCGACGTTGGCGCAAAGACGGATGATGTTGCCGGTGTTCGGCGGAATCTCGGGCTCATACAGGATCAGCGAGAACACACCGGGCTCCAGCGGTGAAACAACCGGCGCATCATGTTAGCACCCGCGATCGAAGCATCGCCGCCCGTGCTCGAGAGCTATGGCTCTCGAGTCGGCCGTCCGACATAATGAAGCGGCGCAATGCCGATTCCTTGGACATGACCGACCCTCTCGCAGTCAGCTTTTGCGGACTGGACTTGAGCTCTCCCGTCATTCTGCTCTCCGGCTGCGTGGGCTTCGGCGAGGAATACACGCGCGTCGACGGCTTCAGCAACCGCGACGCCGGTGCCGTCGTGCTCAAAGGCGCCTACCTGAAACCGCGCCTGGGCAACCGGCCGCATCGAATCTGGGAAACGCCGGCCGGCATGCTAAACGCGATCGGCCTGCAAAATCCAGGCGTCGACGCGATCGTCGACGAGATCTTACCGAACTTGGATTTCTCCGAGACTCGATTTTTCGCCAACGTCTGCGGTTCGACGATCGAGGAGTACGCCGAGGTCACGCGACGCTTCGACGACTCCGCGATCGACGCCATGGAGATCAACATCTCTTGCCCCAACGTCAAGCAGGGCGGCGTCGAGTTCGGCAACAACCCTGAGATGTCGGGCAGGGTCGTTGCAGCGTGCAGGTCCGTCACGACCAAGCCCTTGATCGCCAAGCTGTCGCCGAACCAAACCGATATCGCGGCCAACGCCAGAGCCTGCATGGACGCGGGGGCGGATGCGCTCTCCGTGATCAATACCGTCATGGGCATGGCGATCGATACGGAATCCCGCCGACCCATCCTTGGCAACGGCAGCGGCGGCGTGTCCGGACCGGCGATACGTCCGATCGCGCTATACAAGGTTCACGAGGTATACCGGGAGGCCGGCCCGCGCGGCATCCCGATCATCGGTCAGGGCGGCATCGTTACCGCCAACGACGCGATCGAGTTCCTGCTCGCCGGCGCGACGGCGGTCGGCGTGGGCACCGCGCTCTTCTACGATCCGCTCGCCGCGAAAAAGATCAACGCGGGCATTGCCGACTATCTACGTCGGCACTCGCTCGGCTCAATCGTCGAGCTCGTCGGGCAATTGCGGTCACCCGACTGAGCGCATCAGCGCAGGTGCAACTCCAGGACGTCGCGATCGCGGACCAGGTGCTCAGGCCCGACCTGTTGCCCGTCGAAGACTCCGCTACCCCAGGCGCGAGCGTACTTCAGAGATCCGGCGAAGTCCTTGTGCACGAGCCGCGCGACGTCGAGCACGCTCGCGCCGCTGCGCAACGTGAAGGGTCTGGCCATTTCCGCCTGCTTACCCGGCGTCTTCGTATAAACCCGCAGGAGCTTCAAACCCTCGAAGAGCAGTCGCCCGATTCGATCCAGCCCCGCTCTCGTGGGCACCGACGCGGCGGTCGCTGGGAAGCTCACCCCCGCAAGCTCGCGTAGCGCGTCGATCGCGTCCGGATCGGGGTCGAGATCGGTCTTGTTGCCGACCAGCAAGGTAGGCAGATAGATCCTAAAAGGGTCGAGCGCCTCCTCATCGGCCTGGGTGCCCGGCGGCTCCAGCGTCGCGAAACCAGGCCAGGCAGCCGTCAGACTCACACGTTTCTCGTCGAGCTTGGCGAGGATCGCGCCTACGTGGTCCGTGCAGGCTGGATCGGAGATGTCGACGACGAGCAAGGCGGCATCGGCCGGCTGCAGCGCGTTGCCGTACCAGCTCTCGATGAAATCGGCATTCACCGGAGGCAGGTCGACGAGCTGTAGATAGATATCCTCGTACGGCAGCATGCCCGGCAACGGCTCGTGCGTCGTGTAGGGATACGGACCGATCTCGGCTTTGGAGCCGGTCAATGCCGCGTGCAGGCTCGACTTCCCGGCATTGGTCGGGCCGATCAACGCGATCTGCGCGGCACCTTCCGGCCGGATCGAGTGGACGGGTCCGCCGCGGCTCGCGGCTTTTCTGGGGCTCGCGATCTCATCGGACAACTGCTTGATGCGGCTCTTGATATCCGCCTGCAGATGCTCGGTGCCCTTGTGCTTGGGGATCGTTCGCAGCATTTCCTTGAGACAGCTGAGACGATCCCGCTCGTCGCGGGCTTCGCGGAAGGCCTGCTCGGCCTTCTTGTACTCCGGACTTAAGTTGGCTGGCATCGATTACCTTTGGAAGTATTATGCATGACTGCAATGGCGGCCGACTTGCCCGGCGGCGGCTACTCGTGTATCAGGTCACCGTGGAATTCCACCGGGCCGACGCGATTTGAACATCCACCCGACAGCGATTGTGTCCGACGGTGCGGAGGTATCCGCGCAGGCAACGGTTGGGCCCTACAGCGTGATCGCGGGAAAAGTCAGAATAGGCGCGCATACCGTCATCGAGTCGCACGTACGCATCGGCGGGGACTTCGGAGAGGTGTGCATCGGCGCTCACAACTACATCCAGAGCGGAGCCACCTTGGGCGGTCCTCCACAAGACTGGAGCTACCAGGGCGCGCAAACGAAGCTCGAAATCGGGGATCACAACCGGATCGGCGAAGGCGCGTCGGTGAATCTCGGCAGCGCCAAGGGCGGCGGCGTCACTCGAATCGGCAACGATACCTTCATCATGGCTTCGAGCCACGTCGGTCACGACTGTCAGATCGGCAACGGTGTCGTGCTGACGAACCTCGTGCAGCTCGCGGGACACGTGGTCGTCGAGGACAAGTGCATCGTCTCCGGTCTGGCCGCGGCGACACAGTTCGTGCGGCTCGGCCGGCTGAGCTTTGTCGCCGCCGGCGCGATCGCCAACAAGGACATCCTTCCTTATGCGATGGCGGAAGGGCATTGGGCCGTGCCGAGAGCGACAAACAAAGTCGGCCTGAAGCGCGCAGGCTTTTCCGCCGCCGAGATCAGAGAAGTCGACCAGGCGCTGCGGCTGTTGCTCGACCGTGCGCTTCCGGTATCGGAGGCGCTATCGCGTATCTCGGCGTGGGCGTCGAAGAGCCCGGCGATCGAGCATCTGCTGGAGTTCGTCACGGCGTCCGAGAGAGGCATCGCGCGACCGTGACCGCACTCAAGGTTGGCGTCATCGGCGTCGGCTATCTGGGCCGTTTCCACGCTCAGAAGTACCTCGCGATTGCCGGCGTCGAGCTCGTCGGCGTTTGCGACGTTCGTGCCGCCACCGGCCGCGCCGTCGCGCGCGAGTGCGGCGTCGAATTTTTCGGCGACGCCAGAGATCTGTTCGGCCGCGTGGACGCGGTCACGATCGCGACGACCACGGCCGCTCATTTCGGGCTTGCGAAGACGTTTCTCGAGCACGGCGTGCACGTGCTGGTCGAGAAGCCCATGACCACCTCGAGCGCTCAGGGTCGTGAGCTCACCGCGCTCGCCGAGCGGGCCGGCCTGACGTTGCAAGTCGGGCACGTCGAGCGCTTCAATCCGGCGCTGCTGGCGGCGCTGGATAAGCTCGGCGCAGCGCGATTCATCGAATGCCACCGGCTCACGCCGTTCAGGGCGCGCGGCGCCGACGTCAACGTGGTATTGGACCTCATGATTCACGATCTCGACGTCATCTTGTCGCTCATCGCGGGGAGCGTCGTCAGCGTATCCGCCGTCGGCATCCCCGTGTTGACGAACGATATCGATATCGCAAACGCGCGGATCGAGTTCGATACAGGCGCGATCGCCAACGTCACGGCCTCGAGGGTGTCGATGAGCGCCCAGCGCAAGTTCCGCGTGTTTCAGCGCAACCAGTATCTTTCCATCGACTTCGACAAGGGCAACGTGCAGCTCGTCACGCATCAAGCAGCCTCGGACGAGCGCGAAGCCAGCCTCGATGAGCAGAACTGGAGCCTGGAGAAAGGCGACGCCCTGCTCGCCGAGGTCACGGCCTTCGTCGAATCCGTGCGTGACCATCTGCCTTGCCGCGTTGGTGGCAGTGACGGCGTGGCTGCGCTGGAGCTCGCCGAGAGCATCGTCGCCGAGATCGAGCGGCGCGATTTCTAGCCGCTGAGCCGAGTTCTTTCCTAGGCCCCTTCGCCCTGGTAGCGGTCGTCCAGGCCGAGTTCCTTGAGCTTGCGCGTCAAGGTATTACGCCCCCATCCTAGAAGCTTTGCCGCCTGCAGACGCTTGCCCCGGGAGCGGCGCATGGCGGCCTCAATCAGAGTACGCTCGAACGCGGGCCGCGCCTCATCGAGGAGCGGGCGGTTGGGATCGCTGGCGAGCCTGCCAGCGGCCCAGCGGGCGAGGCCGGAGGTCCATTCGGCGCCTTGCGGCGCTCCCGATGCCGTGCCGCCGAGCTCGGGCGGCAGGTCGTACGCCGTTATCTCACGGCCGGCCGCAGTCACCGTGAGGCGACGGCACAGGTTCACGAGCTCGCGCACGTTGCCGGGCCAGTCGTAGTTGATGAACAGCTGCGTTGCCTCGGTGCTGAGCGTCTTGGGCACCAGCGACAGCTCCCCTGCGACTTGCTCGAGGTAGAAGCGCGCAAGCTCCAGCACGTCCTCGCGCCTCGCTCTCAAGGGGGGAACCTCGACGCGCATGACATTGAGACGGTGGAACAGATCGTCTCTGAACCGGCCCGCCTCAACGGCCCTCGCGAGATCCTGGTGCGTGGCGGCGACGACGCGGACGTCGACCCGCACGGTGTCCTGGCCGCCGACGCGGAAGAACTCCTTCTCGGCCAGAACTCTCAACAGACGCGTTTGCAACGCCGGCGACATATCGCCGATCTCGTCGAGGAACAGCGTACCGCCGTTCGCTTGCTCGAATCTGCCGATGCGCCGCTGGTCCGCGCCCGTGAAGGCGCCTTTTTCGTGACCGAAGAGCTCCGACTCGAGCAGCTCCGCCGCGATCGCCGAGGTATTCAGCGCCACGAAGGGTCGGCCGAATCTGGGCGAGTTCTCGTGCAACGCCCGCGCGACGAGCTCCTTCCCAGTTCCCGACTCTCCGGTGATCAACACCGTCATGCTGGTTCGCGAAAGTCGACCGATGGCCCTGAATACCTCCTGCATCGCCGGCGCCTGTCCGATGATGGTTTGTGCCTTCTCGGGCGCGTGCGGCTGCCCGTTGCCGGGCCGCGCCTGAGCCGCTCGGGAGATGAGCTCGACGGCTTCATCGATGTCGAAGGGTTTCGGCAAATACTCGAACGCGCCCCCTTTGTAGGCGGCGACGGCGCTGTCGAGGTCCGAGTGAGCGGTAATGACGATAACCGGCAAGTCCGGTTCCCGTTCCCGCAGGGCCTCGAGCAGCTCGAGCCCCGAGACATCGGGCATGCGGATGTCCGTCACCAATACGTCCGGCCTTGCGCTCTCGAGCGCGGTGAAGAACTGCGCGGCCGTCGGAAAACAGCGCGGTATCATATGCGCCTGCTTGAGTGCCTGTTCGAGAACCCAGCGCACGGATTCGTCGTCGTCGACGACCCAGACGGTTATTCCGGGCGTGATCATCGTGGCTTGACCTCGGGCCCACCGTCACTGAGCGGCAGGCGAATGAAAAACGTCGTCGCGCCGGGCTTGCTCGTGAACTCGATGAGGCCGCCGTTGCGACTCACGAGATCCTGCGCGATCGTCAGCCCCAGTCCCGTGCCCGTTGGCTTGCCGGTCACGAGCGGATAGAAGACCGTGTTCGCCAACTCCTTCGGGATGCCCGGACCGTTGTCCTCGAGCTCGATGGACAGAACCAGCCGATGCTTCTTACCGGCGAGCGTATGGTTAGTCAACGCGCGCGTTCTCAAGATCAGCCTGCCGTTGCGGCTATCGACCGCCTGCATCGCGTTGCGCGCCACGTTCAGCACGGCTTGAATGAGCTGATCCCTATCGACCACGGTTCGCGGCAAGCTCGGATCGTAGTCGCGTACCAGTGTGACACCCGCCGGCTTCTCGGCTTCGATGAGGTGACCGACGTGCTCCGTCACCTCATGCAGATTCACGGAGCTCAGGCGCGGTTGGCTTCCCGCGCGCAGAATCCCGTCGACGAGCGCCGCCAAGCGGTCGGCCTCGTCGATGATCACGCGGGTATAGGCCTTCATCTCCGCGTTGGGTAGCTGGCGCTCGAGCAGCTGCGCAGCGCCGCGCAGCCCTCCGAGCGGATTCTTCACTTCATGAGCGAGCTGACGAATGATTCTGCGGCTGAGCCGTTGCTGCGCCCGCAGCTCTTCCTCGCGCCGCAGTTGCCGATCGCGCTGGGTATCGAACAGCTCCAGCAGCAAGTAGTCGGAGTAATCGTCTACGAGACCCGCCCTGCAGTCGAGGATGACTTCGCGATCGGCGACCCGCGCCTGCAGCTCACGGCAACCGTAAGTAAGCCCGCTTTGCAGAACTCGATGACAAAGGCCCACGAGCTCCTCGGCCGGCAATACCAGCTCCGCGAGCGCCCGCCCGAGGGCCTGGCGGCGGCTGGTGCCGAGCAGGGCCTCCGCCGCGGCATTCAGGTAGACGACCTTGAGATCGGGCGCAAGCACGACGACGGCGGTCGTCAGGCCTTGCAGCACGCCGTCGCCGGTCGGACCGCCGCGTCTTGCGAACGCAGCGACCGTGCTCGGGTTGCCTCCCGGCTTCGTCCCGGGCGATGCGGCCACGACAGCGTTGCGCCAAGCTCCGGCCGGCGTAGGTTCCGCTCGTTGGAGGAAGGTCGGTTGCTGTCCTAGGGCGCGTTCGGCGCGTTCGGCGTGTTCGGCCGATTCGGTGCGTTCGGCGTATTGGGCGTACCGGGCGTATTGGGCGCGGCGGTGTTGTTCGGATTCAGGATGCTCGTTTGCTGCACCATGAACGTCACCGCCAGGGAACGCAGCACCTCGCCCCCGGCCGTGTCGAGCACCACGACCTGTAATGTATGCAGGCCGCGAAATACGTCCGGTAGCTGAAACTGCGTGCTTCGCGCTCCGACATCGATCAGCTGGCCATCCAGATAGGCGCCCAGATGATGGCCCTGCTGCAAGCCCGGACTGAGCTCCACCTGCACGTCGAGCACCGAGCCGATGTTCCACAGCGTCTCTTGCTGTGACGGTTGCAGCACGTTGAAGACATTGTAGGGGCGCGTCGCTGCGGCCCCCTGAGGTGAGGTCGATTCCGGCGCCGCGCCGGCCGGCGAAACGGCAGCGGGGGCGGAGTATCCTTGCGCGCCGCGGAGCTGAATCGGTGTGGCGCCCGGATACGGCCGATCCGAGTAATGCACCTGTCCGTTCTCGTCGGTCCAGGTATAAGCCTGCTGACCGAAGACCGGAGAACAGAGCAAACTTGCGAGTAACAGCCACCTTTTCATTCCCCAAGCTTAGCGCCAATATTTGGCTGCTGCCAGGACGGGGGCGGACTTTCGAGAACTCCGCCCCCGGTGTCGCGATTTAACAAAAAACCCGCTCGACGCTCCGCTTCAGAGGCTGTAGTACATGTCGAACTCGACGGGATGCGTCGTCTTCCGCAGCCGGGTGACGTCGTTCATTTTGAGCGCGATGTAAGCGTCGATGAGATCGTCCGAGAACACGTCACCCGCCTTCAGGAAAGCACGGTCCGCGCTGAGCTCGTTGAGAGCCTGCTCGAGCGAAAAGCAGACCGTGGGGATACCCGCCTCTTCCTCGGGCTCGAGATCGTACAGGTCCTTGTCCATCGGATCCCCTGGGTGGATCTTGTTCCGAATGCCGTCGAGACCGGCCATGAGCATCGCGGCGAACGCGAAGTAGGGGTTGCCGGCCGAGTCGGGGAACCGCACCTCGATACGGCGGGCTTTTGGGTTGGCGACCCACGGGATGCGGATCGACGCCGACCGATTCCGCGCCGAGTACGCCAGCAATGTCGGGGCCTCGAAGCCCGGAACGAGCCGTTTGTAACTGTTGGTCGTGGGGTTGGTGAACGCGTTGATCGCCTTGGCGTGCTTGATGATCCCGCCGATATAAAACATCGCGATTTCCGACAAGCCCCCATAACCATCGCCCGTGAACAGGTTCTTGCCGTCCTTGGCCAGCGATTGATGCACATGCGCCCCGTTGCCGTTGTCGTCGACCAGCGGCTTCGGCATGAACGTCGCGGTTTTTCCGTAGGACTGCGCCACGTTCATGACGACGTACTTGAGAATCTGCACCTGGTCGCCCTTTTCGACCAGCGTGCCGAACTTCACCCCGATCTCGTTCTGACCGGCCGTGGCGACTTCATGGTGATGGACCTCGGTGACTAGTCCCATCTCCTCGAGCGCCAAGCACATGGCGGAGCGAATGTCGTGTAACGAATCGACGGGCGGCACCGGGAAATAGCCGCCTTTGATGCCGGGACGATGTCCTAGATTACCGTCCTCGTACTCCTTCGCCGAATGCCAATGGGCTTCGGTCGATTCGACCGCGTAGAACGCGCCCTGCATGGTCGCGCCCCAGCGAACATCATCGAATACGAAGAACTCGTTCTCAGGCCCGAAATAGGCGGTGTCGGCGATGCCCAATGAACGCATGTGAGCTTCCGCGCGTTTCGCGAGCGACCGCGGGCAGCGTGCATAGCCCTGCATGGTGCTCGGCTCGACGACATCGCAACGCAGGTTCAGAGTGGTTTCCTCGGAGAAGATATCGATCACCGCGGTGGGGGGATCCGGCATCAGAATCATGTCCGACTCGTTGATGCCCTTCCAACCGGAGATGGACGAGCCATCGAACATCTTGCCGTCCTCGAAGAAACTCTCATCTATGGTATGAGCCGGCACGGTGACATGCTGCTCCTTGCCACGGGTGTCGGTGAAACGCAGGTCGATGAACTTTACGTCTTTATCTTTTAGTTGCTTGAAAATGTCCGCAGGCGACATGGTGTTCCTCCATTGCTATTCGTTGTCGAGGTCTGCTTGAACTACGCAGACCGGCCGGCCAATCGGGTGACCAGGCTTTGGCAAAAACCCTTCCCCCGTGCAAAATTAAGTTCGAAACGTTCCAGGCAGAGTCAGGTCACTCCGCTTTCTCAGAGCCTCTTGCATGTGCAGAATTTGTGCCAGTCGCAGGGCCTCGACAAACCCTTGTTTTACTTGGCACATTTCGCGTTGACATAGTGCATGACGCACCCAAACAATGCAAGAAAGCCGGCAAGCTGCTCAATTATAGTGCGTGACTTCCCAGTTTGGCGCGGACTGCGAGCGGCCCGTTCGCGGGTGTACGCGGCTATACTGGCGCGCTTCGCGGGCCGCCGGGCGTCCTGGGGAACTACATGGATCTGATGGAAAAACTCGTGTCGCTCTGCAAGCGGCGCGGCTATATCTTCCCCTCCAGCGAGATTTACGGCGGGCTGAACGGCTGCTGGGACTATGGGCCGCTCGGCGTCGAGCTCAAGCGGAACATCAAGGAGGTTTGGTGGCAGGACATGATCGGCCATCACGACGAAACCGCCGCGCCGGCGGGCGCGCCCGGAACCTTCGCGATGGTCGGCCTGGATTGCTCCATCCTGATGAATCCCGCCGTTTGGGAGGCGAGCGGCCATGTCTGCGGCTTCAACGATCCGATGGTCGATTGCCGCGAAACCAAGAACCGCTATCGGGCCGATCAGTTGGTCGTCTACCGGATCGTTCCCGCCGACGACCCGCATGCCGCTCTTCGGCCAGAGGAGCCGTTGTTCGCGGCCCCGGGTGAAGTCGGGCAAACTCCCGACGACGAGCTCATCGCCGTGCACCGCAAAGCGGTCGAATCCATCCGCAAGCGCATCGGAGAGATAAGCCTGGTGCCGTTGCCAGACGCGCTCAGAGATTCGGCGCTGCGTGCGCGCACCTTCGCTCCGGGGGCGAAGTCGGCCGGTTCCCTGACGGCCCCGAGAGCCTTCAACCTCATGTTCAAAACCCACGTCGGCGCCTTGGACGACAACTCCAGTGTCGCCTACCTGCGGCCGGAAACGGCGCAGGGGATTTTCGTCAACTTCAAGAATGTTTGCGATACGGCCCGCGTCAGGCTGCCTTTCGGCATCGGACAGATCGGCAAGGCGTTTCGCAACGAGATCAATCCGCGGAACTACACTTTTCGAAGCCGAGAGTTCGAGCAGATGGAGATCGAGTTCTTCTGCCGTCCGGTCGACGCCGAGGCGTGGTACCGCTATTGGCGAGACCGGCGTTACCGCTGGTATGTCACGCTCGGCCTGACGACGGAGCGGCTGCGGCTCAGGGAGCACGGCCGCGAGGAGCTCGCACACTATGCCTCAGCCTGCGCCGACGTCGAGTACGCGTTTCCATTCGGCGTCAGCGAGCTCGAGGGCATCGCGAATCGGACCGACTTCGACCTCGAGCAACACATGCAAGCCAGCGGCAAAGACTTACGTTACTTCGACGACCAGGCCGCCGACGACCAGGGGCGCAAGTTTCTGCCGCATGTCATCGAGCCGTCTGCCGGCGCGGATCGAGCGGCACTCGCTTTCCTCTGCGAGGCCTACTGCGAGGATCAGATAGGCGGAGAGCCCAGAACGGTGCTCAAGCTACACCCGCGGCTCGCACCGATCAAAGTTGCGGTGCTCCCGCTGGTCAAGAAGGAGGGCATGCCCGAGAAGGCCTTGGCGCTCTACCGGGAGATCAAGGCCGGCTGCAACGCGTTCTACGACGAGAAGGGCGCGATCGGCAGGCGTTACCGGCGCCAAGACGAGGCAGGAACGCCGTACTGCGTAACGGTCGACGGCCAAACGCTGGTCGACGGCACGGTCACCGTGCGCGAGCGCGACAGCTGCGCGCAGCAGCGACTGCCCGGCGATGGCCTCGCGTCCTACCTTGCCGACCGGCTGAAACGAGGCTGATCGGCAGTCGCGACCGCCTGGCATGGCACCGCAACGCAAGCTCATCGTTCTCGACCGGGACGGCGTCATCAATTACGACTCCGATGACTACATCAAGAGCCCCGCGGAGTGGGTGCCGCTGCCGGGAAGTCTCGAGGCCATCGCGCGCCTGTGTGGCGCCGGATTCGAGGTTTATGTCGTCAGCAACCAGGCCGGCATAGGGCGCGGCTTGGTCGCCGCGGAGGAGGTCGAACGGATCCACGCGAAGATGCGCGCCGCGGTCAAAGCCGCCGGCGGGTGCCTTCACGGAATTTACTACTGCCCGCACCACCCCGCTGACCGGTGTGCATGCCGCAAGCCCAACACGGGCTTGCTGCTGGAGCTGAAAGCCGCCGCCGGCCTCAAATCGTTCGCCGGCGTGCCGCTGATCGGCGATAAGCCATCCGACCTCGAGCTTGCGGCGCGGGTCGGCGCCCGCGGCATTCTGGTCCTCAGCGGCAAGGGTCGGGAGACTGCGGCGGAGCTGCCTAGCCGCGCCACCGAGACCTTTCGGGATCTGGACGAGGCCGTCACGGTGCTGCTGGGCGAGGCGCGAGCATGACAAGACTTCGGCAGTCGCTGGGCTCGATTGCGTTCACGTCCTATCTGTTCCTGTCGGTCCCGTTCTACTCCATCGCCGCGTTTGCGGCGGCGCCGTTTTCGCGCTTCGCAAGCTACCGGATAGCGGTCGCATGGGCCGCCTCGGTGCTGTTCTGGCTCAAGACCCTGTGCCGGCTCGACTTCAAGGTCGAGGGCCGCGAGCACCTCGGCGGCGAGAACTGCGTGGTGTTGCTCAAGCACTCCTCCGCATGGGAAACCATTGCACAGTTCGTCATCTTTCCGCGTCAAACCTGGGTCATGAAGCGCGAGCTGTTGTGGGTGCCGATACTCGGTTGGGTGCTGTTGCTGTTTCGGCCGATCGCCATCGATCGCAAGGGAGGCCGAGCCGCCGTCGAGGAGGTCTTGGCGCAAGGCCGTGCGAGGTTGGAGCAAGGCTATTGGGTCATGATCTTCCCCGAGGGAACCCGCGTGGCCGTGGGCGAGCAGCGGCGCTACGGCCTAAGCGGCGCGCTGCTCGCCGAGCTGAGCGGCCGAGCGGTCATCCCCGTGGCCCACAACGCCGGCGTGTTCTGGCCGCGGCGCGTCTGGCTGAAACGTCCCGGCACCATCAGCTTGATCATCGGGCCGCGCATAGAGACGCGCGGGCGCGACGCGCGCAGCGTCAACAGCCAGGTCCAGGAGTGGATCGAGTCCCGGCAAAAGGCGTTCGATCCCCCGGCCTGAGCCGCCCTTTCCAGCGCCGCCGCGCGGGTTAGACGTCGATGTTGCTGGCGGCGAGCGCGTTGTGCTCGATGAACTCGCGGCGCGGCTCGACCTGGTCACCCATCAGCGTGGTGAAGATTTCGTCGGCTGCGACCGCATCTTCGATCCTCACCTGCAGAAGACGGCGCGTCTCGGGATTGACGGTGGTTTCCCAAAGCTGCTCCGGGTTCATCTCGCCCAAGCCCTTGTAACGCTGGATCGTCTGACCCTGCTTGGCCTGCTCCATGAGCCAGTCGATCGCTTCGGGTAAGCTCGCAACCTCCCGGCGCTCCTTGCCACGTTTCACGTACCCTCCGGGTCCCAGCAAGCCTTTCAGATTCGCGCCTATTGTCGCGATACGCTGATACTCCGGGGAGCGAAAAAAGCCCCGGTGCAACACCTTGACGGTCTTGGTGCCATGATGCTCACGAACGATCTCGATCGCGACGTCCGCGGCGGCGGCCTGCTGTAGCGCGACGCGGTAGCGCGGCCCGGTGCCGTTCAGCAACACCAACCGCTCCTCGAGCTGGCCGCACCAGGTCTGCAAGCGTTTTCGATCGGAGAAGCCGGCGTCGCCGAGCGTCGGCATCCACATCATCGCCCGCAGAACATTCTCGTCATAGCGCTGCCCCCAACGCTGAATGATTGCCTTCACCTCCATGTACTGGTGAGCCAGCGTTTCCAGGGACTGCCCCGCGATCGCAGGCGCCTCTGGGCTCACGTGAAGCTCGGCATCCTCGATTGCGCTGCTGAGCAGCAAGGCGTTGAGCTCGGCATCATCTTTAACATAATATTCCTGCTTGCCCCGTTTGAGCTTATAGAGCGGCGGCTGAGCGATAAAGATATGGCCTCGCTCGATGAGCTCCACCATTTGTCGATAGAAAAACGTGAGCAACAGCGTGCGAATGTGTGAGCCGTCGACGTCAGCGTCGGTCATGATGATGATGCGGTGATAGCGCAGCTTGTCGGGCTCGAAATCCGCCCGGCCGATGCCGCAGCCCAGCGCCGTGATCAGCGTGCCCACCTCCGGGGATTGCAGCATCTTGTCGAATCGCGCCTTCTCCACGTTCAGGATCTTTCCTTTGAGCGGCAGGATCGCTTGAGTGCGCCGGTCCCGGCCCTGCTTGGCCGAGCCGCCGGCCGAATCACCCTCGACGAGGAACAGCTCCGAGAGGGCCGGGTCCTTTTCCTGACAGTCGGCGAGCTTGCCGGGGAGGCCTGCGACGTCGAGCGCGCCTTTGCGGCGCGTCATCTCGCGGGCTTTCCTCGCGGCCTCGCGTGCGCGCGCGGCGTCTATGATCTTGCCGACGATGCTCTTGGCTTCCGCGGGATGCTCGAGAAGAAACTCGTCGAGCTCCGCGGCGACGGCCGACTCGACCGCACCCTTGACCTCCGAGGAAACCAGCTTGTCCTTTGTTTGCGAGGAGAACTTGGGGTCCGGCAACTTCACCGACAGCACCGCAGTCAGCCCCTCACGGGCATCGTCGCCCGAGGTCGCGACGCGCTCCCTGCGGCTGATGCCCTCACGCTCGATGTAGCCGTTGAGGGTCCGGGTTAAAGCCGCGCGAAAGCCCGCCAGGTGCGCACCGCCATCGCGCTGGGGAATGTTGTTCGTATAGCAGAAAGTGCCTTCCTGGTAGCCATCGTTCCATTGCATCGCGAGCTCAACCTGGACGGCGCCTCGGCTCTTTTGGAAGTACATGATCGTTGGATGGATGGGCGTCTTGTTGCGATTGAGGTGCTCGACAAAAGCCTTAATTCCTCCTGCAAATTCAAAGACATCCCGGCGCCCGTCACGCTCGTCACCGAGCGTGATACGGACCCCGGAGTTGAGAAAAGAAAGCTCCCGCAAGCGCTTCGCCAACACGTCGTAGTCGAACTCGATGTTCGAGAAAATCGTTGAGCTCGGCTTGAAGCGGATGGTGGTCCCGGTCCGGGTGGTGCTGCCGACGGCTTCGATCGGCGCCTTCGGCTCGCCCATCGAGTAGATCTGCTTGTAGACTTGGCCGGCTCTATGGATCGTGAGCTCCAGCGTCTCAGAAAGCGCATTGACGACGGAAACGCCGACGCCATGCAAGCCGCCGGAGACCTTGTAGGAATTGTCGTCGAATTTTCCGCCGGCGTGCAGCACGGTCATGATGACCTCGGCGGCCGAGCGTCCTTCGTCTCGATGGATGTCGACTGGTATACCGCGACCGTTGTCGGTCACCGTGACCGACTCGTCCGAGTGAATGGTAACGACGATATCGGTGCAATGGCCCGCAAGCGCCTCGTCGACCGAGTTGTCCACGACCTCAAACACCATGTGGTGCAGGCCGGAACCATCATCGGTATCACCGATGTACATGCCCGGCCGCTTGCGGACGGCATCTAAGCCCTTTAAGACCTTGATACTCTTGGAAGTATAGTCGTCCTGACGCATACCTTAGGCAGCCCCTTGCAAAGCCGATCCATTATAGCACCGGGGAGACCTTGCCCTGTTCCACGTGGAACACCGGAAAGCCGCCCGCCGGCGGAAGCGTGGCCTCCGACAGGCCGGTCATGATGAGCTGTGCCGGCAAGCCGTCAAGGACGTCCATGAGTCTACGGAACGAGCCGCTATCGAGCTCGGCGGCGGGGTCGTCCACCAGCAGCGTGCCGGCATCGCCATGGGCATCCGCGAAGACCCGTGTTTGGCCGACGACCATTGCCGCCGCGACCAGCTTCTGCTGGCCGCGGGACGCCGCCTCGCGCACCGCACGGTCACCCACGGCAACGCGCAGGTCGGCCCGGTGCGGGCCGACCTGCGTCGAGGCGAGATGGCGGTCCCGTTGCCGCGAACGCCGCAGCGCCTCAGCGAGCGGAATCTCCGCCGCCCATCCCCCCCGATAGCTAAGCTGAATCGGTTGGCCCACCAGAGACACACCGAGTTCCGCTACAGTTTTCTCCAGCAGCTCGAAGTACCTCCGACGGGCTGCGTGCACGGCTTCGCCGGCTTCCACCAGGCCCGTGTCCCAGATCGAGGTGTCCTGCCCCAGCTTGAGCCCGGCATTGCGTTGGCCGAGGACCCTTCGATACCTCTGCCAATCCTCGAGAAACCGACGTTCCACGTGGAACACTCCCCAATCCAGGAAGCGGCGGCGCGTGCTCGGTGCTCCTTCGATTAGCTGATGGATATTCGGCTCGATCACGTTTATCGGCAGCAGCCGCGCGAGCGCCGCCACACCGCCGCTGGTGGACCCATCGACCCGTGTCTCGAGACCACTTTCGCCTAGCTGGAGCCCCAGCCGATGGTGTCCGCCGTTCCTCTGAACTTCCCCATAGACCGCCATGCCCACCTGGCCGTGACGGACCAGCAGGCGATTGTGACGCGTCCGAAAAGACCGCCCCCGTCCAAGCAAGTACGCGGCTTCCAAGAGGCTCGTTTTACCTGCGCCGTTGGGGCCGTAGATATACGTTCGCTGCCGGCTCAGCGTCAGCTCGGCCTGTTCGATACAACGGAAATCCCGAATGCGTACCAGCTTCAGCGGCACTGGCGGGATAAGGCCGCGCGGCCGCGCTAGAGTCTCATGGGCATCACGACGAAGCGCGTGTCCTGCTGCCCCGGTGCCCTAATCAAGCAGCTCGAGTTCGCGTCGCCGAGCCCGAGCTCGACCTTGCCGCTGTCGACGGCACCGAGCGCATCGAGTAAGTAGTTGACATTAAAGCCAATTTCCATAGCCTCGCCGGCATACTCCACCTCCAAGACCTCTTCCGCTTCCTCTTGCTCGGGATTGTTCGCCTGCATAGTGACGCGATTCCGATCGAGGCTCAGGCGAACACCACGGTACTTTTCGTTCGAGAGAATCGCTGCGCGCTGCAGCCCGGCTCGTAACTCCTCGCGTTCCGCCAGCAGCATGTGAGGAGGATCCTTCGGCACGACTCGTTCGTACTCCGGAAAGCGACCATCGATGAGCTTCGAAGTGAACCGGATGCTGTCTACCTGGACGCGCAGATGGTTGCTGCCGAGGGTCAGCTCGATGTCACCCTCTCCCTCGAGTAGTCGAGAAAGCTCAAGAACACCTTTCCGCGGCACGATGACTTGCTCGTCCTTTTCCGCAGGCTTTTCCAGCTTCATCTCACTGAGCGCCAGTCGGTGCCCGTCCGTGGCTACCGCACGCAGGGTCGAGCCAGCCGTTTCGAGCAGCAGGCCGTTGAGGTAGTAGCGTACGTCCTGCTGCGCCATCGAAAACTGCGTCTTCTCGAGCAGATGCCGAAATTGCCCGCGGTCAAGCTTGAGGCTCTGCTGCACCACCACCTCGTCCACCGTCGGGAAGTCCCCCGCCCGCAGCGTCGACAAAGTGAAGCGGCTGCGGCCGGCCTTCACAGTAACGCGGCCACCACTCAGCGCCACCTCTACCGCCGCGCCCTCCGGCAACGCTCGGCAGATGTCGTGAAGCTTGCGCCCAGGGACCGTCGTCTCACCCGTTCCGCTGACCTCCACCTCTGCCTGCGCCCGCAACTCCACCTCAAGATCCGTTGCCGTTACGGTCAGGCCTTTTTCGTCAACCGCCAACAGAATGTGAGACAGAATTGGCATCGTCTGACGTCGTTCCACGACCCCGATGATTGCGTGCAGAGGTTTAAGGATCGCTTCTCGGGATGCGCTGAACTTCATGACGTGACGTCCCTATAACTATGTCTTAATATTAGAAAGACTGTAACTATTATTAACCCTTGCCGAGGCTGGGGAAAACCCTAATTTTACTTTTTAATTCAATATCTTACTTTATAGATTCCAGCTAGGAAAAGGTTCCTTGAGCCTGGGGATATCGTGTGCGCGTGGGCATCCCTGCACGCTATCCACAGCTTATCCACCATCAGCCCGTCAAGGTCCTCCACAGGTTGTTGTAATCCTCAAGGACACGCGTCTCCGTCTCGCGAAGAAGCTTCACGCGTCGGCAGGCGTGGAGGACAGTCGTGTGGTCACGGCCACCGAAAGCGTCACCGATCTCCGGCAGGCTGTGGGTCGTCAGTTCCTTGGCGAGTGCCATGGCGATCTGGCGCGGTCGCGTGATCGACCGGCTGCGGCGTTTGGAAAGCAAGTCGGCAACGCGGATCTTGAAATACTCGGCTACGGTCTTCTGTATGTTGCTGATCGTGACGAGCTTGTCCTGGGCGGCCAACAGATCCCGTAACGCATCCTTGGTGAACTCCAAGGTGACAGGCTGGGCGGTGAAGCGGGAATTGGCAATCACGCGGCGCAAAGCGCCCTCGAGCTCACGCACGTTCGAGCGAATCCGCTTGGCGATGAAAAACGCAACTTCTTCCGGCAGCAGATGGCCTTCCGCTGCCGCCTTGCTCATGAGGATCGCGACGCTGGTCTCGAGCTCCGGCGGCTCGATGGCTACGGTCAGCCCCCAGCCGAACCGCGACTTCAGACGCTCCTCCAGTCCGGAGACCTCTTTCGGATAGCGATCGCAGGTCAAAATGATCTGACGCTGCCCCTCGAGCAAGGCATTGAAAGTATGAAAGAACTCCTCCTGAGAGCGCTCTTTGCCGGCAAAGAACTGGATGTCGTCGATGAGCAGCACGTCGAGGGAGCGATAGCTGCGCTTGAAGTCCGCGATCGTGTTGTGCTGTAAGCCCCGCACCATGTCCCCTACGAAACGTTCGGAGTGAATATAGGCCACCTTGGCGGCTGGCTCGCGCTGTAAAATGTCGTTGCCGACCGCGTGCATGAGATGGGTCTTGCCGAGGCCGACGCCGCCGTAAATGAAAAGCGGGTTGTAGGCCATCCCGGGATTCGCGGCGACCTGCAGGGCGGCGGCGCGTGCGAGCTGATTGCTCTTGCCTTCGACGAAATTCGCGAACGTAAAGCTCGAGTTGAGGCGGCTGCCGAGGATCGGCCGGCGCGGCTCGCCGCGGGCATCGGCGACAGTCCGCGCCGCCAGTGGCGGGCGCCGGCTGCCGACCTCGAGCTGCACGGGGAGCGGAGCTGCAACCGCATGGATCCGCTCCAGGCAATGCTCCTGAATCCAGTCGACGACGAAGCGGTTCGGCGCCAGCAGCCTGAGGGACTGGTTCTCCTCGATGGCTTGTAACGGTCGCACCCAGGTGCTGAACTGCTGTTCCGTCAACTCACGCTGTAACGCTCGAAGGCATTCGCTCCATAGGGAGCGGTGCGGGGCGGGTTTCGCTTCCACGGGCATTCTTCTTAAGATTGGTTTGTCGGCAACGTTAGTGTACGCGATGAGACGAACGCCCAACGTCTCGAGAGTCTATAACGGCTCCGCACTCGTTATCCACCAAATCCTCGGGGGCCGTCGCTATTGACAGCTCCAGCGCCCGCGCGTAGAGTTCCCAGCTCGCGCGCGCGAGCACATCTCTTTGTTTATCCAGAACTTTTTGATGGACCGTCACACGGGGCGAGCCTGCTATGAAACGAACTTTTCAACCGAGCAATCTCAGACGCAAGCGAACCCATGGTTTTCGAGCACGCATGGCAACGAAGAACGGCAGGCAGGTTTTGAGCCGGCGACGCGCCAAGGGTCGGGCACGGTTAACGCCCTAAAAGCGTCCCGAAGCTCGCCAGTCGGCAACGCCGCGTCAAACCGATTCACTCGCCGACAACGGCTGACGCGAGCGGCGGAATTCGATCGCGTCTTCGCCCGACCACTGCGGTCCTCCGACGAATACTTCACCGTGCTGGCTCGTGACAACGACGGCAAGGGGCCGAGATTGGGCCTGGTGGTTTCACGGCGGGCGGCGAAATCGGCGGTGCAACGCAACCGGCTCAAGCGACTGACGCGCGAGACTTTTCGACTTCACACCGAGCTGCCGTCAGTGGACTTCGTGGTGCTGGCGAGGGCGCCAGCCGATGCAGCAAGCAATCCGCGATTACGTGCTAGTCTCGGGGGGCATTTCTCCGACTTGGCGCGACGGTCCGGCTCCGCACCGCATGGATAATCTCAGACTGTTCATCTGGATGACCTTGATGGTGATGATCTGGTTCACCTACCGAGCCTGGGTCGAGGACTATGCCCCGGACCCGCCAGCCGCGGGGGTCACGGCGCCGCAGGGCGGCTTGCCGGAGCTGCCGTCGGCACCGGTTGACGAGGCTTTGCCGGATATCCCGTCGCTGTCGCCGGCGGCTGCCAGCCCGGCGCCGGCCGCCGGCGCGCCGAGCATGCCGGTTCGCGTGACGACCGATGTTCTCGATCTCGTCATCGACAGCCGCGGCGGCGACCTGGTGCGAGCCGACGTGCTCGACTACCCGGTGGACAAAGCCCAACCCGACGTGCCGGTGCGGCTGCTCGACTACACCGATGAGGGTCGCTGGGTTTACCAGAGCGGCTTCCGGACTCTCGAAGGGGACGACGAGCCCAACCACCTTGCGGCCTTCACGAGCGCCGCGCAGAGCTACGCGCTGGCCGAGTCCGTGGACACGCTCGAGGTGACTTTGGAATGGGATCGTCCTGGGCCCATTCGCGCCACCAAGACCTACCATTTCGAGCGCGGCAGCTACGCCATCGGGCTGACGCTCGCGATCGAGAACCGCTCGGCGATGCCGTGGAGCGGCGCAGCCTACGCGCAGCTCGTTCGTCACCACGTCCCAGTGGAGCGTTCCTACGTCTCGGTGGATTCTTATTCGTTCCGCGGCCCTGTGCTCTACGATGGGGACCGGTATGAAAAGCTCGATGTAGACGACCTCGCAGAGGAGCCCATCAGCCGCGTCGTCACCGGCGGCTGGCTGGCCGGCATACAACACCATTTCCTCGCTGCTGCAGTACCGCCGGCGGAAGACTCGCTTCGCTATCAGGCGGCGATGCGTGGCTCGCAATACGTGCTCACGGCGCTGAGCGAGCTTCGGCAGCTCGGTCCCGGGGAGCGGTTCGAATATCCGCTTCAGCTCTTCGTCGGGCCGAAAATACAGACCCAGCTCGCCGAGACGGGCGAGGAGCTCGAGCTCACCGTGGACTACGGGATGTTGACCATCCTGGCACAGCCGCTATTCTGGGTGTTGAGCAAGATTCATGGCTTCGTCGGCAACTGGGGCTGGTCTATCGTGCTCTGCACGCTGCTGATCAAGCTCGCTTTCTACAAGCTGACCGAGACGAGCGGGCGCTCGATGGCGAAGATGCGCAAGGTGCAGCCGCGGCTCAAGGCGCTCCAAGAGCGTTTTAAGGACGACCGCCAGGCGCTGAGTCAGGCGATGATGGAGCTCTACAAGAAGGAAAAGATCAACCCGGCGGCGGGTTGCCTGCCGATCCTGATCCAGATGCCGTTTTTCTTTGCGTTCTATTGGGTGCTGATCGAGAGCGTCGAGATTCGCCAGGCGCCTTTCGCCCTTTGGATCAACGATCTGTCCGTACGCGATCCCTACTTCGTGTTGCCGCTGTTGATGGGTGCCGCGATGCTGCTGCAGACCCGCCTGAATCCGGCGCCCCCGGATCCGATTCAAGCCCGCGTGATGCAAATCATGCCGATCGCATTTACGGCCATGTTCGCGTTCTTCCCTGCGGGTCTGGTTCTGTACTGGCTGACGAATACCGCTTTGTCGATCCTGCAGCAGTGGCGCATCAACAGAGTGATCGCCGCCTAGCGCGGCGGTACAGGCTCTAAGGACTGGGGCCCGGGGCCTTCAGCACGACTGTCGGCAGATGAGCGGTCACCGAGATACCATCGCCGCGCTGGCGACGCCACGGGGACGCGGCGCAATCGCGATCGTGCGAATCTCCGGCGACGCCGCGCGAGGCATCGCGGAGGCACTGAGCGCATCGAAGCTCGAGCCGCGGTGTGCAAAGCTGTGCCGCTTCGAGGACCGCAGCGGCCAAACCGTCGATCACGGTCTCGCGCTTTACTTTCCGGCCCCGCATTCGTTCACGGGAGAAGACATCGTCGAGCTCCATGGGCACGGTGGACCGATCGTCAGCGATCAACTTCTGGCGGTAGTTCTGGAGTCGGGCGCGCGGCTCGCCGAGCCCGGCGAGTTCACGCTGCGCGCCTTTCTCAACGACAAGCTGGACCTCACGCAAGCAGAAGCGATTGCGGATCTCATCGACAGCGGCTCGCGGGCCGCTTCGCTGGCGGCGCTGCGCTCGCTGGAAGGCCGGTTCTCGGCGGAGGTTTTCGCCCTCCAAGCGGCGCTCACCGAGCTCCGCGTGCAGCTCGAGGCCCGGCTCGACTTTGCCGACGAGGAGCTCGAGCTCGACGATGCCCGGCAGCTGGCCGCGGGCTTCGAAGCCTGGCTTCGGGCGATCGAAGCCCTGCTCAATACCGCGCGCAACGGCGCGATCCTCCGTGACGGGCTCGCGATCGTCATCGCCGGCCCGCCGAACGCAGGTAAGTCGAGTCTGCTCAATCGGCTCGCAGGCTACGATGCCGCGATCGTCACCGCCATTGCGGGCACGACGCGCGATCCGCTGAAGGAGTTCCTGTCACTCGACGGCCTGCCGATCAACCTCGTCGATACAGCGGGCCTGCGCGATTCCGACGACCCGATCGAGGTCGAGGGCATCCGCCGCAGCCGCGAAGCCGCGCGGCGGGCGGACCGGCTGCTCTGGGTCGTCGAGATCGGGTCGGATCTGTCCACGGCGCTGCGTCATGTCAGAGAGACTTTCGGCGAAGGGCTTGGGGTCACCGTCATCGAGAACAAGGCCGATCTGGTCGACGCAAAAGCCGCGGCGTTCGAAGTCGACGGCGTGCCCGTGATCCGCATCTCGGCATTGACTGGCGAGGGGGTGCCGCTCGTCGGCGACCACCTCAAGGCCCTGGCGGGCTACGCCGGCGAGGGCCACGGCGCGCTGAGCGCGCGGACGCGACATGTCGACGCGCTCAAGCGCGCCCGAGAGAGCGTCGAGGCCGCCCGGGAACAATTTCTCGGCGCACACGCTCTGGAGTTCGCCGCCGAGGAGTTGCGCGGCGCGCAACTCTCCCTCGGCGAGATTACCGGTGAAATCACCAGCGACGATCTGCTTGGAGAGATTTTCAAGGACTTTTGCATCGGCAAGTAGGCTAAGGGGCACGGTTCTTGCATCTCCAACAGTGCCGTGAGCGCGGTGCGAACCCCTTGTGATCGACGCTCGTCGGTTTCAACTTCGTGTCGGACGCCTTGGCACTTTTCGATGGCGACTTTGCTGGGTACCATGTCGAGGTCGAGGAGAATTCTATGAGCGAGCTAGGTCAGCCCGAGCATTCCGGCGAGGATTGGCAGACGACGTTGCAAGATCATGCCGCACTCTGGGCGCAGACGGCACCGCAATGCCACTCGGAGTCCTTCACGGATACGGCTCCGCAAGAGTGCTTGGAAATCTCCGAGACGATTCCCCGGCAAGCCCCGGGATGCAACGGCACGCAGCCGCTGACTTGGACTTCCCTTCCGTGCGCGGGCGAGACGCCATCTGAAACGGCCGGGGCAATGGAAGCGGATAACGGGGAGAGCTCGCTCTGGCCGCTTGCAGTTTTCGTGCATGAAGTCATCGCGACACGCTTCCGGCTCGTGGAAGAGGTGCATCACAGCCTCATGGGCTCGGTCTGGCGGGCCGTAGACGAAGCCGCCCAAGCGTCGGTGGCGGTGAAGATCGTTCCTCTGCAGCTGGCTCCCGCGCTTGACGAGAAATCGCTCATCGAGTTGGTTCGAGTCTCGGCGCATCCCGGACTGGTTAGTTTGATCGATCACGGTTGTCACGATCATTGGTGGTATCAGGTTGCTGCCTGGGTGGACGGCCAGACGCTTCAGGCCCTGCTCGAATCGGATCGCGGCAGGGCGGAGCTGGCCGTCAATCTTCGGCCGTGGATGTGGCAACTCGCCGGCGCACTGGAGGCACACCATCGCGCGGGATTCGTCCACGGCGACGTCAAGCCGGGGAATATCTTGGTGACCGGCGGGGGCGTATGCCTCATCGATTTGGCGGGCCTGCGTACCGGGGCTTCCTGGAAGAGGCATGGCGGACTGACGTCGGCGTTCGCCAGCCCTGAAGCCCGGGCCGGGGCGCCGGCCGATCCCCGCGATGACGTCTACAGCCTTGCGACCATGGCTTTCCTGCTGCTTACCGGAGAGTCCGCCGCCTCGTGGCGCGCCAACGGGCAGGGCTTGCCGGACGGCCTGACGCATTCTCAGTGGCAGGCGCTGAGGAAGGCGCTCGATCCGGCGCGGGAACGCCGCATCGAGTCGGCAGCTGCCTTGGTGCATGCGCTGTGGCCCGCTCCGAGCGTGAGTGCGATCCGAGAACGGGCCCGGCGGAGCTCGACTTTTTCGACCCCCGCTGTTCGGCTGCACGCTTCGTCTTCGTGGCGCCGGCGTGGCGCGAGAGGAAGCTGGAGTGTCGCGGCGGCACTGGCCGTGGCAGCAGTGGTCGTCGGTGTGGGCAATCAGCTGTCCGGCTGGACGAGCCGGTCGCCGGTCACCATGGAGCTGCCGAACCTGGATCCAGCGCCGATCACCGAGACCAGACCCCTGGCTGCGGGGACACGATCGACCGGCGGGCGCCCCGCTCCGGATCCGATTCTGCTGGCGTTCGAGCCGCCGAGCTGGCCGGCCCTGTCGCCAACTGGCAACGGCGAGTTCCCGGGCATGTTGGCAGTGCCTTCTGCAAACCTGGGGATCGACTACGTGGTCGAGCCGGGCTCCGTAGTGATCGGGAGACCGGGTGAGGCCGGGCGGTTGATCGGCAGTGTCGGCGAACCGCGCCCACCCGCACGGGAAGTGCTGTCGTCGCTGCCCGCATGGCCGCTGGCCGCTGCGGGAGTGAAATCCAAAGAGGAGAAGCCGACGCCCGAGTCGAGCCAGGAGCCCAAATCCGCTTCGAGCGAGTCGCTGGCTGCTGCCGCGACGGACGAGCCCGAAGAGGAGAAGCCAACGTCTGCGTTCGGCCAGGTATCCAAGTCCGCTTCGAGCGAGTCCCTGGCTGCAGCGGTTGCGAGCCCTGAAATGGCTCAGCCCAGCGTAGCGGCCCTGCCCGATTTGCCGCCGCGGCCCGAGGCCGGCGGCATGCCGATTCTGCTCGCGAGTCTCGACGCGCTGGTCATATCTCAGCTGCTCGCTGAACCTAAAAGCTCCGTCGAGCCGATGGTGTCCGATTTGACGGCAACGCTCGAGGCAGTGGTCGAGCCGGTGGTGGCGGTCGTGCCCGATCTGCCGGCAACGCTCGAGGCAGCGGTCCAGCCGGTGGTGGCGGTGGTAGCCGACTTGCCGGCAACGCTCGAGGTAGTCGTCAGGCCTGTGGTGACGGCTGTGGCCGCAGTGCCGGCGATACCCGATTTGCCGCTCGTGCCTGATCTGCCGGCGCGCCCGGAGGTGCCTGCCAGGCCGATCGCGGCAGCACTGGCCGCGGTGCCGACGATACCCGATTTGCCGCTCGTGCCCGATCTGCCGACGCGCCCCGAGGTGCCTGCGAGGCCAGATGTACCCGCTAGACCCGACGTGCCTGCGCGCCCAGACGTACCCGCCAAGCCCAATCTGCCGGCCCGTCTGGATCTCCCCGGCCGGCTCAACCTCCCCGGACTCGGCCTGCCGCGGGGCTGAGCCTTTCCGGATTACGTGTCTCCAGTTGGGGTGGGCGTCTTAATGCGCCGATTGTTGCTTGCGATCTGTCCTCTCACCGTGGCCGGTGCGCCGCTGCTGGCACAGGAAGCCCAGGACGACGGCAGCTACCGCATGTCGTTGAACGTGGGGCTGGGGCGATTCGAAGGCAAATACGGACTACCCGAAGAGACCACGTTCGACGTGCTCAACTTCAATGCGCACTGGTATCTGGCACGCGGTGAGATTCAAGTCAGCGCGCCGTACCTGCGCCTGCAGGGTCCCGCGGACGTTCAGCTCGTAGGCGGTCAACCGGTGGTGGTGCCGGGAGAGACGGACGAGCAACGCAAGGAATCAGGGCTTGGAGACACCGTTCTCCAAGGGGAGTACTACCTGCGCACCGGCACGAGCACGAGCCCGTGGGTGATCGGCCTGCTGCGTCTCAAGCTACCAACGGGCGACGAGGACAAGGGGCTCGGCACCGGCGCTACGGACGTTGAAGTCGGGATTGGGCTGATACGACAGCATGGAACGCTGAATTGGTTGGCCGATATCGGCTACACCTTCGTCGGGAGTTCCTCGACCTTCGACCTCGAAGACGTGCTCCGGGTCGGTGCAGGTGTTTCCAGGTCCTTCGGCACCGACGAGCGCACGAGCGGCTACTTGTATCTCGATAACCGCACAAACGCCGTCGAGGGCTCGGACGACCGGCGCTCGCTGGCGATCGGCCTGGAAAGATCGTTCGATGAAGCGCGACGCCTGCGCGTGTCGGTTTCGATGTTTTTCGGGCTGACCGACGCTTCCGAGGATTTCGGCCTGTATCTGAATCTGGCGCGCAGGTACTGATCGGCAGCCGTGGGCCAAGCAGCATCTGAGGGGCTGAAGCTCGCGGCGTGCCGCGAGCCGCCGAACCCTTGGAAGCTTAGTTCTGCTCGGACTCCAGCGCCGCGTCGAGCTCGCGCTTGCGGTCCAGCGTAAGCTGCTCCACGCCGCGAGCGCGATCCAGGGGCTCTACCATCGAACCGAAAGCGGAATCGCGCAGCGCCTGTTGCCGCTCGGCCTCGGTAGCGCGCTCCGCATCGTCGTTGGCTGGGGTGCATGCTGAGGCCGTGCTGATCAGGATACCGATGGCGAAACTCTGAGAAAGTTTGTGCATGGATGGGAACCTCACTGGTTGTGTCGATGGCCCTACTCGATGCGATTGCCGGTGCCGACCAAGTCCTGGTAGCTCATCTCTTCGGCAGGTATGCAGTAGATCTGCTCGTCCCAGGCGCCGGCCTTGCCGCGATTCAGCTCGAACAGCTTGCGATCGCTGTGGAAGGGCTCAGAGTAGACGCTCGGATCCGTGACGGTCATCGTCAATTCCAAGCTATCGGCGTCGACGCGCCGATAGCGCTCCTCGAGCCGCATCTCCTCGGAATGCGGATAGCCCAGCTTGTCGAGCCAGCTACGGTCGTCGAAGCCCACGGACTCCACCACCAATGTATCGTCTTCCCACCGCCCGACGGAAAAGCCGTTCCATTTCGGATAGGCGTCCTCGAGCGCCGGCAGCTCGCGTCCGTCCATCCAGATCTCCCGCCAGTCGTGCCGGTACTCGAAGAACTGCAATAGTTTTCCGGGTGCTTGCACGATCTCGAAGGTCGCGTGCGGCGCGATGATCTCGGCATTGAGGCTGCGCGGCAGTCCCATCGGCTCGCAACGCCCGAGCGGGTCGTTGCGCTGCATCCGCCG
>Ga0302046_10001001_pt1 | contig 26833 bp, 22 predicted proteins | sample RVTome_11_FD_200261 | JGI IMG/M metagenome (GOLD analysis project Ga0302046, IMG submission 200261) | Soil microbial communities from uranium-contaminated site in the Upper Colorado River Basin, Wyoming, United States - RVT147D111 (version 2) ... | reverse complement strand
CGCACGCCCTGCGCGCCGGCGAACTCGAGGAACGACCCCCAGCCGCCGCCGATGTCGAGCACCCGCTGGCCGGGCCGGATGCCGCAGGCGTCGAACGCGTAGCGGAACTTGCGCTCCATGGCGCTCTCGAGCGGTTCGTCGTCGCGCTCGAAGAAGGCGTGCGAGTAGCCGCGCAGCTCGCGGTCGAGCCAGAGCACGAAGAACTCGGGGTCGACGTCGTAGTGGCTGGCGATCCACTTTTTGTCGCGCCCGATCTGGCCGAAGATGAGCGGCTGGAGCCGGGTCGCCCACAGGTACTTCAGCGGATGGTGGTCGCCGAGCACCGGCCGTGCCTTGATCACGGCGAGCAGATCGCCCTCGAGGTCGAGGTCGCCCTCCATGTAGGCCTCGGCCACCGCCAGCTCGTCGAAGGAGGCGAGCGCGTCGAAGCCCCGCTCGGTGACCGCCGCCACCGTGAACGCCGGCTCGCCGTCGCCGATCGGCCAGCGCGTGCGGTCCGGCATCCGCAGCTCGAACGGCCGGGCGGGCGAGCCCTCGCGGGTCAGCTCGCGCCGGTAGCGCTCGCGCAGGGTCGCGACCAGCCGCCGTTCCGCGGCGCCGGCGTTCGGGAGGGCGGAGGCGGCGGGGGCGGCCGCGGTCCGGGTCAGCTCGCTCACTGCTCTCTCCTTCGCGTCGAGGAAGCGTTGACTTCCGTGAGTGTAGCGGCGCTCCGGTCCCGGTGTCCATGCGCGTCGAGCGCGCCGGCGCGCCGCCGCGCGGCAGCGCGATGTAACATCCTCGCACCGTCCCGAGCCGAGGACCCCGCGTGCTCCGCTACCTGCGTTACGCCGCACTGCGCTCGCTCTACCCGCTGCTCGCGCTGGGCGGGATCTGGGGCTCGCTCGCCTGGGGGCCGTGGGTCTCGCTCCCGCTCGCGGTGACCATGCTCCACCTGATCACCTGGTTCGAGCGCTGGAGCGGGCCCAGCCCGCCGGACCTGGTGACCGCGCCGCCGTGGTTCGGGCGCTGGCTCTCCCACTCCGAGGATGTCCACGGCCTGCTCTTCTGCGGCCTCCACTTCGCGGCGATCGGCTCGGCGTTCTGGCTCTGGCTCCATCCCGAGGTCACCGGCTTCACGGCGCCCGCCGAGAAGCTCGGCTTCGCGCTCGGCGCCGGGATGTGGCTCGGCTGGTCGGGCGGCGTCAACATGGGCGTCAACTACCACAGCCACGCCCACAAGCCGGTCTTCCGCCACGCCGGGGTCAACCGCTGGGCCGGGCGGCTGTGGACTCTGCCCGGCGGCATCCCCTCGTACTGGTGGAGCTTCAAGCACCTCGCGGTCCATCACGCCCACCTCGGCGAGGAGGACGACTGGGTGCAGCCCCTCCGCCGCCCCGACGGCCGCTACGAGAACCTCTGGCGCTACTGCCTCGCCTACTGGCCGTGGCGCTGGGGCCGGCACTTCGCGGGCGAGTTCCGGCGGGCGCCGGCGGGGGTGCGGCGGCGGGCGCTGCGCGAACTGGCGATCTTCCTGCCGCCGTGGCTGGCGCCGTTCCTCGTCGATCCCGGGATGGGGCTCGGGCTGTGGCTCTTCCCGGCCTGGGTCGGCGGCGCGATCGTCATGGGCATGGGGATGTACACCCAGCACGCCGGCGGCACCGAAGAGCACCGCTTCAGCCACACCACGACCTTCCTCTCCCACTTCCACAACCTGACGATGTTCAACGCCGGCTTCCACGTCGAGCACCACGAGCGGCCGGCGGTGCACTGGAGCGAGCTGCCGCGGTTGCACGAGCAGATGAAGCCCGAGCTGATCGCCGGCGGCGCCCACGTCGTGCCCTACGGCATCTACCGCGGCTCGTCGCTCCTCAGCTCGTTCTTCGCGCCGCGGCGGGGCTGGCGGAAGTTCCTCGAGCAGCACCCGGACTACCGCTCCCCGGACCGCCGCTCTCCGGACCGCCGCGCAGCTCCGGCGGAATGCCCTGCCGGATCTCCCGGTGGTATGCCGGCAGCTCCGACCAGTGGAGCCCCGGCTTGAGGTGGTGGGCGGTGTGATACCCGGAGTTGAAGGTCACCAGGTTGTAGAGCCGGCTCTCGATGTTGCGCGACGCCGTCAGGTGGTCGCCGGGGTCGAGCCCGGCGTGCTGGTCGAAGCCGAGCCGGGCGACGTTGACGATCATCAGCGCCATCGGCGCCACGAACACGATCGCGGCCTTCGCCGGGTTGAGCCAGAGGAGCGCCGCCAGCGGCACGCAACCGACCGCCGTCCAGCGCTTGAGCTTGCGGTAGACCTTGGGGAAGCGCCGGCCGATCTCGATGGTCTGGGTCAGGTGGCCGGCGGCGTTGCGGGCCAGGCAGGCGGCGAGGCCGAGCGCGCTGCCGTCGCCGCGCCGCCAGGCGAGCGTGTCGCCCTCGGTCTCGAGGTAGTGCCGGTGGTGCCCGAGGTTGTGGTGGAGGGTGATCAGGTAGGGCGGCGTCCCGGTCTGGAAGAACAGGATCAGCTCGTAGAGCCGGTTGAGCGGCTTGCGCGTGAACACCGGCTGGTGGTGCTGGTAGTGGTTGCAGGCGATCGCCACCGCCTGCACCGGCAGCAGCAGCGTCACCGCGATCGCCGCCAGCCACGGCCGTTCGATCCCGAAGAAGATCGCGAGCTGGACCGCGAGCACGCCGAGGGTGTAGGCGACCGGCCGGCGATCGGCGCGGTGGCGCAGGAGCCTCATGGTCGCGGGGATCGTAGCGCACGGCGCGCCGGCGACCGCGGCCGCGTGCGGATTCCCGGCGGCGCGTCACGGATTCGCTCCCTCCCGGCACTGAGAAGGCACGCAGCACACGTCCGGCCGAGCCTCCGCTCGGCGAGGGAGGGGGATGGGAGAACTCCGGATCGCCGGGGGATCTCCGTCGAATGGCACTGTCGCTAGCTACGGCATGGTCGGGCGTTCGCTCCCGATGCTGGAGCTGTATCGCCGCATCGCGTTGTCCGCGCGGACCGACGCGGTGGTGCTGATCGAGGGAGAGACGGGGGTAGGAAAGGAGCTGGTGGCGCGCGCTCTCCATCGCGAGAGCCGCCGCGCCAACGGGCCGTTCGTCGCGGTCAACGCCTCGACGATCCCGGAGCCGCTGTTCGAGAGCGAGCTGTTCGGGCACGTCAAGGGAGCGTTCTCGGGCGCCCACGAGAACCACCGCGGGCTGGCCGCCGCCGCCCACCGCGGGACGCTGTTCATCGACGAGATCGGCGAGCTGCCGTGCGCGAACCAGGCCAAGCTGCTGCGCTTCCTCGACACCCGGGAGGTCCGGCCGGTAGGAGGCGTGCAGTCGTCCGCCGTCGATAGCCGCATCGTCTGCGCCACCAACCGCGACCTCCAGCGCGCCGTCGAGGAGCGCACGTTCCGGGCGGACCTCTTCTACCGCCTGCGCGCGATCTGGCTGCGGGTGCCGAGCCTGCGCGAACGCCGCAACGACCTGCCGCTGCTGATCGCCCACTTCCTGCGCGACCTCTGCCGGTGTCATCGCCGGGAGGTCCCGACGGTCTCGGCGGAGGCGATGGAGCGCATGCTCGCCTATCGGTGGCCCGGCAACGTCCGCGAGCTGAAGCACGAGCTGGCGCAGGCGGTGGTCCTCACTCCGGCGGGGGAGGAGATCGGACCGCGGGCGCTGACCTCCTGCGCGCGCAAGCCCGACGGCGCCGGCCCCGGCGCCGAGCTGCTGGTGGATCCGCAGGGAGTCCGCTCGCTCACCGACTGCCGCGAGCAGGCCGAGCGCGAGGCGATCTCCGCGACCCTCCACGACCTCGGCTGGAACGTCTCCGCCGCGGCGAGGGCCCTCGACATCAGCCGCGTCGGGCTTACCCGCAAGCTCAAGGCGCTCGGAATCCGGCGCCCGGGCGGGGCGGGTCCCTCGCGATCGAAGCCGTCCCGATCGAGCCCGTCCCGGTCCAACCGTCAACCGGCGTCCCCACCCGCACGCTACGGTCTGTAAACCCCCGGTAACATACCGCCGAGCCGCCGGCTCGCCGACGGGCCGCCCCCAACTGCTGCGGGCACAGTGACTTCGGCCGTTTCACCGGCGGATGTCGGTGCTCTGGTACTCCCCTTGCCTTCCCGCGTTCTCACCGGACTCTTCATGAACGACGAAGGAGGTTGGGAATGCAGGTTGTCAAGGGGGCAACGATGAAGGACCGCAGCGACTCTCGACGTGGGAAGACGGCCGCTCTCGGCGCCGCGCTTCTGGTCTTCGCGCTGGGCGTGGTCGCGCTGGCGCACGTGATGGACGATTTCGGGCCGCCGCCGGCCAACGATCCGTCCGCGTTCACCGGACCGATCATCGGGGAGGACGAGGCGATCGACGATCTCGAGAACCTCGACCCCGCCAACGAAGGCGCCTTCGAAGGCGGCGACACCGGCACGCCCGAGGACGCCGGCGAGAACAACGCCCTGGGCGAGAACGAGGTCGACTCCGACCGCGACTTCGACGTCCCGACCGGTGGCCCGCCGAGCCCGCTGTTCGGCGCCGGCGAGTTCGAGCAGCAGATGCTGCGCTTCGAGGAGTTCGGCACCGCCCGGTTGGCGGACGCCGACGACCTGACCGTCCCCTTCCCGTCGCCGGCCACCGGGGCGGCCCCCGAGCAGGATCCCTTCGACATCGAGGCCAGCGGCCCGTCGGGCGCCGCGCTCGAGGCCTTCCTCGACGACGACGGCATCTCGCCCTTCCCCACCGAGTTCGCCAACGACCTCGACGAGAACCCGTGGACGCCCGAGATCGAGGACTTCCTCGGCCGTCTCCTCGACGACCCGCCGGCGGAGGGCCGCCCGCCGGGCAAGGGCTGGGCGCACCAGCGCTGGAACGAGTTCTTCCCCGAGGTCTTCTACAACACGCTGCTCGCCGGGGCGCGCGAGAACGGCGGCTCCCGCGACGACCGCCAGCTCCACGCCTACGACGCCGGCGAGTTCGCTCCGGGCGGCCTCTACTACCGCGTCTACGACCCCGACGACAACCACAACAACGGCAACGAGATCCTCGGCACGACCGACGGCGTCACCGTCCAGTTCCATCCCGACCTGCCGGTCCAGAACCACAAGGCTCTGTGGACCTTCGACGGCACCTTCCCGCCCAAGCTGCTGATGGGGCGCTACGGCGAGGCGATCCTGATGCGCCAGTACAACGCCTTGCCGATCGACGTCGCGGCCAACCGCGGCTTCGGGGTCCACACCCTGACCACCCACGAGCACAACGGCCACAACCCGGCGGAGAGCGACGGCTACACCAACGCCTTCTTTTTCCCCGGCCAGTTCTACGACTACCGCTGGCCGATGCAGCTCGCCGGCTACGACACGGTCAACACCCTCGCCGAGGACCCGCGTGCGGCGTTCCCGTGCGCGTCCGGCGAGACGCTGTTCGTCCACGGCGACGAGGGCGACCCGATCAAGAGCTGCGACGGCAACGGGCGCATCCAGCTCCGCGGCGACTGGCGCGAGACGATGAGCACCCACTGGTTCCACGACCACATGCTCGATTTCACGGCGCAGAACGTCTACAAGGGCAGTGCCGTGATGTTCAACTACTACAGCGCGCTCGACCGCGGCAACGAGGGGCACGACGACGGCGTCAACCTGCGCCTGCCGAGCGGCACTGCGCTGCCCTGGGGCAACCGCGACTACGACGTCAACCTGCTGCTCGCCGACAAGGCGTGGGACGAGGACGGGCAGCTCTGGTTCAACGTCTTCAACCTCGAGGGCTTCGTCGGCGACCGGCTGCTGACCAACTGGCTGTACAAGCCGTACTTCGAGGTGCGGGCGCGCCGCTACCGCTTCCGCATCCTCAACGGCTCGGTGTCGCGCTACTTCGCGATCGCCCTGGTCAAGCGGGTGTCCGGAAGCTCCGGCGAGTTCGACGGCCCGTCGGGCTCGGGCGTCTCCTACGACCGCGTCGGGTTCCACATGGTCGCCAACGACGGCAACGTCATGGAGCACGCCGTGCCGTTCGACGGCTCGATGGACCTCGACGACGACGGCAACTCCTCCGAGCACAAGGGCCTGCTGCCGACCCAGGGCATCGCCGAGCGCTACGACATCGTCGTCGACTTCGCCTCGCAGGGAATCCAGCCCGGCGACAAGCTCTACTTCGTCAACGTCCTCGAGCACGAGAACGGCCAGGCGGCCGGCGACTCGGTCGCGCTCGCCGACATCCTCGACGGCAGCTACGAGGCCCAGGGGTTCGGGTCGGAAGGTCCGAACTTCGACCCGGCGGTCGGGCGCTTCCTCGAGTTCCGGGTGGTCTCCTACTCCGGCACCGACCTGTCGATGGACCCCAACGACTTCGAGCCCGGCGGCGACGAGATGATTCCGCTGGCGATCGACCGCAACGACCCGCAGCTCGCCAACGCGCTGCACCGCACCTTCGAGTTCCGTGACGACAGCAGCGACGAGGCGCCGTGGGTCATCCGGACCGACGGCGGCGAGCGGGTGGGCATGGACCCGCGGCGGCTGTCCGCGGCGCCGCGGCTGGCCACCGGGCCGACCTCGGGCGGCTTCGACGGCACCGGCGCCAGCGGCGACGACGCGCTGGGAACGATGGAGATCTGGCTGCTCGAGGGCAACGACAACTGGAGCCACCCGATCCACGTCCACTTCGAGGAGGGCGTGATCCTCAGCCGCGACGGCGACCCGCCGCCGGTGTGGGAGGAGTGGGCGCGCAAGGACGTCTACCGGCTCGGACCCCGCGAGGACAGCGGCCAGTCGGTCGAGTTCGCGATCCGCTTCCGCGAGTTCGCCGGCACCTACATGGAGCACTGCCACAACACCCAGCACGAGGACCACGCGATGCTGCTGCGCTGGGACATCGAGTACCCGGGCCAGATCAAGCTCATGCCGGCGCCGATCCCGACCTGGGACGGCGTCGAGTACGTCGACTCCGCGGCGCTGCCGACCTTCCGCACCGGTGACGGCACCGGACCCGAGGAGAGCGACGCCGGCGGCGGCGGTGGTGGCGGCGGCGGCGGCGGCGCGATCGACATCGAGAAGGCCGAATGGGATCCCGACGACGACGAGCTGCGGGTCGAGGGCGAGGCCCCCGGCGCGGACTCGGTGACCATCCACTACGGCGGGATCACCGCCGGCAACTGTCTGGGCGCGGTGATCGACACCGAGGACGTCGACGACGACGAGTTCAAGTACCGCGACGACGTCTTCCCGGGTCCGACGACGGTGTGCGTCCAGACCTCACCGGGCGGCGACGTCGCCGCTTCGGCGGTCGAGATCGACTAGGCATGCGCGTCTACGTTCTCGCCGCGTTGATCGCCTCGACCGGCGTTGCGATGCTCGCCGGCGCCGCGGTCATCTCCCGCCACGAGCCGGTTCCGGCCGCCGTCGTCGACGGCGGCCGGGGCGGCTCGGTGTGGGGCGCGACCTACTTCCCGAACCTCTCCCTGATCACCCACGAGGGTGAGACGGTGCGCTTCTTCGACGACCTGATCGAAGACAAGGTCGTGCTGATCAACTTCATCTACACGAGCTGCCCGGACACCTGTCCGATGGAGACTGCGCGGCTGCTCGAGGTGGCGAGAATCCTCGGCGACCGGCTGGGGGAGGACGTCTTCTTCTACTCGATCACCATCGATCCGGAGAACGATACGCCGGAGGCGCTGGGCGAGTTCGCCGCCAACTGGGGGATTCCCGACGGCTGGTGGTTCCTCACCGGCGAGCCGGACGACCTGATCGCGGCGCGCGAGAAACTCGGGGTGTCGATCGAGGACGTCGAGAGCCTGAACTTCGCCGCCCACCCGATCAGCCTGGTGATGGGCAACCAGGCGACCGGCCGCTGGATGAAGCGCTCGCCGTTCGAGAACCCCTATGTGCTGGCCGACCAGGTGGGGCGATGGCTCCACGACTGGAAGGCCCCACCCGCCGAGAAACGCGACTACGCCGACGCCCCCGAGATCCGCCAGATCTCGACCGGCGAGACGCTCTTCCGCGACCGCTGCGCCGCCTGCCACACGATCGGTCGGGGCGACGTCGAGGCGCTGGCCGAGCGGCGCATCGGACCGGACCTCCTCGACGTCGGCCGGCACCGCGACCGGGAGTGGCTGGAGCGGTGGCTGAAGGAGCCCGACGTGATGATCGAGGAGGGGGATCCGCTGGCGACGGCGTTGCTGGCGAAGTACAAGAGCATCCCGATGCCCAACCTGCGGCTCGGCGACGCCGACGTCGACAAGCTCCTCGGCTACATCGACCGGGAGAGCCGCCGGATCGGCGATCTGCGGGACGCCGGCGCCCCCGGGGGGCACGAGGGACGCGGCGGCCACCACGGCGAGCACGGTGTCGCCGGGGGCCATGCGGCGCACGGCGAGCACGCCGCGTCCGCCGCGCTGTAGCGCCGGAGGAGCCGACGCCGTGCGGCGAGCGATCGGGTAGCGCGGAGAGGCGGAAAGCGGGGCCGCCGCCGGATCTGGCATGATCGAGGCCGGACCGGAAGGAGGGCCCCCATGACCGACCCGCGTTACCCGATCGGACGCTTCGACGCCGGGGTCGAGCCGGCCGCCGCCGAGGTCGAGGCCGCCGTGCGCGACATCGCCGAGCTGCCGGAGCGGCTCCGAGAAGCCCTGGACGGCCTGACCGAGGAGCAGATCGACTCGCCCTACCGCGAGGGCGGGTGGACGATCCGCCAGCTCGTCCACCACGTCGCCGACAGCCACCTCAACGCCTTCGTCCGCCTGCGCCTCGGGCTGACCGAAGACACACCGCGGATCCTCACCTACAAGCAGGACCTCTGGGCGGAGCTGGCCGACAGCCGGACCCTGCCGGTCGACGTCTCGGTCCAGATCCTGACCGGGCTCCACCGGCGCTGGGCGACCCTCCTGGAGTCGCTCGGCCCCGGAGACTTCGAGCGCCGGATCGACCACCCGGACCACGGTGAGATCTCGCTCGCCCGGCTGACCGCGCTCTACGGCTGGCACGGCCGCCATCACGTCGCCCACGTCACCGTCGCCCGCCGCGGCATGGCGGCCTGATGCGGCTCTACGCCGGCACCAGCGGCTTCGCCTACGACGAGTGGAAGGGCAACTTCTACCCGGAGGACCTGCCGGCCGACGAGCGGCTGCGGTACTTCGGCGAGAAGCTCCCGGCGGTCGAGATCAACAACACCTTCTACCGCCTGCCCAAGGCCGCGGTGGTCCAGAGCTGGGCCGACCAGGTGCCGGCGGGCTTCCGCTTCGCGCTCAAGGCGTCGCGCCGGATCACCCACCAGAAGCGCCTGGTCGAAGCCGACAGCGAGACCGAGTACCTCCTGCGGGTGACCTTGACCCTGGGCGACAAGCTCGGCGCCCTGCTCTTCCAGATGCCGCCCTACCTGCGCAAGGACGTGCCGCGGCTCGCCGCCTTCCTCGAGCTGCTGCCCGCCGGCACCCGCGCCGCTTTCGAGTTCCGGCACGAGACCTGGGCCGACGAGGAGGTCCGCGACCTGCTGCGCTCGCGCGGCTGCGCCCTGGTGGTCTCCGAGACCGACGACGAACCCGAGGCCGAGCTGGTCTCGACCGCCGGCTGGGGCTACCTGCGCCTGCGCCGCTGCGACTACACCGACGCCGAGCTGGCGGCGCGCGCCGAGCGCATCCGCGCCCGGGGCTGGGAGGAGGCGTTCGTGTTCTTCAAGCACGAGGAGGAGGGCGCCGGCCCGGAGATGGCCCTGCGCTTCCTCGAGCTGGCCGGGTGATACCCTCGCGCGCGCCATGGCCGCCGCCGCCCCCGCCCGCATCACCGTCCGCGTCGCTCACAGCCCGGACTCCGACGACGCGTTCATGTTCTACGCGATGACCCAGGGGCTGCTCGACGACGAGGGGCTCGAGATCCGGCACACCCTGGCCGACATCGAGACGCTCAACCGGGCGGCGCTCGCGGGCGCCTACGAGATCACCGCGATCTCGTTCCACGGCTACGCCCACCTCGCCGACCGCTACCGGCTGATGCCCTCGGGCGCCAGCTTCGGCGACGGCTACGGGCCGGTGGTGGTGGCGCGCGAGCCGCTCTCCCGTGCCGACCTCGCCGGGCGCACGGTGGCGATCCCCGGCGAGCTGACCACCGCCCACCTGGCGCTGCGGCTCTGGCTGCCTGAGGTCGAGACGACGGTGGTGCCGTTCGACCGGATCCTCCCCGCGGTGGCCGCCGGCGAGCACGCCGCCGGGGTGATCATCCACGAGGGGCAGCTCACCTACGGCGACGAGGGGCTCTCCGCGGTGGTTGACCTCGGAGCCTGGTGGAAGGAGGAGACCGGCGGACCGCTGCCGCTCGGCGGCAACGCCATCCGGCGCGACCTCGACGAGGCGCTCCAGCGGCGCCTCTGTCGCCTCCTCACCGAGAGCGTCGCCTACGCCCTCGACCACCGCGGCGAGGCGATGGGCTACGCCATCCGCTACGCCCGCGGCCTCGAGGACGACCCGGAGCGCTCCGACCGCTTCGTCGGCATGTACGTCAACGACTGGACCCGCGGTTACGGCGAGGCCGGCCGGCGCGCCGTCCAGCTCCTGCTCGACCGCGGCTTCGAGGCCGGGATCATCCCGGGCCGGGTCGAGACCGAGTTCGTCGAGGTCTGAGCGGGCGACGATGCTCCGATCCCACCGAGCCGTCGCGCTGCTGCTGATCGCCGCGGCGGCGGCGACGTCCGCGGCCCAGAAACCACCCTCGTCCCCTTCGACACCCGCCGCCGCCGAGTCCGATCCCTGGCAGCGGCTCGAACCGGGCCTCGAGCTGGGCGTCTTCCGCTCGCCCCGGCCCTCGACGGCCGGGGACTCGCGGGTCCGCGCGCTGCGGATCGACCCGGCCCGCTTCAGCTTCCATCTCCTCAACGCCTCGGCGCCCGGAGCGGCCGGAACCCGCACTGCCCGGCAGTGGTGCCGCGAGCGCGGGATGACCGCCGCGATCAACGCCAGCATGTACCAGGGCGATCACCGCACCAGCGTCAGCCTGATGCGCACCCGCGGGCACGTCAACAACCCTCGGCTGACCAAGGACATGACGGTACTCGCCTTCGACCCCGACTCCGGCCGCCCGGAGCTGCCGCCGGTGCGCATCCTCGACCGCCAGTGCGACGACTACGACGCGCTCGCCGCCCGCTACGGCACGCTGGTCCAGAGCATCCGCATGCTCTCGTGCACCGGCCGCAACGTCTGGCAGCAGCAGCCGCGGCGCTGGAGCACGGCGGCGATCGGGGTCGCCGGCGGCGGCCGGGTGCTCTTCCTCCACGCCCGCTCGCCCTACAGCGTCCACGACCTGATCGAGATCCTGCGCGAGCTGCCGCTCGGGCTGGCGCGGGCGATGTACGTCGAGGGCGGCCCGGAGGCGCAGCTCTACGTCGAAAGCGGCGGCCGGGCCTTCGAGTTCGTCGGCAGCTACGAGACCGGCTTCAACGAGAACGACGACAACGCCGCCGCCTGGCCGGTACCCAACGTGGTGGCGATCCGCCGGAGGGGCGGGGAGGGCGGCGGGTAGCGCCTGAAACGCTTCGCCTCGGCGCCGCACCCAGGGATAGCGAAGGGCCGAGGTCCGAGGGAGACCGACCGCGCCGGGCCGGTGGGCGCGGGCCGCGCGCACCGGGAGCGCGCGAGAGGAGGCGAACGTGGCTGGAGCCGAGAAGAGCGAGGTCCTGGACGTCGCGATCGTCGGAGGCGGGGTCTCCGGCGTCTACTGCGGGTGGCGGCTCAAGACCGAGGGTAAGGAGGCGAAGAAGCTCCGGGTGGCGGTATTCGAGGAGAGCGACCGGATCGGCGGCCGGCTGCTCTCCGCCGAGCCGCCCGGCCTGCCGCGGATGCGCGCCGAGCTGGGCGGCATGCGCATCCTCGACACCCAGAAGCGGGTGTCGCGCCTGGTCGACAAGCTCGACATCGCGCTCTACCCCTTCCCGGTGGACGACCCGCAGAACATCGCGTTGTTGCGCGGCGTCCACCTGCGGCTGGCCGACTTCACCACGCACCCGGACCGGGTGCCCTACCGGCTGGGCTTCCAGGAGCACGGCAAGAGCGCCGGGCAGATCCTGATCGACGCGATCGAGCGCATCCTCCCCGGGATCACCAAGCTCTCGCCCGAGGAGCGGCTCGAGGCGGTCGAGGCCGCCACCTTCGACGGCAAGCCGCTCTACCGGCAGGGCTTCTGGCAGGTGCTGGTGCGCGTGATCTCGAACGAGGCCTACGACCTCTCGCTCCAGGCCGGTGGCTACAACTCGACCCTGACGAGCTGGAACGCCGCCGACGCCATCCCCTGGTTCCTCGCCGACTTCGGGGTCGACGCCAAGTACTTCGGCTTCCGCAAGGGCATCCAGTCGATCCCGCTCGCCCTGGCGAAGAAGTTCGAAAAGGCGGGCGGCACGATCGAGCGCGGCCGCCGGCTGCTGTCGTTCGACCGCACCCGGGGCGGCAAGAAGGGCGGCGGCGAGGGCGACCTGCTCACCCTGCGCTTCGCCGACGGCTCCAAGGTCGACGCCAGGAAGCTGATCCTCGCCATGCCGCGGCGCGCGCTCGAGCTGCTCGAGCCCAAGGGGCCGGTGCTCGGGCGCGACAACGGGGCGGTGCGGGCGCTGATCGGCAGCGTCACCCCGCGGCCGCTGTTCAAGCTGTTCACCGTCTACGAGGCGCCGTGGTGGCTCTCCGCCGGCGTGGAGCGGGGCCGCACGGTCACCGACCTGCCGGTGCGCCAGACCTACTACTGGCCGAACGGCGACGGCTCGCCCCGCACCACCGGGCCGGCGATGCTGATGGCGACCTACGACGACGGCGACAACATCGGCTTCTGGGACGCCTTCCGCCCGCGCCGCTCGCGAGTGCGCGAGGTCGGCGGCCGGCGCGCGATCGAGCTGGCGAGCAACCTCACCGTCTACCGCGGCCCAGGCGATCCGTGCGACGACCCGAAGACGGCGTCCAAGCTCCGCGACTGGTGCGACCACGTCGCGCCCGCCGAGATGGTGGCGGAGATCCAGCGCCAGCTCGCGCTGATCCACGGCCTCCCCTACGTCCCGGCCCCGACCACGGCGGCGTTCAAGGACTGGGGCGCCGACCCCTACGGCGGCGGCTGGAACTCCTGGAACATCGGCGTCAGGAGCTGGGAGATCGAGAAGGAGATCCTCCAGCCGGTGCCGGACGTGCCCGTCTACATCTGCGGCGAAGCGTACTCGCGCGCCCAGGGCTGGGTCGAGGGCGCCCTCGACACCGCCGACCAGGTGCTGGCGAAGCTGGGGGTGGCGCCGCTGGTGGAGTGATCCGCGCCGACCGCAGAGCCCGGGCGGCCGCTGATCGTTGGTTGACAGCGGGGCATTCGATGACTAGTCTGGTCATATGACGACCACCGGGATTGCCGATCTCAAGGCCCGCCTCTCCGAGTACCTCGCCAAGGTCAAGGCCGGCGACGAGGTCCTCATCACCGAGCGCGGGACGCCAATCGCGCGAATCTGCCCCTTGCCGAAGGAGGTCGTTCTGGAGGACGGCATCCCGGAGCTGGAGAGGGCCGGCCTGATCCGCCGGCCGTCGCGGTCGCTGGGGTCGGACTTCCTCGATCTCCCTCGGACCGAGGACCCGCAAAGCGCGGTCCTGGCCGCATTGCTCGCCGAGCGCGAGGAGAACTGGTGAGGTTCTGGGACACCTCGGCAGTCGTTCCGCTCCTCCTGAGGCAACCCGCCACGCCGGCCATCGAGAGCGTCTTCCGGGACGATCCCGTCCCCGCCCTCTGGTGGGGGTGCGCGGTCGAGTGCGCGAGCGCTTTGGCCCGCGAGTCCAGGCTCGGCGATCTCACCCGGGAGCAGAGCTTGACCGCCCTCGCGCTGTTGAAGGTGTTGCGCGAAGGTGCCATCGAGGTCCGGCCCAGCGACGAGGTGCGGGCGCGATCGATGCGCCTTCTGGGCATTCATCCCCTGCGGGCCGCCGATGCCCTCCAGCTCGCCGCGGCGTTGGTCTGGTGCCGCCAGCGGACCGGCAGTGCCGGATTCGTGAGTCTCGACGATCGCCTCCGGGCGGCCGCGGAGCGGGAGGGTTTCGACGTCCTGCCGCGGTCGGACTCCCGCGGATAGCGTCGGTTGAGACGTTGAGACTACGCGCCACCGTACCGTCCCGGCGCCCCCGCGTCGGTCCGGAACGGCTCGGGGAACAGTTCGGCCAGAGTTGTCCTCTCGCGTTCGCCGGCGTCGTTGAGGCAGAGGATCGGCAGGTCGTGGGCGACCTCGGCCAGGGTCTGGCGGCACAGCCCGCAGGGGCGGGCCGGAGGGGAGGAGCCGGTGACGACGGCGAGGGCGACGAGGTCGCCGCGTCCGGCCGCCAGCGCCGCCGAGACCGCCAGCCGCTCGGCGCAGATCGAGAGCGCCGGGATCGCGTACTCGACGTTGCCCGAGGCGTGGACGGTGCCGTCGCCGGTCAGAACCGCCGCCCCCACCGGGTAGCGGCTGTACTGAGCGTGGGCGCTCCCGCGGGCGGCGCGGGCGGCCTCGGCGAGCAGCTCCCAGTCGATCGGCGGGCGGTCCATGGGCGGAGCAATCTAGCACGCACGACCCCTCTGATAGCCCCTGTGATACCGTCTCCCCGGCCGCCCCGCCGGGGCCGTCGCGCAGTCCCACCCCGCAACCGCTCACGGCCGCCGAGGCCGTCGTCCCGGGAGGCTCGGAGATGGATCACAAGGTCACGGTGGTCGGCGCCGGCAATGTCGGCGCGACGGCCGCACAGCGGATCGCGGAGGCCGACCTCGCCGACGTGGTGATGGTCGACGTCGCCGCCGACCTCGCCACCGGCAAGGCGCTCGACATGATGGAGTCGGCGCCGGTGCTCGGCTTCACCGCCACGATCAGCGGCGGCGGCGACTACGGCCCGACCGAGGGCAGCGACGTCTGCGTGGTCACCGCCGGGCTCGCCCGCAAGCCGGGGATGAGCCGCGACGACCTGCTCAAGAAGAACACCGAGATCGTCGGCGAGGTGGTGCGCGAGCTGGTCGCGCGCTCGCCGGAGACGATCCTGATCCTGGTCACCAACCCGCTCGACGCGATGTGCGAGGTGGCGCGCCGGGTCTCGGGCTTCCCGCGCCGGCGGGTGTTCGGGATGGCCGGGGTGCTCGACGCCGCGCGCATGCGCTACTTCATCGCCGCCGAGCTGGGGGCGAGCGTCGAGGACGTCGACGCCTTCGTCCTCGGCGGCCACGGCGACACGATGGTGCCGCTGCCGCGTTTCGCCACGGTCAACGGCATCCCGCTGCCCGACCTGCTCGCCGCCGACCGCATCGAGGCGATCAACGAGCGCACCAGGAAGGGCGGCGGCGAGATCGTGAACTACTACAAGACCGGCTCGGCCTATTACGCGCCGGCCGCCGCGGTCTACGAGATGGTCGGCTCGATCCTGCGCGACAAGAAGAAGATCCTCCCCTGCGCGGCCTACCTCGAGGGCGAGTACGGCCTCGAGGGGCTGTTCGTCGGGGTGCCGGTCAAGCTCGGCAGGAGCGGGCTCGAGGAAGTGATCGAGGTCGAGTTGACCCCCGAGGAGCGGGCGGCGCTCCACGCCTCCGCCGACGCGGTGCGCGAGCTGGTGGAGGCGCTGCCCGCGTAGCCCGCGTCCGGAACCCTCCCGGCGCCGGCACGTAGGTAGCTCGGGACAGGCGAATCGGCGAGGGGAGGACGAGCCGGCGATGGCAAAGCTCAGGGACACCGCCGCATGGGCCGCGCTCGGGGTCGCCGCGGCCGCGCTGACTGCGTGGCTGCTGCCGCGGCTCCATCCGGCGCTGCCGGACGACTGGCAGATCTCGCGCGGCGAGGCGAAGGCGATCGCCCTCGAGCGGCTGCGCGACCTCGGCGAGCCGGTCGCCGACCCCTACGTCGTCACCAGCCTGGTCTTCCGGCCGACCCTCGAGCAGCGGCTGCGGCGCGCCGAGCTGGCGGCCGGCGCCGGCGCGGGCGCGGACGATCCCTGGCGCAGCCGCCTGGCGCGCGAGGTGCTCGAATGGCAGGTCAAGGTCTACCCGCCGGGCGCCCGTTCGCGGGCCTGGACCTACGGCGGCGCGGTGACGCCCGACGGCGAGGTCGCCGGGCTGCGGCTCCAGGTCGAGCAGGAGCAAGGCGAGGGGAGCGTCGACCCGGAGACGGCGCGGCGCCGGGCCGAGGAGTTCCTCGTCCGCCAGGAGTTCGACCTCTCCCGCTACGGCGAGCCCGAGGTCCGGCGCGAGGACCTCGGCCACCGCACCGACACCACGGTGCGCTACCGCGACCGCGAGCGCGCGCTCGGCGAGGAGGTCGGCTACGGCGTCGAGGTCGCGTTCGCCGGCGACCGGCTCGCCGGCTTCAACACCTGGATCGACGACCCCCAGGATCGCGTGCTCCAGCAGCAGCGGCAGCCGGTCATCCTGCTCGGCACCGCCCGCTTCCTGGTCAACTACCTGCTGTTCCCGATCGTCGCCGTCTTCTTCCTGCGCCGCTATCACGCCGGCGAGGTGGGGGTGAAGCGGGCGGTCCAGATCTTCGCCCTGGTGTTCGCCACCGGCACGCTGCTGATCGCGATGTCGGCGCGCTCGGCGACCGAGAACTTCGGCTTCGGCCCGCTGTCGCGCGCCCAGGTGACCTGGGCCTGGGGGCTGCAGCTCGTGATCCTGTTCTTCGCCGCCATCGCCGCGATCGCGGCGCTCTCGTGGTCGGTCGGCGAATCGCTCTGCCGCGAGCGCTGGGGCGCCAAGCTGGCGGCGTTCGACGCCCTCTTCCTCGGCCGCTGGAACAACGCCACCTTCGCCCGCTCGGCGCTCCGCGGGCCCGCCGCCGGCTGCGTGCTGGTCGCGGTCTCTCTCGTCCTGGCCTGGCTGTTCGCGCGGCGGGGCGCCCTGCTGTCGGCGTCCGACCTGTTCGGGCCATGGTGGGAGAGCGCGCCGTGGCCCGGGGTGGCGCTGGTGCTGTTCGCGGTGCCGTTCGCGCTCTACGGCGAGCTGTTCGGGCGCCTCCTGCTGGTGCCGGCGGCGGTGCGCGCGATGGGGCGGTGGCTGGGGCCGCTGGCGGTGGTGGCGATCGGCGCGGTCGTCCTGGGGCCGGTCCTGGCCGCGCAGTCGGCGACCTGGGACCTCGTCCTCAGCCTGGTCAGCGGCGGCTTCCTGGTCTGGCTCTTCCTGCGCTACGACCTGCTGACCGCCGTGCTCGCCTCGGCCACCGCGCTGGTGCTGCCGCGGGCGCTGCCGCTGGTCGCCGCCGAGGACCCGATGCTCCAGCTCCAGGGCGGGCTGGCGCTGCTGGCGGTGGCGGTTCCGCTGCTCGCCAGCGTCCGCCACCTGGCCGGCGGCGAGGAGCTGGCTTACCGCTACGAGGACGTGCCTCCACACGTGCGCCGGATCGCCGAGCGCGAGCGCCAGCGGGTGGAGCTGGAGACCGCGCGCCGCATCCAGTCGTCGATCCTGCCCGAGCTGCCGCCGAGCCTCCACGGCGTCGAGATCGCCCACGCCTACCTGCCGGCGACCGAGGTCGGCGGCGACTTCTACGACGTCCTCGCGCTCGAGGACGGCCGCCTGGCGCTGGCGGTCGGCGACGTCGCCGGTCACGGCGTCTCGAGCGGGCTGGTGATGTCGATGGCGCGCTCGGCGCTGGCGGTCCAGGTGACCTTCGACCCCGAGGTCGCCTCGGTGTTCCGGACCATGAACCGGATGGTCTACCAGACCGCCCGCAAGCGCCTGCTGACCACCCTCTCCTACGGCCTGCTCGACCCCGTGCGCCGGCAGCTCTACTTCGGCAGCGCCGGCCACCTCTTCCCCTACCGGATCGGCGCCGACGGCCGGGTCGACGCCCTCGAGTCGGTCGCGTACCCGCTCGGCGTGCGCGACCCGCTGCCGGTGCGGGTCGAGGGTGTGCCGCTCGCCGCCGGCGACACGCTGTTCTTCTACAGCGACGGCGTGGTCGAGGCGCGCCGCGACGGCAGCGAGGAGCTCTACGGCTTCGACCGCCTCGAGGACAGCCTCCGCCGCCACGCCGCCGCCGGTCCGGCGGCGCTGCGCGACGGCGTCCTCGCCGACCTCGAGCGCTTCACCGCCGGCGCCCCGCGCGAGGACGACCAGACGATCCTGGTGCTGCGGCTGCCATAGATCAGGGGGACCGTTCGTGCCGGCTGCGGATTGACCCCGCGCGGTATACAGCATACAGTTACAGCATGGCTGTCACCGAGCGCAGAACCCAGATCTATCTCACGGAAGACCAACACGAGAAGGTGACCCGCGTCGCCCGGGAGCGGGGGATGTCGCTCGCGGCGGTCGTGCGCGAAGCTCTCGACCGATACGTCGCGGCCGGGGGCGGTCGATCCGCCGCCCCCTGGGCGCAGGATCCGGCGCTCGCTCTCCTCGGTTCGCTGGAACTCCCGCCCCTGGCCGGCGACGGCGACGCGGATCTCGTCGAAGCGATCGATCGCAGCGTCTACGAGCAGGATTGAAGACGGGTGATCTTCGCCGACAGCGCCGGCTTCGTCGCCGCCTTCGACGCCCGCGACGGCCGGCACGACCGTGCCGCACGGGCGTGGCGGCGCTTCGCGGAGGAGGGTGTCTATCTCGTCACCACCCAGCTCGTTCTCGCAGAAACGGTCACCCACGTCCGCCGTCGCGCAGGGTGGCAGCCGTCCCGCGAGGTCGGCGAGGCCCTTCTCAGGAGCCGGGTGGTCGAGATCGTGGGGCTCAGCGACGAACAGCTCGCCGCCGCCTGGCGCGAGTTCGTCCGCAACCCCGATCCCAAGCTGTCGCTCTGCGACGCCGCCTCCTTCGTCGTGATGCGCGAGCGGGGCCTGACCGCCGCCTTCACCTTCGATCACCACTTCGCCGGGGCTGGATTCGAGCTGGTTCCCGGCGAGACGTAGTCATTCGCCAGGAGGAACGCTCGTCACCATCTGCCGGACCGCGATCTGCTCGGCCAGCGGGGCGGCGTGGTCGGGGAAGCCGGCTGGCGGGAAGGGCTGGACCCCAGGCTTCAGGATCGTGACGTCGAGCAGCGCGTCGGGCGCCGGCAGGGACTCGGAGAAGACGCGCGCCGCCTCGAGGAAGACCAGGGTGCCGAGCGGACGCAGCGCCGACTTGCCGTAGACCGACCACAGCTCGCGGCTGAAGGCGTCGGCGAGGTCGGCGCTGAAGCGGGTGAGCGCCTCGACCGCGGTCTCCGGGTCGTCGCCGGCGGCGCTCTGGAAGACCGCGAGCTGGCGGGCGGCACGCTCCGCGGCGTGGATCACCAGCGCCTCCATGATGAACACGTTGACCAGGTTCCTGCGCAGCGTCGCGCCCTGGCGGACCTCGTTCTGGATCTGCCGGACGCGGACGTCCGCTTTGGCGTACCGCCGGGCGACCTTGCCCATGCCGTCGATGTGCCCGAGCACCTGCGAGATCGCGAGGCAGGAGGCGGTCAGCGCGCGGGTGGTCGTGTCGCTGAACACCAGGGCGTCGAAGGCCGTCGTGTCGTTGAGGTCCCACCAGTAGACGTCGCCCTTGGGCTTCGGCTTGAGCACGCCGCCCGCGCTGATGGTGAAGGCGTTCCTCGGCGGCACCGCGGCGTAGACGAGCAGTGGCTCGGCCGGCTGCGCGTCGTAGTTCCCGACGTCCTGGAAGTAGTAGAAAGGCACCAGCCGGCGCAGGGCCGACTGGATCGCCAGCGACGTCCTGCGCAGCGCGTCGTCGCCGCCGCTCGCGACCCCGGCCAGCCACGCCCGCCCGACCTCCGTGGACAGCGCCACCTCGAGCGAGGACAGCGTGTTGCCGAGCACGCCTCCGCCCCAGCCGGCGGCGTCGCTGGCCTTGTCCAGCTCGCGCACCCAGGCGGCGAACGAGCCTGCCGTCCCGCCGCCGGTGTCGGTCGGGAACCGGCCGGGCAGGTAGAGGTCCGCATAGCCGCGGTACTCGTCGAGGAACTGGTCGGCGGTGAGCCCGGCCACCGCCTCCTCAAGGACATAGGAGAAGCGCAGCGCGCCGGGCTGGTGGACCCGCATCGCGCCGCGCGCCGCCACCGGCAGGTTGGTGGCGACGCTCAGCCGGCTGGTCCGGCGGGCGCGGGCGGTGGCCATGGCGACCTCGTTGTCGCCCTTGGCCTCGTAGAGCAGCACCCGGCCGTTGTCCTCGGAGGCGGTGACCTGGCCCCAGGCGGTGGTCAGGTTGGTCAGCTCGTTCTTGAAGCCGGGCAGGGTGAGGTCGACCGACCCCTGGCGGCTCAAGCCGAACGCCAGGGTGCCCTGGTCGACGGTGACCGCGGGGCTCTCGCCCAGCAGCACGGTGTCGAACCGGCCGCCGAGCAGGGCCTTCAGCGCCTCGCCGGCGGCCGCGGCGTCGACCGCGAAGTCGAGCACGACGTCGAACAGCGCCTGCCGGGTGGTCGAGGACTGGTAGTGGAACGAGAACTGGGCCGCGTAGGTGCGGTTGAGCGCCTCGAGGGTCTTCGACCAGATGGTGCCGGCCTTGCCGCGGACGGTGCGGATGGCGACCTGGATCTGCTTGAGCTTCTGGGTCAACCCGGGGTCGGCCTTGTCGAGCGTCTGGTCGAAGAACGTCTCGAGCTTCTTCTCCAGCCAGGCGTCGAGCGCCCCCGGGTCGGTGGCGGCGATCGCCTTGTCGAGGGCGGCGATCACCTGGTCGAGCCCGAAGCGCTCGGCGAGGTAGCCCTTGAGCCTGCCGAGGGGCTCCTCGACCGTCGCCTCGTCGAGTACGGCGAGGGTCCGGTTCGCGGCGTCGCGGACCCGTCCCTGGGCCGCGGCCTCCTCGTCGAGCAGCTCGAGCAGGCCCTTCGGCGCCAGCGCCTCGAGCCACTCGGCGCCGGCGGTCGACAGAAAGCCGGTCGAGGAGAGCTTGCCGGCGATCAGGGTCCGCAGGTCGGGAGCGGCGGCGACCTCGCCGGCGATCGCGCGGATCTCGCGGATCGCGTCGACCTGATCGAGCCTGGCCCAGATCTTCGACGCCACCTGGTGGTCGAGTTGGTTCCACTTGTCGAGCACCTCCTCGAGCCGGGCGTTGGCCTCGGCGAGCGAGGACGCGACGTCGAGGCCGGTGACCTGCTCGAAGAAGCCCGCGAGGTAGCCCTCGGCCTTGTCGGCGAGGAGCTTGGTCAGGCTCTGCTGCGGGTCGGCGAGCCGGTCGAGGTCGGCGAGGAGCTGCGCCGCCTGCACTCCGAAGACCGCCTGCACTAGCTCGTCGAGGTCGGGCTGCGGGGTGCTCGGACTGACCTCGGCGCCGAGGTCGAAGCCGAAGTTCCAGCCGCGCTTGCCGAGCCGGAAGAGGCGGACCCGGAGCTTCTCGCCGGCGGGGTCGGTCGACTCCCGCGCGACCACCAGCGCGTAGCGGCCCGCGACGTCGAAGCCGACGCTCGCCGCCACCCCCAGCTCGATCTTGAGCGCGACGTCGCCGGCCAGCTCGCCCAGCTCGACGCCGCGCACCCAGGAGAAGTCGTAGCCGAGCCGGGCGCCGAGCGTTAGAGACAGACCACCGTCGATCTGGGCGACCAGCCAGGTCCCGGGCGACAGGTCGGAGACCGCCTCCACCTGCCGCGGGAGCATCCAGTTGCGGAGCAGGTCCTCGATCGCGTCCCGCCCGCCGGTGGCGCGGGGCAGCCGCCGGCAGACCGCGAAGAGCCCGCTGGATTGACCGTCGAAGCCGAACGAGGCGCTGCCGCTCGCGCCGAGCGCCAGCGTGCCGTCGGCGCCGGCCTCGATCTGGTAGCCCCAGCGGAGCGCCAGCAGCAGCTCGTCGTCCAGCGGCGGCGTGCCGAAGCTCGCCGAGAGCACCTCGCCGAGGTCCTCCGGCAGCCCGGGGTGGCCGTCGGAGGGGTTACCGGCGGAGGAGGCGCCGGCGGCCCCGGCGAGCGAGGCGCCGAGCTGCGCCGGATCGAAGAAGACGCCGAGGCTCGCCCCGCTCTGGGCGCTGCCCTTGAACGTGACCTTGCCGGCGCCGCCGTCGAAGACGAAGTCGCCGTCGCCCTGAGCACTCAGTTCGCCGGCGGCGACGGTCACCGCCGCCGTGAACGGCCGGTTCTCCGCCACCGCCGCGAGGACGGCTGCCGGAGCGTTGGCGGAAAGCGTGATCCCCCGCGCGCTCGCCTGGAGATCGATCTTGCCGTTGTCGGTCAGCTCGATCGAGACCGGATCCGCCATGACCATCCCTCCAATCCGTCGCAATCAGTGAACGGAAGCCTACCCCTCGAGGGCCTTGAAGACGTTCTCGAGCCCTATGGTACGACTCACGGCGGAGGTTCTGGCAGCCGGCCCGGCGCCTTCACGGCGGAAGTCGCGCCTACCAGACCAGGAGCAGGAGCCCGCCGGCGGCCAGCGCGGCGGCGTACACTGCCCCCACCCGCACCAGCAGCCGCCGGTCGCCGAGCACCGCGACCGCGCCGCCCTTGAACACCAGGTTGGCCATCGCCGCGATCACCAGGGCGCGCCAGGCGACCTCGGGGGCGAGCGAGCCGTCGCGGACCAGCCGGGCGGTCGACAGCGTGATCGCGTCGGCGTCGGTCAGGCCGGAGAGCGCCGCCACGGCGTACAGGCCGCCGGCGCCGAGGTGGTCCTCCGCCACCGCCACCGCGAGCAGCACCACGGCGTAGAGGGCGGCGAAGGCGAGCGCCGGACGCAGCTCGGCGGGGTTGGACGGCCCGTCGATCTCGGTACCGTCGCGAGTGGCGGTGAACCACAGCACGAGGGCGAGCGCGGCAAGCACAACGAGCAGCACCGCGAGCGGCGGCGCGGCGGCGGCGAGGAAGCCCGGCGCCACCACTGCGATCTCGATCACCATCCGCACCATCACCACCGCCGAGGCGAGCGCGATGATCGCCGCCGCGGCGCCGACGGCACCCCGCCGGGCGCCGTCGCCGCGGCTGCGGCGGGCCTGGGAGACGGTCGTCGCGGTGCTCGACACCGCGCCGCCGAGCAGCCCCGCCACCAGGGTGCCGGCGCGCTCGCCGAGCAGCTTGCTCCCGAGGTAGGCGGCGAGCCCCATGCCGACGATCAGCACCACCATCCACCAGATCTCGCGCGGGTTGAGCACCCCCCAGGGGTCGTAGGCGCGGTCGGGGAGGATCGGCAGGACGACCAGCGAGATCAGCGCGAAGCGCATCATCGCCCGGTAGTCGCGGTCGCTGATCCGCCCGGCCCAGGCGTGGAGCGGCTGTTTGAGGTGGAGCAGCACCGCGACCGCGCCGCCGAGCGCCACCGCCACCGCCCGTTCGCCGACCGCGAGGTAGGCGCCAACCCCGAACATCAGCAGCGCCGCCACCTCGGTGGTCTGGCCGGGATCGACCTCGCCGCTCCGGCTCATCGCCAGGTTGCCGGCGAACAGCATCGCCGCCAGCGCGAACAGCCCGAGCGCCACCACCCAGCCGCCGAACTCGACCGCCAAGAGACCGCATACCGTGCCGAGGACGGTGACCAGGGCGAAGGTACGGAGCCCTGCGATCTTGGACTCGGTACGCTCGCGCTCGAGCCCGACCAGCAGGCCGAGACCGAGCGCGATGACCAGCGAGCCGAGGACGGCCGAAGTGGCGTTCACGTCGGGTGCGGAGTCTATCCGCGGGGACGCGGCGGTCCCCGGCCGGCCGCGCCCCCCGTGCGGGTCCCGCCGCCGCCCTGATAGACTCCGCCCGCCCGGATTCGCTGCGGCGCTCGACGAGCCCGCCCGGTCCCGGGCGCCCCCAGCGCATCGTCCGACGGGCCGCCGGCACAGCGTCCACGGGCCGCCCGGCGGGCCGCCGATCCACGACGGAGGGAAGCGTGAAGATCCACGAGCACCAGGCCAAGGAGATCCTGCGCCGCTACGGGGTGGCGACCCCGCGCGGCGAGCTGACCGACGACCCGGCCGCGGCGAGGGCGATCTGCGAGCGGCTCGGCGGCCGCTGCGTGGTCAAGGCGCAGATCCACGCCGGCGGCCGCGGCAAGGGAGGCGGGGTCAAGCTCGCCGCCTCGCCCGAGGAGGCGGAGGAGAAGGCGGGGCGGATCCTCGGCATGCAGCTCGTCACCCCGCAGACCGGCCCCGAAGGCCAGGCCGTGCGTAAGGTGCTGATCGAGGAGGCGGTCGAGATCGCCCGCGAGCTGTACGTCTCGGTCACCCTCGACCGCCGCGAGCGGGCGCTGACGATGATGGCCTCGGCCTCGGGCGGCATGGACATCGAGCAGGTGGCGGCGGAGCGCCCCGAGGCGATCCTGCGCGAGCGGGTCGATCCCCACCTCGGGCTGCTGCCGTTCCAGGCCCGGCGGCTGGCCAAGGGGCTCGGGCTCGAGGGCGCCACCGCGCGCCAGGCGGCGAAGCTCCTCGGCGCCCTGGTCGTGGCCTACCGCGGCACCGACGCCTCGCTGGTCGAGATCAACCCGCTGCTCATCACCGGCGGCGGCGACGTCATCGCGCTCGACGCCAAGATGAGCTTCGACGACAACGCGCTGTTCCGCCACCCCGACGTCATCGAGATGCGCGACGTCGCCGAGGAGGCGCCGGCCGAGGTCGAGGCGAGCAAGCACAAGCTCAACTTCATCCAGCTCGACGGCTCGATCGGCTGCATGGTCAACGGCGCCGGGCTGGCGATGGCGACCATGGACATCATCAAGCTCCATGGCGGCGAGCCGGCGAACTTCCTCGACGTCGGCGGCTCGGCGAGTCAGGAGGCGGTGGCCAACGCCTTCCGCATCCTGGTCGGCGACGCGCGGGTCAAGGCGGTGCTGATCAACATCTTCGGCGGCATCGCGCGCACCGACCGCATCGCCCGCGGCGTGGTCGGCGCGATCGAGGAGCTGGGCGGGGTGGCGATCCCGGTGGTGGTCCGGCTCGAGGGCACCAACGTCGAGCAGGGGCGGGCGATCCTGCGCGAGGCCGACTTCGACTTCATCCTCGCCGAGCACATGGCCGACGCCGCCGCCAAGGTGGTCGCCGCGGCCGGGGGAGGGGCGTAGCGATGGCGATCTGGGTGAACGGGGAGACCCGGCTCCTGGTCCAGGGGATCACCGGCACCGAGGGGCGCTACCACGCGCTCGCCTGCCGCGAGTACGGGACCCGGGTAGTCGCCGGGGTGACCCCGGGCAAGGGCGGCGAGGAGGTCGAGGGGATCCCGGTCTTCGACTCCGTCGCCGAGGCGCGCGAGGCGACCGGCGCCGACGCCAGTGTCATCTTCGTGCCGCCGCCGTTCGCCGCCGACGCGATCATGGAGGCGGCGGCGGCCGGCGTCGAGCTGGTGATCTGCATCACCGAGGGGATCCCGGTGGCCGACATGCTCGACGTCAGCCGCTTCCTGCGCGACCATCCGACCCGCCTGGTGGGCCCCAACTGCCCGGGGGTGATCTCGCCGGGCAAGGCGAAGATCGGGATCATGCCCGGGCACATCCACAAGCCGGGGCCGGTCGGTGTGATCAGCCGCTCGGGGACGCTGACCTACGAGGCGGTGTGGCAGCTCAGCAACCTCGGCCTCGGCCAGTCGACCTGCGTCGGCATCGGCGGCGACCCGGTCAACGGCACCTCGTTCATCGATTGCCTCGAGGCCTTCGCCGCCGATCCGGAAACCGAGGCGGTGGTGCTGATCGGCGAGATCGGCGGCGACGCCGAGGAGCGCGCCGCGGAGTGGGTGCAGGCGAACTTCCGCCGCCCGGTGGTCGGCTTCATCGCCGGCCGCACCGCGCCGCCGGGCCGCCGCATGGGGCACGCCGGCGCGATCATCTCCGGCGGCAAGGGGACGGCGAAGGAGAAGATGGAGGCGCTGGACGCGGCCGGCATCGCGGTCGTCGAGTCGCCGGCCGAAATCGGTGCCACGGTCGCGAAGGCGCTGGGAAAGTCGACCGGCTGACGGCGCCGGCCCGGCCGCGGGCCTGCGAGCCGCGCGACGGTCCCGAGAACGAGATGGGGAATCCCGACATCCCACGGCTCAGCTCGCCCGCCGAGGGCGGCGACGGCTGGCTGGCGCTCCTCGGCGGCGGCGAGTTCAGCTTCGGCGAGACCGTCGACGCCGACGCCGCCTGGATCGCCAAGGCGCCGCCCGGGTCGGTCGGCTTCGTCCCCGCCGCCAGCGGCTCGACCGACTACGGCGAGGAGCTGGCGGCCTACCTCGAGGACGAGTTCGAGCGCGCGGCCGAGACCATCCCGATCTACCGCCCGCGCGACGCTCGCCGGGGCAAGAACGCCGAGCGGCTGCGATCGGTGGCGGCGGTCTACCTCGGCGGCGGGATCGCCGACCGGCTGATCGAGGCGCTCAGCGACTCGCCGGCCCACGAGGCGCTGCTCGAACGCCTGCGCACCGGTGGGGTGGTGGTGACGATCGCCGCCGCCGCCCAGGCGCTCGGAGTCGCGGTCCGCTCGATCGCGCCGGGGCGGGTGATCCCGGGCCTCGGCTGGCTGGTCGGCGGCGTCGTCGAGCCCAACTTCGACCCCGGCCACGACCGCCGGCTGAGGACGCTCCTCGCCGAGCCGGGCGTCTCCTGGGGGCTCGGCATCCCGTCCGGCGCCGCGGTGCTGCTCGGCCCGGGCGGCGCGGTCGAGCTGGTCGGCACGGCGTTCTATGCCGAGGGCGCCGACGCCGAGCTGCGGGAGATCGGCTGAATCGCCGGCGCGGAGCCGGCACGAGAGGCAACCTTGATCGAGCCGGAGCCCCGGCGCCGTCCGTTGCGTCGAGTCCGGCCGTGAATGACGGAGGAGAGACGCACCGTGTCCGACACCCAGACGACCCTGGCCATCGTCAAGCCCGACGCCGTCGCCGGCGGCCACGCCGGCAACATCCTCGCCCACCTCGAGCGCGAGGGCTTCACCCTGCGCGGCCTCAAACTGATGCGGCTCAGCCCCGAGCAGGCGAAGGCGTTCTACGCCGTCCACGCCGAGCGGCCGTTCTACGGCAGCCTGGTCGAGTTCATGACCTCGGGGCCGGTGATGCCGGTGGCGCTCGAGCGCGCCGGCGCGGTCGCCCGCCTGCG
>Ga0302046_10000999_pt1 | contig 26851 bp, 27 predicted proteins | sample RVTome_11_FD_200261 | JGI IMG/M metagenome (GOLD analysis project Ga0302046, IMG submission 200261) | Soil microbial communities from uranium-contaminated site in the Upper Colorado River Basin, Wyoming, United States - RVT147D111 (version 2) ... | reverse complement strand
CTCTTCCCCGACAAGGTCTACGTGTTCACGCCGAAGGGCGACATCATGCGCCTGCCGCGTGGCGCGAGCTGCGTGGACTTCGCCTACGCCGTGCACACGGGCGTCGGCCAGCGCTGCGTCGCGGCCAAGGTCGACCGGCGCCTGGTGCCGCTTCGCACCGTGCTCCGCAATGGCCAGACCGTCGAGATCATCACGGCGAAAGGTGCGCAGCCGAACCCGGCCTGGGCGAGTTTCGTCACGACCGCGAAGGCGCGCTCCGCGATCCGCCAGTACCTGCGCACGCTCAAGCGCGGCGAGGCCGCGGAGCTCGGCGGCCGCATGTTGAACCAGGCGCTGGAGGAATTCGAGTTGTCGATGAAGAAGCTGCCGGCCGGGCGTCTCGACGAGGTGGCGCAGTCGCTGTCGCTCAAGGACGGCACGGAGCTGCTCGAGAAGATCGGCCTCGGCGAGCGGCTCGCGCGTCTCATCGCGCGCCGGCTGCTGCCTGCCGACGACGAGCGCCCGGACGCGGGCCCGGCGCCGCCGCTTGCGATCGCGGGCACGGAAGGACTCGTCGTCAGCTACGCGCGCTGCTGCTTCCCGATACCGTTCGATGCGATCGTCGCGTTCCTGTCGAGCGGCCGCGGCGTGGTGATCCATCGCGAGAACTGCTCGAACGTCACCGCCTTCGGCAAGCAGCCCGACAAATGGATTTCCGCCGTCTGGCAGAAGGATCAGCAACGCTCGTTCAGCGCGGGCCTCGTGGTCGAGGTGACGAATCGCATGGGCATCCTCGCCGAGGTCGCGACGCGCATCGCCGGCGAGCAGAGCAATATCAGCCACGTCAATGTCGATTCCTCGCAGGGCGACCAGTCGACGATCCTGTTCGAAGTCCAGGTCCGTGATCGCGGCCACCTCGCGCGCATCATCCGCGCGATCCGCGGCATGGCGGACGTCATGAAGGTGGAGCGGAGCCTCGCATGAGCCGGAAGATCATCCACACCGATCGCGCGCCGAAGGCCATCGGCCCCTACTCACAGGCGGTCGCCGCGGGCGGCGCGGTGTACCTATCGGGCCAGGTCGGCCTCGATCCGAAGAGCGGGGAGCTCGTCGCCGGCGGTCTCGAGGCGGAGGCGCGGCGCGCCTTCGACAATCTCGGCGCAGTCGCGGAAGCGGCGGGGTCGAGTCTCGCCGCGGCCGTGCGGGTAACCGTCTACCTGACCGATCTCGCCCAGTTCGCTGTCGCCAACCGCATCATGCAGGAGTATTTCCGCGAGCCTTACCCGGCACGCGTCACCATCGGCGCGGCGGCGCTTCCGCGCGGCGCCGCGATCGAGGTCGACTGCATCCTCGTTCCGTGACCATCGAGCGCCGCCCGGTCACCGGGCTGAAGGGCGTCGGCCCGGCGCTCGCGAAGCGCCTCGGGAAACTCGGAATCGACACTGTCGCCGACCTCCTGTTCTGGCTGCCGACGCGCTACGAGGATCGCACGCGCATCGTGCCGATCGGGACGCTCCGCCCCGGCGCGCGCGTCGCAGTCGAGGGCGTGATCGAGCTCGCCGAGGTCGTATTTCGCGGGCGGCGCTCGCTGCTCGTGCGGCTGTCCGACGGCACCGGATTCCTGACGCTGCGGTTCTTCCATTTCAGCGGCGCGCAGCAGGCGCAACTCGTGCGCGGCATGCGCCTGCGCTGCTTCGGCGAGGTCCGCCGCGGCAAGCACGGTCCTGAAATCGTCCATCCCGAATACCGGAAAGCGGACGCGCCCGACACGCAGGCGGTCCAGGACGTGCTGACCCCGATTTATCCTGCGACGGAAGGCATCCAGCAGGGCCGGCTCCGGAATCTGACGGCGCAGGCGCTCGCCGCGGTCGGCGACGGCGAGCTGCCGGATTGGCTGCCCACCGAAATCCAGTACGAGTTGAAGCTTCCGGGCCTCCGCGATGCGCTCCAGTACGTGCATCGGCCGCCGCCCGATGCGAAGCTCGAGCAACTGGAGCAGGGTCGCCATCCCGCGCAACGGCGTCTCGCCTTCGAAGAACTGCTCGCGCATCAGCTTTCGCTCCGCGAGCTCCGGCACGAGATCCGCCGCGATCCCGCGTGGCCGATTGCGACGCCCGGCAAGCTGGCAGAACGCCTGTTGGCGGCCACCGGTTTTTCACTCACGGGCGCGCAGCGGCGGGTCATCGGCGAGATCCGCCACGATCTCGCGATCGCGCACCCAATGCTCCGGCTGGTGCAGGGCGACGTCGGCTCCGGCAAGACGATCGTCGCCGCGCTCGCGGCGGCGGATGCCGTCGAGGCCGGCTGCCAGGCGGCGTTGATGGCGCCGACCGAGCTTCTGGCCGAACAGCATTGGCAAAATTTCTCGCGCTGGCTCGCGCCGCTTTCGATCGAGCCGCTCCTGCTCACCGGCCGCCTGACCCCACGCGCGCGGCGAGACGCGCAGGCCGCGGTCGCGAGCGGCAAGCGGAGCGTCGTGATCGGCACGCACGCGCTTTTCCAGGAGGAAGTCAGCTTCGCGCAGCTCGCGCTCGTGATCGTGGACGAGCAGCATCGCTTTGGCGTCCACCAACGCCTGCGGCTTCGGGAAAAAGGCAGGGCGGGTCGTAACCCGCACCAGCTCATCATGACGGCGACACCGATACCGCGAACCCTCGCGATGACGGCCTACGCCGACCTTGACGTCTCGGTCATCGACGAATTGCCGCCGGGCCGCACGCCGGTCATGACGGTCGTGATGCCCGATTCGCGCCGCGACGAGATCGTGCGCCGCATCCGGAGCGCCTGCCTCGCGGGACGGCAGGCCTACTGGGTCTGCCCGCTCATCGAGGAATCAGCGCTGCTGGAAGCGCAGGCCGCGGAAGACACGGCTGCTCTGCTCGCCGCGGCCTTGCCCGACATCCCGGTAGGCATCGTGCATGGGCGCATGCCGTCGGCTGCGCGCGAGCGCACGATGGCGCGGTTCAAGGCCGCCGAGATCGGGCTGCTCGTCGCCACCACGGTGATCGAGGTCGGCGTCGACGTGCCGAATGCCAGCCTGATGGTGATCGAGAACGCCGAGCGCATGGGCCTCGCGCAGCTTCATCAGCTCCGCGGCCGCGTGGGCCGCGGCCGCGAAGCGAGCAGTTGCCTCCTGCTCTGGCACGGGCCGCTGTCCGCCCTCGCCAAGGAACGCCTCGCGGTGCTCCGGAACACCAGTGACGGCTTTGCGGTCGCGCGCCGCGATCTCGAGCTGCGCGGGCCGGGCGAATTGCTCGGCACGCGGCAGACCGGCCTCATGCAGCTCAAGGTCGCCGACCTCATGCGCGACGCCGACCTGCTGCCGCGGGTACAGGCGGCGGCCGACGTGATGATGCGTTCACATGCGGATAACATTGCGCCGCTGAAGCGCCGCTGGATCGGCGCCTCGACCCGCTACGGAAAAGTATGAACGGACAGCCCGCTGCCAGGACGGAAACAGGACCGGCACCCCGCTGGACGGAACGCCTGGAAGAGCTCTTACCCGCCGCGGAACCCGCGGCCGCCGCCTGGCTTCGGGAACCGGGTCTGCTGACCGAGCGCCTGCGCGCCTGTTGCGATGGCATGCCGGGCCTCGCGGTCATCGCAGAGTGCGAGGCTCCGTTGGCGGGCAGCGATGCCGCCGTCCTCGGAGCCTCGGGAAACGCCGTCTTCGTGCGCGAGATCGAGCTCACCTGCGACGGGCGGCCCTGGGTATTCGCGCAGACTCTGGTTCCCCACGCGACGCTCGCGCGCCAGCGCTGGCTGGCCTCGCTCGGCCGCGCGGCACTGGGTGAACGCCTCGCCGCCATTCCCGCGCTCGAACGCGGCCCGCTCGAGTTCGCGCGCCTCGTTGCCGGTGATCGCCTCTACCACCGCGCGCTCAGGGAGCGGCACGATCCGCCGCCTGCGCTCTGGGCGCGGCGTTCCTGGTTCGCGATCGAAGGTGACCGCCTGCTGGTGCAGGAAGTGTTCCTGCCCGAAGCGCATTCGTGAGCGCCGATCCTTCCTACAAGCCCGAATGGCACCCGCGCCGGGTGCGCGACGCGCTCCGCGCGCTCGGCAGGACGCTCTGCGAGTACGCGCTCCTGATGCGATTGCACCGGCCAATCGGCATCTGGCTGCTATTGTGGCCGGCGTTGTGGGGACTCTGGATCGCGGGCGAAGGGCGGCCCGATGCGCGATTGCTCATTCTCTTCGTGGCCGGAGTCGTGGTGACGCGCTCCGCCGGCTGTGTCATCAACGACTACGCCGATCGGAATTTCGATCCCAAGGTCGCGCGCACGCGCAATCGCCCCCTCGCCGCGGGGCGCGTCGCGCCGACGGAAGCGCTCTTCCTTTTCGCGGCGCTCGGATTCATCGCCGTCTGGCTCGCGCTGCAACTCGATCCCTACGCCCAACTCTACGCGGTTGCGGGCGCCGTACTCGCCGTGACCTATCCCTGGCTCAAGCGCATCGTGCACGTTCCGCAGTTCTATCTCGGCGTCGCGTTCGGCTGGTCCATCCCGATGGCGTTCGCCGCCCTGACCGGTGCCGTGCCGAAGATCGCCTGGCTGCTGCTGACCACGGTCGTGCTCTGGGCAGCGGTGTACGACACGATGTACGCGATGGTGGACCGCGAGGACGATGAGCGCATTGGCGTGAAATCCACCGCGATCCTGTTCGGCGAAGCGGACCGCCTCATCATCGCGGTGATGCAGGCGATGACCTTGTTCGCGCTGTGGCTCGCCGGCAAGGAGGCCGATCTCGGCCACTGGTATCGCGCGGGCCTCGCCGCGGCGGCGATCTTCTTCCTGTACCAGTTATGGCTGATCCGCCGTCGCGAGCCTCGGGCCTGCTTTCGCGCCTTCAACAACAACCACTACGTCGGGATGGTCGTCTTCATCGGGCTCGCGCTCGATTATCTCTATCGCTGACCTGCGGCGCGCGCCACCGCCCAGACTTCGATGTGCCGGCAACCCGAGCGCCGCAGTGCCTGCGCCAGCGCATCGACCGTCGCGCCGGTCGTCAGCACGTCGTCCACGATCGCGACTGACGCCGGCACGCGCTTTGCGCGGACTTCAAAAGCGCCGCTCACATTGACGCGGCGCACCATCGCAGGGAGGGCCGCCTGTTCATCCGTATTGCGGATCCGCTCCGCGAGCCGGTTTTCCACGGGCAGGTGCAGGATCTCCGCCGCGAAGCGCGCGATCTCGCCGGCCTGGTTGTAGCCGCGCCGTGCTTCGCGCGCCGCATGCAGTGGCACGGGAATGACAGCGTCCACCGACGGCAGGTCGCGTTCCGCGATCCGGCGCGCAAGCAACGTGCCGAGGATCCTCGCGATCGCGATCTGTCGGCCGTACTTCAGCCGATGAATCAGTTCGACCAGCGGGAACTCGTAGCGATACGGCACGAACGCCGAGTCGAATGCAGGGCGGCGCAGCAGACAGTGATCGCAGATCTGGTCTCTGACCGGAACCGGCGTCGCGCACAGCAGGCAGCACGGATCGTTCCGCGGCAGGTCGACCTCGCAGTCCCGGCAAAGGTCCAGTTTCGGCGGCTGGCCCGGGTCGAGACAGAGCAGGCAGGTGGCCGGAAAAAGCCTGTGTAACAAGGTCTTGGACGCGCCGTAAACCTGTTGGAACAGGCTCGGTTGACAGTCCGGCACGGCGTTCGAATACTGCGCCACGACGCGAGACTGCGCCGCCGGCGCGTCCAGCATGCGGCGGTTTTTCGTTCCGAATGGGGAGCAATTCGATGGGCGACAACCGCGGCGCGGTCGGCGAGATCCGGAGCGACTGGTCGCTCGAGGAAGTGCGCGCGCTGCACGCGCTGCCGTTCAGCGACCTGATTCATCTTGCGCAGACCGCGCATCGACGCCACTTCGATCCGAACCAGGTCCAGGTCTCGACCCTGCTGTCGATCAAGACCGGCGCCTGCCCCGAGGATTGCGCCTACTGCCCGCAGAGCATCCGCTACGACACCGGGCTCGAGCGCGAAGCATTGATGGAGCCCGCCGCGGTCATCGCGCGCGCGCGGGCGGCACGCGAAAGCGGTGCCACGCGCTTCTGCATGGGCGCGGCGTGGCGGAGCCCCAAGGACCGCGACCTCGACAAGGTCGTCGAGATGATACGAGGGGTAAGCGAACTGGGACTGGAAACCTGCGCGACGCTCGGCATGCTGACGCCCGCGCAGGCACGGCGGCTTCACGAGGCAGGCCTCGATTACTACAACCACAATCTCGACACTTCCGAGGAGTTCTACGGCGAGATCATCACGACACGGACCTACCAGGACCGTCTTGACACGCTTGCCGCCGTGCGCGATGCCGGCATTCACGTCTGCTGCGGCGGCATCCTCGGCATGGGCGAGCAAGCGGAGGACCGCATCGCGTTCCTGCACACCCTCGCGACGCTCGACCCGCATCCCGAGAGCGTGCCGATCAACAATCTGGTGCAGGTCGAGGGCACGCCGCTCGCCGGTTTACCCGTGCTGGATTCAATCGAGTTCGTCCGCATCGTCGCGCTCGCCCGCATCCTGATGCCGCGCTCGCATGTGCGCCTTTCCGCCGGCCGCGCGCAGATGAGCGACGAGATGCAGGCGCTCTGCTTCCTCGCCGGCGCGAACTCGATCTTCTACGGCGAGAAGCTCCTGACGACCGGCAACCCCGACACGGCGAGCGATCACGCGCTGTTCGGGCGGCTCGGCATCCGGCCGGAGCCCGCGCCCGCGGGTGCTTGACCCGTGTCGGCCGCATCGATCTCGTTCGGGCCGGTGCTGGCGGACCTCGACGCCAGCGGCCTCCGCCGGCGCCGGCGCACCGTGCGCCGCCTCTCGCACGAAACGGCGGAGATCGAGCTGGATGGCCATGCCTGCATCGATTTCTGCAGCAATGACTATCTCGGGCTCTCCGCGCATCCGCGAGTCACCGCGGCCTTCATCGAAGCGGCGCGCATCCACGGCGTCGGCGCCCGCGCCTCGCACCTGATAACCGGCCATCAGGCCGAACATGATGCGCTCGAGGAGGAGCTTGCGGCGTTCACGGGGCGCGAGCGCGCGATCCTCTTCTCCACGGGCTACATGGCGAATCTCGGGCTCGCGACGGCGCTCGTGAGGAAAGGCGGCGCGGTGTTCGGCGACCGGCTGAATCACGCCTCCCTGATCGATGCGGGGCGGATTTCCCGCGCGGAGCTGCATCACTATCCGCATGGAGACGTTGCGACGCTCGAGCGGAAGCTCGCCGCGCGCGGCCCCGGCCCCGCGCTCGTGCTGACGGATGGCGTCTTCAGCATGGACGGCGATCTCGCACCGCTACCCGCGCTTGCCGCCGCCTGCGCGCGCCAGGGCGCTTTCTTCGGCGTGGATGACGCGCACGGCCTCGGCGTGATCGGCGCGACCGGCCGCGGCTCGCTCGAGCATTTCAGGCTGTCGCCGAAGCAGGTGCCGGCGCTCGTCGGCACGCTGGGCAAGGCGTTCGGCAGCTTCGGCGCCTTCGTCGCGGGTGATGCAGACCTGATCGAAACGCTCGTGCAGCGCGCGCGCACCTACATTTATACGACCGCGCTGCCCGCTGCGGTTGCTGCGGCGACGCGCGCGGCACTGGCCGTATCCATCGAGGAACCCTGGCGCCGCGAGCGCGTGCTCGCCCTCGCCCGACGCTTTCGCGAGCTGGCAGTCGCCGCCGGCCTGCCCCTTGCCGAGTCCACGACGCCGATCCAGCCGGTCCTTCTCGGAGGAGCGGACATCGCCGTCGAAGCGAGCAGGAAACTTCTCGACCGCGGGTTCTTCGTTGCGGCCATCCGTCCGCCGACCGTTCCCGCCGGAACTTCCCGTCTTCGCGTTGCCCTCTCCGCCGCGCATCGCGACAGCGATGTCGAGGCGCTGGCGGCGGCGCTCGCCGACATCGCGCCGCCCGGGCCCGCTGCGCCAGAATGAGAGGAGCGCAGCGACCGCCCGATGCGGCCCCGCTCCTCGATCGGGACGCGATCCGCAGAAACGCCGATCGCGCGAGTGCGACCTACGACGAGTCCGCCGTGCTCCAGGAACGCGTGCGGCAGCAGATGATCGGGCGGCTCGACTGGATCGCCTTCACGCCGGAAGCAATCCTCGACCTTGGTTGCGGCACCGGTCGCGGAGCGGCTGCCCTCGCGACGCGCTGGCCGCGCGCCCGCGTGCTCGCGCTCGACATCGCGCCCGCCATGCTGCGGGAAGCGGGCCGGCAGGACGAGGCCTCGCGCTTCGAACGGGTTTGCGCGAACGCAGAGGCGCTGCCGCTGGCGGACGGAAGCGTCGATCTCCTCTTCTGCAACCTCATGCTGCCCTGGTGCGAGGATCTCGATGCAGTCTTCGCGGAGTTCGCGCGCGTGTTGCGGCCGCGGGGCCTGCTGACCTTCGCGACTTTCGGGCCCGACACCCTGTCGGAGCTGCGCGCAGCCTGGCGCGCCGCCGACGGCGGCACGCACGTTCATCCGTTCACCGACATGCATGACATCGGCGATGGCCTGATCCGCTCCGGCCTCACAGAACCGGTGCTCGACGTCAGCCGCTTCACGCTGACCTATCCGGATCTCTTCGCCCTGATGCGGGACCTCAAGGCGATCGGCGCGCAGAACGCTGCGACCGATCGCCCGCGCGGCCTGACCGGGCGCAATCGCCTGCGTGCCGTGGAAGACGCCTACGAGAAGTTCCGGACGCAGGGCGTGTTGCCGGCGAGCTACGAGGTCGTGTTCGGCCAGGCCTGGGGAGCGGTGGAGCGGCGCGGGCGTGAAGGTGAATTCGCTTTTCCCCTGTCCGCGCTCGGGCGCCGCACGAAGGCGCCGCAGTGACACGATCGTTCTTTGTGACCGGAACGGACACCGGCATCGGCAAAACACTTGTAACCGTGGCGCTCCTCCGCAGGCTTCGCGAGGCGGGCGTCGCGGTCGCCGGCATGAAGCCGATCGCGGCCGGGACGATCGCGGGACCCGAAGGCCCCGCCAACGAGGATGCGCTCCTGCTGCAGTCCGAGTCGAGCGTCCGCCATCCGTATGCGATCGTGAATCCCTGGCTGTTCGAGCCCGCGATTGCGCCGCACATCGCGGCGGCAGAAGCCGGGGTTGCAATCGACCCGGCTCGCATCGCCGCCGCGCACGCGCACCTGTGCGAAGCCGCCGATGTCGTTCTCGCTGAAGGCGCCGGAGGCTTTCTCGTGCCGCTCGACGCGACGCGAAGCTGCGCCGAGTTGCCGGCTCTGCTCGGCATGGAGGTGCTCCTGGTCGTCGGGTTGCGGCTCGGCTGCCTCAACCATGCGCTGCTGACGGCTGAAGCGATCGACGCGCGGGGCCTGCCATTCGCCGGCTGGATCGGCAATTGCATCGATCCGGATTTTCCGCGCCGCGCGGCAAACGTGGCGACACTCGAGACAAGGCTCAGCGCGCCTTGCCTCGGCACCGTTCCATGGATGCGGAATCCGGACCTCGGCGAAGCAGCGGCGGCCCTGCCCGATGCGGCGCGCATCCTCCGCATCTCGCTGGAATAAAAGGAGAAAATCGGGTTGCGGCATGGGTAGCCGTCCCTTACGATGCGCGGGCCGTGAGCCCGCGTTCCGCGGGTCGGTCTCGGGAGCTTCCTTGTCCATTGCCACGCGGAGTTCGAAGCGGCCATTCGTTGCCGGTTTCCTCGCGGCGCTCGCCGCGCTGCCCGCGCGCGCGGACTGGAGCCTTCTCAACATGCCGGAAGGCGTCAGCGTGCTGTCGCGCGAGATCTACGGCATGCACATGATCATGTTCTGGATCTGTCTCGTGATCGCGGTCTTCACCTTCGGCGCGATGATCGTCGCGATGGTCCGGTTCCGGAAGTCGCGCGGCGCGGTTGCCGACCAGAAGCTCCTGCACAACGCGCGACTGGAAGCCGCCTGGACGATCGTGCCCGTGCTGATCCTGATCGGGATGGCGATTCCCTCGGTCGAGAAACTGATCCTGATCGAGGACACCTCGGGCTCCGGCCTCACGATCAAGGTCACCGGCCACCAGTGGTACTGGCAATACGAGTATCTCGGCGCGGGCGTGTCGTTCTACAGCCGTCTCGCGCGCGAAAGCGACATCGCCCGCCAGAAGGGATCGGGCATCGACCCGGAGACCATCCCTAATTACCTGCTCGACGTCGACAAGCCGCTCGTCGTTCCGACCGGCACCAAGATCCGGCTGCTCCTCACCGCGAACGACGTGATCCACGCCTGGTGGGTGCCGGACTTCGGCATGAAGCGCGACGCGATTCCCGGCTTCATCAATGAGATGTGGATCTCGGTCGACGAGGACAAGCCCGGCACCTATCGCGGCCAGTGCGCCGAGCTCTGCGGCGCCGATCACGGCTTCATGCCGATCGTGGTGGTCGCGAAGCCAAAGGCGGAGTTCGACTCGTGGCTGGCCGGGCAGCAGACGGCGGCCACCGTCGCGCGGACGGAGTGACTCAGATGACCCACGACGAACATCCGCCGAAGGGAATCGTCCGCTGGCTCACGACGACGAACCACAAGGACATCGGCACGATGTACCTCGTGTTCTCGCTCGCGATGTTCCTCGTGGGCGGCCTGATGGCGCTCGTGATCCGCAGCGAATTGTTCCAGCCCGGCCTCCAGCTCGTCGATCCTGTGTTTTTCAACCAGATGACGACCATGCACGCGCTGGTGATGGTCTTCGGCGCGGTGATGCCGGCGACGGTCGGGCTCGCCAACTGGATGATCCCGATGCAGATCGGCGCCGCCGACATGGCGCTGCCGCGCATGAATCTGTTCAGCTTCTGGCTGCTCGCCTTCGCCTTCCTGCTGCTCCTCGCCACGCTCTTCATGCCGGGCGGCGCGCCGGCTTCCGGCTGGACACTCTATCCGCCGCTCGTGCTGCAGTCCGGCAGCGCGTTTCCGATGTCGATCTTCGCGATCCACCTGATGGGCGCGTCCTCGATCATGGGCGCGATCAATGTGATCGTGACCATCGTCAACATGCGGGCGCCGGGCATGACACTCCTCAAGATGCCGCTCTTCTCCTGGTCCTGGCTGATCACAGCCTATCTCCTGATCGCCGTGATGCCGGTGTTCGCTGCCGGCGTGACCATGCTCCTGACGGACTACTTCTTCCAGACGAGCTTCTTCAACGCGGCGGGCGGCGGCGACCCGGTGTTGTACCAGCATATCTTCTGGTTCTTCGGACACCCCGAGGTCTACATCATGATCCTGCCGGCGTTCGGGATCGTCTCGGAAGTCATCCAGACCTTCTCGCGCAAGCCGATCTTCGGCTACGAGACGATGGTGTACGCGATCGCGTCCATCGCCTTCCTCTCGTTCATCGTCTGGGCGCATCACATGTTCACGGTCGGCATGCCGCTCGCGGGCCAGCTCTTCTTCAATCTATCGACGATGCTGATCGCCGTGCCGACCGGGGTGAAGATCTTCAACTGGACCACGACCATGTGGCGCGGCTCGCTGACATTCGAGCCGCCGATGCTGTTCACGCTCGCATTCCTGTTCCTGTTCACGATCGGCGGCTTCTCGGGCCTGATGCTCGCGATCGTGCCGGCGGATTTCCAGTACCACGACACCTACTTCGTCGTCGCGCACTTCCACTACGTGCTCGTGCCCGGCTCGGTGTTCGCCATCATGGCCGCGGTCTACTACTGGCTGCCGAAATGGACCGGCCACATGTACGACATGCGCCTCGCGAAATGGCACTTCTGGCTGTCGGCGATCTTCATCAACGTGCTGTTCTTCCCGCAGCACTTCCTCGGGCTCGCCGGCATGCCGCGGCGCATCCCCGACTACGCGACGCAGTTTGCGGACTGGAACATGGTCTCCTCGATCGGCGCCTTCGGCTTCGCGCTCGCGCAGCTCCTGTTCGTATGGCTCATCGTCAAGTGCGTGCGCGGCGGCGCGCCCGCGACGGCGCGCGTCTGGGAGATGCCGGCGGGGCTCGAATGGACCGTGCCGTCGCCCGCGCCGTACCACACCTTCGCAAAGGCGCCGGAGATCAAGTGAGCGGGCTCGACCGCAACCTGCGTCTCGCGATCGCGCTCGGCGGCGTGGCGGCTGCCGTCTATCTCGGCTACCTGCTGCTCCGCTTCCTGGAGCAGGGCCCATGAGCGAATCGCAGCGCCGCGGGAACCGCAGCCTCGCGCTCCGCCTCACGCTGATGGCTGCCGGCAGCTTTGCCTTCGGCTTCGCGCTCGTGCCGCTCTACGACGTGTTCTGCGAGATCACGGGCATCGGCACGCGCGCGGAGTTGAGCCGCGCGGGCGCAGCGGACGGCCAGGCGCCGGTCGCCGATCGCACGGTGGTCGTCGAGTTCACCGCGTCCGTGCCCGGGGGCGGTCGCTGGGAGTTCGAGCCCGTGGCGGTGACGATGGAGGTGCAGCCGGGCCGGCTGTACGAGACGCACTATCGCGCCCGCAATCTTTCCGAAGGCGAGAAAACCGGCCAGGCCGTGCCGAGCGTCGCGCCGGCGCGGGCCGCGCAGTATTTCGTAAAGACCGAGTGCTTCTGCTTCACGCCGCAGAAATTCGCGCGGGATGAAGAGCGCGAGATGGCCGTTCGGTTCGTGGTCGACCGCGAGCTGCCGCCCGGCATCGACCGGCTGACTCTCTCTTATGCGTTCTACGACTTCGGGAGATCGTGATGGCACATGCCGAACGCGCCCACGACTCGCGCGAATACTACTTCCCGCACGGCAGCCGGCTGCCGTTCTTCGGATCCGCCTCGCTCTTCGTGCTGATGGCGGGCGCCGCCGCGACGCTGAATGGGGCAAGCGTAGGCGGATGGGTGCTCGGACTCGGATTCGTGCTCCTGGCCGCTCTCTTCTTCCTCTGGTTCGGCGAAGTGATCCGCGAGAACCAGGCCGGGCTCTACAACGAGCAGGTCGGCCGCTCGTTCCGCATGGGCATGATGTGGTTCATTTTTTCCGAGGTCATGTTCTTCGCGGCGTTCTTCGGCGCCTTGTTCTATGCGCGCCAGCTCTCCATTCCATGGCTCGGCGGAGAAGGCGCGAAGGCGGTCACGAGCCTGCTTTGGCCGGATTTCGAAGCCGGCTGGCCGAGCATCGGTCCCGGCGCCGTCAGCCCGCGCGACGACGGCAGCTACGAGATCATTCCGGCCTTCGGCGTGCCGGCGCTCAACACGGCGCTCCTGCTGACCTCGGGGCTCACGATCACGATTGCGCACCACGGGATAAAAAGTGCGCATCGCGGCATCCTGAAGGTATTCCTCGCGCTCACCTTTCTGCTCGGCTTTGTCTTCCTTGGCGTGCAGGTATGGGAGTACCGCCATGCCTGGCTCGAGCTCGGCCTTCAGCTCGGCACGGGCATCTACGGCTCGACCTTTTTCCTGCTGACCGGCTTCCACGGCCTGCACGTGCTGGTCGGCGCGATCATGCTTGTCGTGATCTGGCTGCGCTGCCTGAAGGGACATTTCACGCCGCGCCAGCATTTCGCCTTCGAGGCAGTCGCGTGGTATTGGCACTTCGTCGACGTCGTCTGGCTGGGACTCTTCATCTTCGTTTACTGGCTCTGACGTCGCGTGGCCGGAAAGCGCTTCATTGCAATCGCCGGCAACATCGGTGCGGGCAAGACCGAGCTGACGCGCTTCCTGTGCCGGCGGTATGACATAAAGCCGTTCTACGAGCCGAACGAGCAGAACCCCTACCTCGCCGATTTCTACCGCGACATGAAGACCTGGGCCTACAAGTCCCAGGTTTTCTTCCTCGCGCACAAGTTCCGCCTCCAGCTCGAGCTCCAGGACGAGGCCGGCACGGTCGTGCAGGACCGTACGATCTACGAGGACGCCGAGATCTTTGCACTGAACCTCCACCGGCAGCGCTACATCGACCGGCGCGACTTCAAGTCCTACTGGCAGCTCTACCGCTCGATCAGCAAGGCGCTCCGGCCGCCGGACCTGATGATCCAGCTGTCCTGCCCGGTCAGGACCTTGCGCCGGCGAATCCGCCTCCGGGGCCGCGCGATGGAGAAAGAAATCCCCGTACAGTATCTGAGTCGTCTGAACCGCCTGTACGAGGACTGGTTCAAGCGCTACGACCTCTCGCCCGTGCTGAAGCTTCCGACCGACCGGCTCGACTGGCTGACCGACCTGGTGGATCGCGTGGACCTGTTCCGCCGGATCGAGCGCTATCTCGATTGATTTTCCCGGAGTTTTGGCGACGTCGCCGTTCCGCGACGTCGCGCCGGATGATCCCTCCCGGGCCGATGACAGCATGGATTTCCGCTACCGGTTAGGTGTCCAATGGCAATCTTGGGCGACAAGAAAATGATCGACCCGACTCAGACCCAGCCACTGCCCTGGCGTGCGGACCAGGCGCCGGGCAAGCCATGGGAGGGGCGTCCCGTGGAACCGCCGAATCGTCAGCCGGGGAGCGGCGGCTCGTCGCCGTCCGATCGGCTTGCCGACCGGGGCTATCGGCTGCGCGCGCGCATCGGCAGCGGACGGCTCGGCGCCATTTACGAAGCGCAGGACGATCTCAGCCGGAGCTCCGGTAGCCAGCATTTCGTCGCGATCCAGTTGATCGACGACAAGATCGTCTCGCGTCCGAGCTTCGCCGCCGACTTCGAGCGCGGCGCCGTGGAACTGCAAACGATCTCGCATCCGAACATCGTCAAGCTGCTCGAGTACGGGCGCGACGCCAATCGCTTCTATCTCGTCATGGAGCTCCTCGAGAGCGCTTCGCTCCGCTTCGTGCTGAGCGACGTGACCGAGCTGCCCCTCGAGGAAACAGCGGCCGTGGTGCGCGCCGTCGGCGACGCACTCCAGTATCTGCACGCCAAGTCGATCGTGCATGGCAACCTGAAGCCGGAAAACGTGCTCGTGACCTTCGGTTACGACGTGAAGCTGCTCGACATCGTCCCAACCGACTGGCTCGACAATCCCGACGACGATCTCGGCGTCCCGGCGCGAAAGCCGGACAAGCGGGACGATGTCTTCGGCCTCGCCTGCCTCGCGTATGAAATGCTCGCTGGCCGGCATCCGTTCAACGGGAACACGGCGCAGGAGGCTTATCGCGCCGGGCTCGAACCCGCGCCCATCGCCACGATCTCCGCGCGCCAGTGGCGCGCGCTCGCGGGCGCGCTCGCGGTGCATCGCGACGACCGCACGCCGAGCGTCGCACAATTCCTCGATGAATTCGGCGTGACCGGCATCGAGCGGCTGCGCACGGTCGTGTCGGCCGGCGAGGAGCCGCAGCCGGCGTACGATCCCACGGCGTACGCGCCCCCGCCCCTGCTTGGCGAGCGCGTGGTCCCCTACGGACCGAGACGCTCGGGAACTTTCGGCAAGGTGCTACTGCTCCTCGCCGTGCTCGGCATCGGCGCGCTGGCATACATTTATCAGGACCGCCTGCGGGAGCAGGCCGAGTCGGTGATGGCAGCGATCGACGCGAAGCTGCAGGGCGATTCCACGACGGCGGCCGGCACTCGCGGTGCGGAACCCGCCGCGGGTGACGTGGCGGGGACTGACGCGCCGCTGCCGCAGGTCGCCACGGTGACGGATCCGGACCCGGCGATGGTTCTCGCCCCGGGTGCCACCGCTCCCCCGGCGACGGCTCCGCCGTCCGCCCCCGCACCGACGACGGCTGCGCCGAACGTTGCTGCGCCGGCGCCGGCGATCACCACGGTGGACGCCGGTCCGCCTGCGGTCGCGCCGGCGGCCGACGCTCCCGCCAGGACGCCGGGCGTGACGCGTTTCAGCTTTGTTCAGCCGGTCGTAACAGTTCGGGAGAACGAGGTGGCGGCGCGTATTCTCATCCGGCGCTCGGGCGACGCCTCGGGCGCGGCAACCATTGCCTGGTGGACCGGTGACGACACCGCGATCGCCGACGAGGACTACATCGATCTCGGGGCGCGTGTCGAGCGCTTCGAACCGGGAGAGACAAGCCGCACGGTATTCATTCCGCTCATCAAAGACACGGTCACGGGACCGACGAAGAGCTTCAATGTCTATCTCGGCCGCGGCGAGGCGGGCCGAAGCGGTGAGTCCCCGCTATCCGGCATGCGGGTGGACATCATCGACGACGATTGATCAGCCTGTCGGTGCGGTCGTGGCGGCCGCCGACTTGGCACCGGCTCCGGCAGCGATTTTCACCGATTGACCCGGGCGCAGGCGTTCGCCGCCCCGCACGACGACCCGATCACCGGCCGCGAGCCGGCCGGTGATCTCGACGCGTTCCGAATCGCCGTTGCCGACCCGCACCGCGATGCGCTCCGCCACGTCGCCCTTGCCGACGCGGAACACGTGGGCTCCATCGGCGCGGACGATGACCGCATCGCGCGGCACCATGAGGCCGGCGCTCTGCCGGGCGGTCGGCAGGTCCACGCGCACGGCCGATCCGATCGGCCAGCCTTCGCTCATCATGACGATCCGGACTTCGATCATCCGCGAGCGCTCGTCGCCGACCGGCACGATCGCGCGGATCGTGCTTTCCTGCCGCCTGGCGTCGCTGCGCACCGTCACGGCCTGGCCGGCCGCGAGATGACCGGCTTCGGCGACCGGCGCGCGCGCAACGACTTCGACGTTCCCGGTGTCGGTGAGGCGGAGCACCTCGGTCCCTGCCGAGACGAATTCGCCGAGCTGGCGGATGCGTTCGGCCACGTGGCCGGGGAACGGCGCGCGGATCACGGCGCGCGCGATCAGATGCCGCGTGCTCTCGCGCGTGGCGCGCGCCTGCTCCAGCTCATGCCTGGCCATCGAGAGCCGGGCCGCGGCCTCGTCGATCTGGCTCTTCGAGGCGATGCCGTCCGGCAGTGCATTGAGCCGGGCGAGCTGCGTGTCGAGGAGCTCGGCGTTCGCGGCGAGCCGCGAAATCTGCGCGTCGTTCTCGCGCAGCTGCAACTCGAGCGCGCGCGCATCGACGCGCGCGAGCGGCGCGCCTTTCGCGACCTTGGCACCCGGCTCCGCGACCCAGTCGAGCCGCCCGGCCACTTCTGCCGCGAGCCGCGCGTCGTTTCGGCTGACCACGGTGCCGGTCGCCATGACCGTCGCAGCGAGGTTCCCCTTGGTCACCGGTGCGACGGTGACCGGCGCCGGCGGTTGCTGTTCTTGCGCCCATGCCGCGCTGGCCGCCAGGGAGAGAGCGGCCAACGCGGCAGTCGCCGCGCCCCATGCAAGGGAACTCCGGGTCGTCAGCGTCATGCGGCACCTTCCTCGAGTGCGCGCCCCGCTGCCACCGCCTCGGCATCCCGGGCGGTTTCGCCGAGGCGCAGGAGCGCCGGCAGCAGCACGAGCATGAAGATCGTATTCAGGAGCATTCCGCCGGCAATGACCGTCGCAAGGCCGCGATAGAGCGCGGCTCCCGGGCCCGGCACGATGATCATCGGCAGCAAGCCGGCGAGCTGGCCGATCGAGGTCGCGAAGATCGGCCGCGTGCGCTGCTCGAGCGCATGACGCACGGCGCTCCGGCGATCCATGCCCGTGCGCTCAGCCGAGCGCGTGGCGTCGACAAGCAGGATCGCGTTGTTGACCGCGGCGCCGAGCAGGATGATGAACCCGACCATCGTCAACATGTCGAGTGTCTGCGGCGTGAAAAGATTCAGGAGGCGAATGCCGAGCACGCCGCCCAGGCTCGCGAGCGGCACAGTCAGCATGACGAGCAGACTGTCCTTCGACGACCGGAACAGCGCCGCCATCAGCAGGAACAGAACGAGGAGCGCGAGCCCGATGTTGACGCGCATGTCCGCGAGCGCGGTCTCGAGGCTGCCCGCGTCGCCCGCATAGCGGATGCCGCCGTCGGGCGGCAGGAGCGGCCGGATCGCCGGGCCGACGTCGGACTCGAGCTTCCGCATCGCCTGTTGCAGGGACATGCCGGGCGGCGCGATCACGTTGATCCCGATCGTGCGGCGGCCGTCGACGCGCCTGAGACCGGTGGTGCTGACGGTCGGCTCGATCACGACCAGCTCTCCGAGCGGCACGACGCCGCCCGTCGGTGTCGCGACCGGCACGGCCGCGAGCGCATCAGGGCTTTCCCAGCCGCTCGCGCGCAGGATCATGTCGAGGCGGCGCTCACCGTCGAAATGCTCCCCCACCCAGATGCCGTCGCCGAGCGCGCGCACGACGGTCGCGACATTGGCGCGCGTCCAGCCCGATTCGCTGATGCGCCGGTCGTCGGGCACCAGCCTCAGTTCCGGCTCGGACAGCTCCAGGTCCTGGAACGAGCGCACCTGCGCGCCGGGCATCTTTTCAGCGATGACGTCCTGCGCCGCCCGCGCGCTCGCGAGCAGCGCATCGAAATCGGACGACTGCAGCCGCACCTCGATGTTGCGTCCGTCGCCGAAGCCGCCGAACAGGTTGCCCTGTTGCGCGAACACCTGGAGATCCGGGAATCCGGCCGTGATCTCTTCGTTCACGAGCCGGCCGAGCTCATCGATCTTCGACGGGTCGAGCGGACGCACGCCGATCGAGCCGCCGCCGTTCGGCCAGATCAGGATGTAGTAGTTCTTGAGCGCCGGCTCCCGCTCGCCCGCCATGTACGGCTCGAGCCGCCGGACCATCGGTTGCACGACCTCCTCCTCGATCGCGTCCACGTTCATGCCCGGTGGAAACTGGAAGAAGCCGTCGATCGCGTCGCGCTTGACCGGCGGGAGGTAGTCAATCGGCGGGAGGAGCAGCCAGGTAAGGACCGCGGGTGCCACAAGACAGAGCCCGATCGTCACCTGTCGCTGCCGTGGGCTGTCGGTCAATGCCGCCATGCGGTCGCCGAGGCGCCGTGGCCACTCGGCGGGCTTCTGCGCCGCGCCGCTCGCGGGCGTCAGCCAGCGCGCCGCCGCGACCGGCAGCACGGTCATCGCCATGACGAGCGACACGGCGATCGCGACCGAGATCGTGAGCGCCAGGTCCGCGAAGAGCTGGCCCTCGACGTTCTTCATGAAGATGACCGGCAGAAACACGATGATTGTCGTCAGCGTCGACGCGAAGAGCGCCGGCCACACCTGGGTTGCGCCTTCCAGCGCCGCCTGCGACGGCGACAGGCCGCGCTCGCGCCGCGAAAGGATGCTCTCGAGCACGATGGTCGCGGCGTCGAGCGTCATGCCGACCGCGAAGGCGATGCCGGCGATCGAGATGACGTTTAGAGAGTGCCCGGTCACCATCATCACGAGCACGGTCGCGAGCACGCTGACGGGAATGGCGACGCCGACCAGGAGCGTCGAGCGGAACTGGCGCAGGAACAGCCATAGCACGGCTACCGCGAGTATCACGCCGGCCAGCAGGTTGCCGCCGACGAGGCCGATCGCCTGGTTGATGAAGACCGAAGGATCGAAGGATTGCTCGATGGCGAGACCGAGCTCGGCGAGCGGGCCTTCGCGCAGCTCCGTGATCTCGGCTTTGACGGCCTTGAGCGTCGCGAGCACGTCGGCGCCCGATTCCTTGATGATCTGGATCGCGATTGCGGGGTTGTTGTTCTGCACGGAGAGCGAGTTGCGGTCGCCGCGCTCGATCGAGATGGTCGCGACGTCCGCGAGCCGCACCGGCCGGCCGTCGCGCCAGTCGAGCACGAGCTCGCCGAGATCGGCGGGCTGGTAGCGCCCGGCGAAACGCAGCGTGTACTGGCGCCGGCCGAGCTCGGCGAAACCGCCGGAGACATCGTCCGCGCTGCCGGCGACGCCCACGATCGCAGGAATAGAGATGCCCAACTCGGCGGCCCGGTAAGGATCGAACTCGATGCGAAGCTCGTCCGGCGCGCCGGCGTTGACATTGATCGTGCCGACGCCCCGGATCGACTCGACGCGCGAGCGCAGCAGGTCCTCGACCTCGCGCCGGTAGTTCTCGACCGGCCCTGGCGTGCCCGGCTTCAACTGCACGAAGAACCAGGACAGCGTCTCGTTCGGGCCGTTGCCGCCGTTCTCGCCGAGCGAGATGCGCGGCGCATCGGCATCGCGCGGCAGCGGCGGGAGCTGGTTCATGCGCGCGATCACGTCGATCAGCGTCCGACCCATGTCCGTGCCGATTGCGAACTCGAGGTTGATGAACGCTCCGCCCGCATTGGCGAAGGACTGGATCTCCTGCAGGCCGGGCAGGCCGCGGAGCGCCTGCTCCTGCGGCTCGATCAGCTCGGACTCGACTTCGGTCGGCGCGGCCGCGCGCCAACCCGTGAAGATCGTAATCACCGGCTCTTCGATGTCCGGAAAGAGCTGCACCGGCAGCTTCACGAGGCTGACGATGCCGAGCACGATGATGAGCCCGACGCCGACCGCGACCCCGATGGGGTTCTTCAGCGATTTCTCGGTCAGATTCACGCGGACTCCCTTGACGTCATTGATGCGGGAAAAGGGAAAAGGGTTGCGTCCCCTTTTCGCCGCAGGGTCATTCTAGGAACTGGCGGCCGCCGGCGGCCGGCGACCGGCAACGCCCCGGCGCGACCCGCGTCCGCTTCGTCGCAGCAGCCCTGCGAAGGGTAAAATTCGTCGATGAACGATGTGTTACCGCGTTCGGATGAGATCGTGAGCGCCGAAGAGGTGCAGGCGGCGCTCGATCGCATGGCCGCCGCGATCACGACTCGGCTCGCCGGCAGTCATCCAATCGTAATCACCGTCATGAATGGCGGGCAGGTTTTCGCGGGGCAACTTCTGCCGAGGCTCGCGTTCTCGCTCGATTGCAGTTACGTGCACGTGCGCCGCTACGGGCGCGAGACGACCGGCGGCGAGCTCGTGTGGATCGCGGGACCGCACGAACCAGTGACCGATCGCATCGTGCTGCTGCTCGACGACATCCTCGACGAAGGCCGCACGCTCGCGGCGATTTACGCGCGCTTCCTCGAGCTGGGAGCCCGCGACGTGCTGTTGGCCGCGTTTGCGGTCAAACAGCGCGCGGTGCCTGCGCAGGTCAAGGCGGATTTCGTTGGCGTCGGCGTGCCGGACCGGTTCGTGTTCGGTTTCGGAATGGACATCGGGGGCGCCTGGCGGAATCTCCCGTCGATCCGCGCGCTCGCTGAAACGGCGGGCGAGGACTAGCGGATCAGCCGCCGACCGCGTGCGGCTCGATCCAGCCCAACTTCCAGGTCAGCCACAGCACGATGAAGAGTGCGATCGAGAGGCCGATACGGACGCTCAACGCGCGTACCATGCGCCGCGATTCGCCCTTGTAGTCGTGCACCAGGTGCAGCATGGCCGACACCAGGCTCAGGATGATCGCGAAGAAGATGGCGAGCACCAGCCACTTGACGCCTGTCATGGGTCGGCCCCGATGGTTCGGATGCGCGAGTATAGCCCGGTGCTGAACCGCGGCCGATCGCGATTTGCGCCGCAGCCGGTTGCTACGGTCGCGACCGTCGCAGCCGTCGTCCTGTTTGCCGCGCTCGGCGAGTGGCAGCTCGGGCGGGCGACGGAGAAACGCGCGCTCGCCGCCGAATTCGCGCGGGCGGCGCCCGCGCTCGAGTGGCGGCAACTCCCCGGCGAGTCGCCCCGCTTCCAGCGCGTGTCCGTCCGCGGCCGATACGACACGGACCGCCAGTTCCTCCTCGACAACATGAGCCATGCCGGGCGGCCGGGCATGCAGGTGCTGACACCGCTCCTGCTCGCCGATGGAAGCGCAGTGCTCGTCAATCGCGGCTGGCTTCCCTTCGGCGCGACCCGCGAGGATCTGCCCGAAGTCCAGGTCGGCGGCGAGCTCCGCGCGATCACCGGCCGCATCGATGAATTGCCGCGCCCGCCGATCGAGCTCGCGGCGGAACCGCCCGCCGGTTGGCCGAAGCTCGTGCAGTATCCGCGGATGGAGGAATTATCCGGCCTGCTCGATCGCGACCTCGACCCGCGCGTGATCCTGCTCGATCCCGCGGAGCCCGAGGGCTTCGTCCGCGCATGGACCGCACTGGGCACGCCGCCGGCGCGCCACCTCGCCTACGCCGTGCAGTGGTTTGCCTTCGCCGCGCTCGCCGTCGCGATCTGGCTCGTGTTGAGCCTTCGCCCGACGGGAGACGCGACGTGACTGCGCCGGGGGATCCGAGTTCCGGCCGACGGCAGCTTTTGCTCATGGTTTCGCTTTTCATCGTTCCGCTCGCGGCGGCGGCCTGGCTCTACTTTTCCTCGGGCTGGCGGCCGAACGTGGACGTGCGTGGCGAGCTGATCCATCCCCCGCGGCCGCTTCCCGCGGAGGTGCTGCGCGGCCGCTGGTTTCTTGTGCACCCCGTTCAGGGCGCTTGCGACGATCGCTGCGTCGCCGTGCTGGCGGAGCTAGGCCAAGTGCGGCTCGCGCTCGACAAGGACGCGAAGCGCGTTCGGCGCGTGTTGCTGCACGGGGGCGAATGTTGCGCAGCCGATATCCCGCTGTGGGACGAGGATCTCCTGCTGCTCGCTGCGACCGGCAGCGAAGGCGAGGCGCTGCGCGCGCAGTTTCCGCCCGCCGTCGATGGCAGCGCCGGCATTTATATTGTGGACCCCCATGGCAATCTGATGATGAGTTACCCTGCGACCGGCTCGGCGCGCGGACTGCTCACGGATCTCGAACGCCTGCTGCGCCTTTCGACCATCGGCTAGGGAGTCGAAATGCTGGAAACCCGGCGCTTGACCTGGTTTCGCCGCGCGGCGCTAGTTGCGACCGTGCTCTGCGCGATCGTGGTCGTGGTCGGAGCCTGGGTGAGGCTGACGAACGCGGGCCTCGGCTGCCCGGACTGGCCCGGCTGTTACGGAAACTTCCACCCCGCGCTGGCGGCCGATCGTGTCGCCGATATCAATGCGGCGAATCCGGACCGGCTCTTCGATTACCAGAAAGCGCTCAACGAGATGGTGCATCGCTATATTGTCGGCGCCCTCGCGTTGCTCGTACTCGGCCTCGCGGCGCTTTCGGTCTGGAACCGGCGCGACCCGGCGCAGCCGCGCATCCTTCCGTGGATGGCCGTCATCCTGCTCGTGCTGCAGTCCCTGCTCGGCATGTGGACCGTCACCCTGCTGCTGAAGCCCCTGATCGTGACGGTGCATCTGCTGGGCGGGCTCACGACGCTCGCGCTGCTCTGGTGGCTCGTTCTGCCGCCGCAACGTCGCGAGCTGAAAGCGTCGGAACGTCCGGTCCGAAGACTCGCAATCGCGGCCCTCGTCATCCTGGTCGTGCAGATTTCGCTCGGCGGTTGGACCAGCAGCAATTACGCCGCCGCCGCCTGCCCGGATTTCCCCGCCTGCCAGGGTTCGTTCTGGCCGGACATGGATTTCAAGAATGGTTTCGTGCTCTGGCGCGGTCTCGGCATCGATTACGAGGGTGGCGTTCTCGACGCCCCCGCGCGCGTCGCGATCCACTACACGCATCGGCTCGGCGCCTACCTGACCGCTGTCCTGTTCGCCATCGTCGTGATCAGCGCCTGGCGGCGCGGGCAGACTAGCGCCGCGCGTGTGGCCGCGACCGCGGTTGCGATTGCCCTCGTGCTGCAGATTGCGATCGGGATCAACCTGATCTGGAAGGGGTGGCCGCTCTGGCTCGGCACCGCGCACAACGCGGGCGCCGCGTTGCTCGTTCTCGCGACCGTCGCGCTGCTCCGCTACCTCAGCCCGCGGTCGGAAGTCGGCCGTTACCGACCGTCGTTCCGCTAGCCCCCGAGGTACTGGATCAGGACAGGCAAACCCGCGACGACGAGCGCGAAGCAGACCGCCATGGCCGAACGATTGAAAAGAAACATGCCGCCTCCTGGGTTGCCGTTCGCTTGAATGCGATGGAGACGATACGACTGGATACTGTTCCGATAAACAACTCAATATTGACTTTATTGTTCACTACATCTATCTAATAGAGGCTTGGAAGCCTTCCAGGCCATGCAAGCCTTCAGCCGGGTGGCCGAACTCGGCTCCTTCACCCGTGCAGCCACTGAACTGGGGCTGTCGCGCGCGATGGTCAGCAACCATGTGCGCCGGCTGGAACAGCGCTTCGGACTGAAACTCCTGAACCGCACCACGCGCAAGGTCGCCATCACTCCGGCAGGGGCGGATTACCTGGGGCACTGCCGGCGGGTGTTCGCGGAGCTCGCCGCCGCCGAGGAGACCCTCAGGCGGAGCAAGGAGCAACCGACCGGACGCCTGCGCGTCGACGTGCCCGGGTCCTTCGGCCGGCACATCCTGCTGCCCGCGCTCGCCGATTTCCTCGCGCGCTATCCGGGCATCGACCTCGACCTGCGCTTCAACGAGCGCGTGGTGGATCTCCTGCGCGAGGGAGTCGACCTCGCGGTGCGCGCCGGCACGGTCACCGACCCGAATCTCGTCGCGAACAGGATTTCCGGCTCGCGCTGGATCACCTGTGCTTCGCCCGGCTATCTCGCGAAGCACGGCCGCCCGCAGCGCATCGAAGACCTCGCCGGCCACGTGCTGATCGGCTCGCTGCCGACGGACGGCGCGCAACCGCGTCCCTGGCTGTTCGCGACCGATCCCGTGCCACCGTTCCGGCCACGTTTCCGTATGACGGTGAACGAGGCGGAAGCCGTCATGCTCGCGGCCGCCGACGGCGCCGGCATCACGCAGACGATGGATCTGCTCGCGGCCCGCGCGCTCGTGGACGGGCGGCTCGTCATCGTGCTGCCCGAGCACACGATGCGGGGGCCGCCGCTATCCATCGTGCATACGCCCGCCGCCGAGCGGCTTGCGCGCGTGCGGGTCTTTTCCGGCTTCCTCCGCACGCTGCTCGACGAGGTGGTGCGGCGGGCCGCGGCCGCGACCGGTCTCCCGCCGATGCCGTGATAGCATCACCGGCCTCATGACTGCCCGCGACGCAGAAACCCTCAGGACGGCCGGCAGAGGCTGGGCGAAAGCGCGCGACTACTTCCAGCTCACCAAGCCGAAGGTCGTGTCGCTCATCATGTTCACGGCCATCGTCGGCATGTTCCTGGCCGTGCCCGGCTTCCCGCCCGCGGGCGCGCTCGTCTGGGGCACGATCGGCATCGCGCTCGCGGCCTCGTCGGCTGCCGCGATCAATCATGTGCTCGACGCGCGCATCGACGCCGAGATGGCGCGCACCCGCATGCGGCCACTGCCGCGCGGCACGGTGTCCGAAGCCTATGCGCTCTCCTTCGCGTTCGTGCTGGGCGCGGGCTCGATGCTCGTGCTCGCGCTCCTCGTCAACGCGCTGACCGCGATCCTGACCTTCGTCTCCATCATCGGCTACGCGATCGTCTACACGGTGTGGCTCAAGCGCGCGACGCCGCAGAACATCGTGATCGGCGGCGCCGCCGGCGCGGCGCCCCCGGTGCTCGGCTGGACAGCCGTCACCGGCGTCGTCGATGCCGATGCGCTGCTCCTGTTCCTGATCATCTTTGCGTGGACGCCGCCGCATTTCTGGGCGCTTGCGATCGCGCGGCGCGACGAATATGCGCGCGTGGGCATCCCGATGCTGCCGGTCACGCATGGCATCGCCTACACCAAGCAGTTCATCTGGTATTACACGGTGCTGCTCTCGGTTGTCACGATGCTGCCTTTCCTGACCGGGATGTCGGGGTATTTTTACCTGGCCGCCGCGCTCGTCCTGGACGCGCTCTTCCTGCGCCATGCCTGGCAGCTTCGACAATCGGATCGCCCGGACCTGCCGATGCGCACGTTCCGGTTTTCGGTCAATTACCTCGCGCTGCTGTTCGCGGCTTTCCTCGTCGATCACTACCTGCCGCGCCCCTTCATCTGAAGTAGACTTTCCGCGGAGGATTCGCCATGCGCTGGCAAGGACGCAGGCAGAGCCAGAACATCGAAGACCGGCGCAGCATGCGCGTCAGCCGCGGGCTGGTCGGCGGCGGCATCGGCACGGTCGCTCTCTTGCTGCTTGCGATGTACTTCGGGATCGATCCATCGGTCGTGATGCAGGGCGTCGGCACGACCTCGCAGCAGGCGACCGATGAGCTCTACGTCGAATCGCCGAACGAGGCGGAATGGCGGCAGCAAATCGCCGTCGCGCTCGCCGAGACCGAGGATGCCTGGAACGCGGAGTTCGCCGATCTCGGCGGCGGCTATCGCGAGCCCACGCTCGTGCTCTTCAATGGGGCGGTCGAATCCGGTTGCGGCTACGCGCAGGCCGCGGTCGGTCCTTTCTACTGCCCGCCGGACGAAGACCTGTACATTGACCTCGGTTTCTTCGACCAGCTCGGTACGCAGCTCGGCGCCCGCGGCGACTTTGCCCGGGCCTATGTCGTCGCGCACGAGGTCGGTCATCACGTGCAGAACCTCAGAGGTATCTCGGGCCGCGTGCAGGAGTTGCGGCAGCGGGTCGGTGAAATCGAGGGGAACCAGTTGAGCATGCGGCTCGAGCTCCAGGCCGATTGCTATGCCGGGCTCTGGGCGCACCGGGCGGACAAGTACGCCGGCATTCTCGAGCCGGGCGACATCGAAGAGGCGCTGAATGCGGCGAGCGCCGTCGGCGACGACCGCCTGCAGACGAGCGCCGGCGGCGCGGTCGTGCCCGATTCCTTCACGCACGGGACCTCGGAGCAGCGCCAGCGCTGGTTCCGACGCGGATACGAGACGGGCTCGCTCGAAGCCTGCGACACGTTCAGGGCCGCCGACGTCTGATCGAATCGCCGCGGACCCGATGATCGTCCACAAACACCCCGTTCCGAAGGCATTCGCGGCGAAGGCGGCCGTGAAAACCGCGGACTATTGGGCCCTGTATGAGGAATCGGTCCGCGATCCGGAAGCCTTCTGGGCGCGCATCGCGAAACGCATCGACTGGATGCGTTTCCCGGCTCGCATCAAGGACGTGTCCTTCGATCCGGTGGATTTCCGCCTGCGCTGGTACGAGGACGGCGAGCTCAACGTTTCAGTGAGCTGCCTCGACCGGCAGCTCGCGAAACGCGCCGACAAGACCGCGCTGCTGTTCGAGGGCGACGATCCATCGGTGTCGAGGCGGGTCAGCTATCGCGAGCTGTACGAGCAGGTCTGCCGTTTTGGCAATGCGCTGCGCACGCTCGGGGTGAAGAAGGGCGACCGC
>Ga0302046_10000998_pt1 | contig 26867 bp, 19 predicted proteins | sample RVTome_11_FD_200261 | JGI IMG/M metagenome (GOLD analysis project Ga0302046, IMG submission 200261) | Soil microbial communities from uranium-contaminated site in the Upper Colorado River Basin, Wyoming, United States - RVT147D111 (version 2) ... | reverse complement strand
CGAGCCAGTAGCCGCGCTGCGCCCGGCCTACCACGACGGGACGCCGGCGTTCGGTCCGCGGCCCGAGCTCGGCCTCGAGCGAATCGCGTCTCTCACCAGGCAGAGCGGCACCGCGTTCGTCCGAGCCGCTCGACCAACGTGGGCCCCGTCGTCTACTCTCGAGCGGAGTGCGTGGTCGCGAATGCAGCAGGCGCCGAAGAGTGCCGGTCGCGGTCCTGGTCGCGGCGCTCGCGGTCCTCCCGGCGGGCGCCCCGGCGGCTGCGACCTTCCCCGCCTGCCTTGCCGGCCTCGAGACGTCGGCCGTCAGCGCCGGGGTGAGCCGGTCGGTTGCGTCCCGGGCCCTCGACGGCGCGCGGCCCGACCCGCGCGTTCTGAGCTTCTTGAAGACGCAACCGGAGTTCACGACGCCGATCTGGGACTACCTGGCGTTCCTGGTCGACCGGCAGCGGATCGACGACGGCCGGGCCATGCTGCGCACGCACGACCGGATCCTGCGGGCGGCCGAGGCGCGCTTCGGCGTCGACCGGCACGTGATCGCGGCCGTCTGGGGCGTCGAGTCCGACTACGGCCGGGAGGTCGGCTCCCACTTCCTGCCCCATGCCCTGGCGACGCTCGCGTGCCTGGGGAAGCGGCGCCAGACGTTCTGGCGCGATGAGCTCGTCGCGGCGCTGAAGCTGGTCGACCGCGGCGACGTCGCCCTGGACAAGCTCTACGGCTCGTGGGCCGGCGCCTTCGGGCAAACGCAGTTCATGCCCTCCACGTATCAGAGCCGGGCGATCGACTTCGACGGCGACGGCCGGCGCGATCTGGTCGACTCCGTAGCGGACGCGCTGGGCTCGACCGCCAACTACCTGCGGCACGCCGGCTGGCAACGCGACGGCTCGTGGATGATCGAGGTCACGGTACCGCGCGGCTACGAGGGCCCGACCGGGCGCAAGAACAAGGCGACGCTCTCGACGTGGACACGCCGCGGCGTCGTACGCGCCGACGGGGCACGCTTGTCGGGCGACACCCGGGCCGGTCTTCTGCTCCCCGCCGGACCGCGCGGCCCGGGCTTTCTGACCTTCCGCAACTTCGACGCGATCCACGCCTACAACCAGGCCGACTCGTACGCCCTTGCCATCGCCCATCTGGCGGACCGCCTCGCCGGCTACCCGCCGCTCAGGACCCCCTGGCCGACCGACGACCCCGGCCTGTCCCGCGCCGAGCGCCTGGAGCTCCAGAAACTCCTGCTCGCCAGGGGCTTCGACGTCGGCGAGGCCGACGGCAAGATCGGCCCCGCCACCCGCGCGGCCATCGCCGAGGCCGAGAAGAGCCTCGGCCTGCCGCCGAGCGGGCGCGCCGGCCGCAAGATCTACCGCGCGCTCCGCGCCGAGTAGGGAGCGTACCCCATCGCGCCCCGCGGCATTCGGCGCGACGGGGCGGCGGGACATTCGTCCCGGTCATGATTCGGTCAAGGAACGAAGGAGCCTCGTTCACGGGCGGCGCGACGCAGGCTTGTCCGCGGCGTACACGGCCGCTATGCAACGTCCTTGCCTCGGGAGCCGCAGGATGTCGCGCTCGAGCGTCGGCCGATCGCGGAGCGACACGTCGAACGATAGAAGAAGCACGGGAATGGCGTGGCCGATCCGACGCGCGCGCGCCCCGGCAGGGGGGTCCGGAACGGGGCGAGCGGTGAGGGGCTCCCTCCTCCTCGTGCTCCTGGCTCCGCTCGCGCTGATCGGCTGCACCCCGGACCCCCCTGCGATCGTCGCCACCTGGCACGGCGGCCGGCTCGAAAGGACGGACCACGAGAGCTGGCGGGACTTCCACCAGCTCGACGGTGGCGTAGACGCCATCCGGGAGCAGGTCTTCGTCGAATCCTTGGCCGCGATCAGCCGCGCGCGCGGCGTGGAGCACGAGGTCCGCACCCGGATCGAGATCGACGGCATGCGCCAGCAGGTGCTGCTGGCGGCATTGCGCGACCACGTGATGGCGCACGTCGAGGTCGGCGAACAGGAAGTCGAGTCGCTGCGCCGCGCGCATCCCGAGGCCTTCCGGGTTCCGCGCAAGCTTCGTCTCCGCTACATCTACAAGCGCTTCGACGCCGCGACGGCGGCAGCCGTTCGCACACGCATGGCGGATATCCTGCGCCGGCTGCGGGAAGGCGCCGACTTCAAGGAGCTGGCGCGCCGCGAGTCCGAGTCGCAGACCCGCCTTCGCGACGGCGATCTCGGATTCGTCGCCGCCGACGATCTTCCGGCGGCCGTGGGCGCGGCGGTGCGCGACCTGACGCCCGGCCAGCTGACCGAGATCGTCGAGCACGGCGAGGGCCTCTCGATCTTCCTGTGCGAGTCGGTCAAGGACGCGCGCAACCCGACCGCGGACGAGGTGCGGGAGAAGCTCCGCGCCAACCTCTTGCGGCAGCGTCGCAGGGAGCAGTGGGATCGCTACCGGGAAAGCCTCCTCGACGCCGCCGGGCTCCAGCTCGACGCACGCGCACCCACGAGCCCCCTTCGGATGCACGACTACGAGCTGAGCACCGAGGCGTTCGCCGAGATCGTGAGCCTGCGGTGGAAAGGCAAGACGGTCGCCGAGCTGGACGAGGCCCGGCTCGATCAGATCCTGCGCCACTGGGCGCTGGGCGTCGCGGGCGCGCGACGAGCCGTCGAGCTGAAGCTCGATCGAGATCTGAAGACCGCCGCCGCTCTCCGCTGGCGTCGCGTGGAGATCCTGGCGCGGCGCGAGCTCATGCGCCGCGTCGACGAAGACCTGCGCGACCCCTCCGAGGAGGAGCTGCGCGCGTGGTTCGAGGCCAACGCGGGGCGCTTCCGCGAGCCGGCGGCCTACGATCTCGCGGTGATCCATTTCGGAGTGAGACAAGGCCAGAACCAAGGTGAACGGGTGGGGCTGGCGCTGCAGGTAGCGCGACGCCTCGAGGCCGGAGAGATCACCTTCGAGGAAGCGGCGCGCCGCTACTCGACGCATCCCTCCGCCTCCGCCGGCGGCCGCCTCGGCTGGCGGACTCGTCCGCAGGCGACCTCCTGGGGCCCGACGGCGACGCGCGCCCTCGAGGAGCTGCGCCCCGGCGAGCGCACCGGCCTCCTCCGTCTCCAATCCGGTCTATGGATCTTCGAGCTGCGCGACCTACGCGAGCAGCGACCGCAGACCTTCGACGCCGCCCGCGAACGCGCTCGCGGCGAGCTACGCAAGCGTCAGATCCGCGCGCTCGAGGCGGCGGTCCGGGAAGAACACTTGAACCGCATCGGCCTCGTCATCCGACCGTAGGTGCCGCCTCGCGCACGGCAGCGCCGTCCTGCCCGGCGCGGTCGTCAGGTACTCCTCGAGATCTTCGGTGAAGGAGACCTGAGCAACATCACCTACCTGCTTTCGGCGCCGGAAGCGCTGCACGGTCCCTCGCGGGCGTGTGGAGTACCAGATTGGTGCTCCGACCGAAGCCGCCCGCCGAACGGCGGCGCTCCGCCGCTTCCTCGGATCTCGGTGACGGAGACCTGAGCAACATCGCCTACTCCATCCGCGCCGGAACGTCGATCCTGGTTCGTGCGGGAGCGCGAGCGCGTAGGGCAGCAGAACGGGTCTAGGCACGGCACGCACTCCGCACCTACGCTCTACACGCGCGTGGGATGCAACGGAGGATGCGGGGTGGGTCTGCAGACATCTTCGATCGACGGGGGTTACTGATGCGGGTACAGACCGCTGCGGGTGTAGTCGTCTGTCTTCTTGTCGCCGGCGGACCGCTGCAGGCCGTGGCGGCCGCGGACACGTCCAGTGCGGCGACGATCGCGAAGGCGACAGCCGACGAACAGATCACGACACTGCTCGACATGTCGGGGCCGGAGCGGCGAGCTGCGCTGGCGACGCTGGCGCCGGAGGAACGCCGGGAGCTCTGGTTCAAGCTGCTGCGGGCCAAGCGGGCGCGCCGCACCGCCGAGGCAACGGTGCTCGGGGACAGCTCCCGGTACAGGGATCCACGCCCGAATCTCTCGGCGAACACGACGCCCCTCACCGCTCCGCGGGGTGCGGGCATGGTGGGAACCATCAAGTACGACAGCGGGTCGCCGACGCTCAGCTTCGGCGGCGGGGCGATCATCGGCAACCGCTTCGATACCGCCAACGGCAACCCGGTGCTGGCCTCGGGAACCGTCTCCACGATCCAGGCGGTCGTGGTGCCGGGCTCGAACCTGACGACCTCGGTCGCAGGGTTCGTCGTGCTCGGCCCGCAGACCGCGGGCGGAGGCGCCGCCGCCCTCGCCACCGGCTCGGCGCAGGCGAGCGGGGCAACCGATACACTCACGTTCACCGGCCTCGGCGTCAACTACACGGGCAACAGCTTCTTCGTGGTGCTGAGAGACTTCAACAGCGAGTACATTCCGGCCTTTGGCACGGGCACGACCCAGGGCCAGGACCACCACGGCATGGTCGGATACACCGGCGGAATGGGGCCCAACATCACCAGCACCTTCGATTTCGGCAACGCGTTGAACGCGTTCGTACGCGCGTCCGGTCGCATCCTGCCGGTAGAGGTGATGAGCACCCCGAACCCAACGCCGACTTCGACCTCCACCCCGACCCCGACTGCGACGCCGACGCCGACCGCGACGCCGACCCCGACCCCTACGTCGACGGCGCCTCCACTGTCCGGTGAACTCAGGCACCTCGTGCTCGATCTCGGGCAGGTGGGCGACCGCGATACCGGCCGCGTGCAGGTACGCATGCGCCTCGACGATCCCGCGGAGACGCTGGCGAACGACTTGCTGGGCGGCACCATGGGGATGACCGTGACGGATGCCGACAGCTCCTTCGACGTCGCGCGAGCGCTGACCGACTGCGAGCTGCGCCGTCGCGGCCGCGTGGCCTGTGGCGCCACGCGGAGCGAGCGCATCACGTTCACGCCCGTGCGGCGATCCGAGTCGGAGTGGAAGGTCCGCATCCGTCTGCGCAAATTGAGCAACGAGGAGACCGGACCGCGCGTTCCCGGCTCGAATCCTCTCGAGGCGCCGGCGGAGGTCATGCTGCACCGCGGAGGTACCGATTCTCCGTTCGTTCCCGACACCTGTCGCACCGGCGGCACCAGACGGCTCGTGTGCCGGTCCCAGAGGAGGTAGCGCGAGCGCGAGGAGCGTCTCGCGTCGAGATCGGACCGATGGGAATGATCACGGAGGGGCGCGCGCGCCGCCGTGACGCGTCCCGGTCGGCAACGGCCGCGCGGCACGAGGATTAGGACGAACGGGCGAAGGCTCCTGCCAATGCGGAAGCACCTCGCGATCGCGCTGCTCGCCGTCGTTCCCTTCGCCGGCTCCCAGCCGCCGACGACGGCCTCGACGGGCGACCGGTCTCCGGTCGTGGCGCGCCTCGGCGACGTCGAGATCACCGCGGACACGATCGACGCGAGGATTCTCGCGCTTCCCGCGACCGAGCGTCCGAAGCCTGGAGAAGAGCTCGACTCCTGGTACGGCGAGCAGATCCGCGAGCTCGCCGTCGAGATGCGACTGCGCAACGAGGCAACCGCACGCAAGCTGGACGAGGACCGCGAGTTCCTGGCGGCTCGTCGCGAGGCGGAGAACACCCTTGCGATCCAACTCTGCCTTCGCGGCTTGATCCGCGAAGAGGAGATCGACGACGAGACGCTGCGTGCCGCGTACGAGGCACGCCGCGACAGGCTGGCCGCGCCGGAGCGCCGCTTCGTCTACCATGCCTTCCTCCGTCGCACGCCGGACGGCTCGGCCGCGGAGGTGCGCCAGCGGATCGACGCCCTGCGTGACCGAGTGCGCCGCGGCGAGAGCTTCTCGCGGGTGGCCGCTGCGCACTCGGAATCGGAGAGCCGCCACCGCGAAGGGGCGCTCGGCTGGATCACGCCGGGACAGCTTCCCGCCGAGCTCGACGCGGTGGTCTTCCGGTTGGACCAGGACGTGCCGAGCGAGCCGGTCGAGACTCGCGACGGCTTTCATCTGCTCTACGTCGACGACATCCGCCCCGCCCGGCAGCCGGCCTTGGACGAAGCGCGCGCCGCTCTGCGCATGCACCTGATCGGCGAGCGCCTCGAGGCGGTACTCGCCGAGATCGAGACCACGATCGCGTTGCCCGCGGGATCCGTCGTTCTCGACCGCAGCGGGTTCGATGCGATCCTCGAGGCGGGAGACCAGGACGCGGTCGTTCTCGCTACCGGCGGGACCCGCCTCACCCTCGCTGCCCTGCGCCGACAGGTTCGTTGGATCGGATCCCGCGCGCTCGCCGGGGGCGAGCCCCCGTTCGCGGTTCGCGCCTGGCAGCTCCTCGAGAGCCTGCGGCGCAAAGAGCTGCTCCTTCGGCATTGCCGCTCGACGGAGGCCGTCCCTGGCGACGAGCTCGAGCGCCAGATGGCCGCATGGCAGCGCAGGACGCTGATCGCGCTTCAACGCCACCACCGGCTGCTCGAGCGCGCACGGCGCAACGACGACCGGCTGCGCTCCTTCTACGACGGCAACGTCGGGCTCTTCAGCGAGCCGCCCCGATGGCATCTACGCCGCCTGCGGATTCCGCTCGCAGGCGACGCTTCGGGGACGATGGCCGACCTCGAGGCGGCGGCAGCCGGGACCGGCACCGACCTGGAGGCACTGCGCGCGAAGCTCGGCGGCACGATCGACGATCTCGGATTCGTGAGCATCGCGGCGCTCGGACGCCTTGCGCCCAAGCTGCCCCCTCTGGTCGCGCCCCTGGCCGACGGGGCCCTGTCGCCTCCCTATCGCACCGAGAACGCGATCGAGATCGCCGAGGTGGTGGCCCGCCGAGACGCCGAGCCGGTGCCGTTCGCCGCGATTCGCGAGCGGGTGGCCGAGGCGTACGTGGCGCAGCACAAGACCGGCCTCTACCGCGACCTCGCGGACGAGATCCTCCAGTCGGCCAAGCTGGAGATCCTGCCGGGCGGCCTTGCCAGCTTGCGCGACGGCGCCGTGCGCGGGCCCGACGTGAGCGTCGCGCAGCTCGCGGCGCTGCTCGACGAGCTCTAGCGTGCGGAGGGGCTTCGGGATCGCGGCGGCCCTCGCGCTGCCGCTCGCGCTGCTCGTCGGGGCCGCGGGGCGCGTCACGCAGGCGAAACGGTGGAACGTCCTGATGGTCACGTTCGACACCACCCGTGCCGACCACATCGGCTGCTACGGCAACACGCGCATCCGGACCCCGACGCTCGACCGCTTGGCCGCGGACGGGGTTCGCTTCACACGAGCCCTGAGTGTCGCGCCGATCACCCTCCCGTCGCACTCGACGATCATGACGGGGCGCTACCCGATCGCCCATGGCGTACGCGACAACGGCGTGTTCGTCCTCGGCGACGAGCAGCTCACCCTGGCCGAGATCCTGCGCGAGCAGGGATACGCCACCGCCGCGGCGGTCGGGGCCTTCCCCCTGACGGCGCGCTTCGGCATCAACCAGGGGTTCGCCTTCTTCGACGACCACCTGACCGCGATGTTCGAGGACTACCTCGGCAACATCGCGGTTCCCAAGAAGCGCCTCTTCTTCGACGAGCGGCGGGCGGCCCAGGTCAACGATGCCATCCTGCCCTGGGTCGAGGCCAACGCCGATGGCCCGTTCTTCGCCTGGGTGCACTACTTCGATCCGCACCAGCCCTTCGAGCCGGCGCCGCCCTTCGATCAGCTCTACGCGGACGACCCCTACGACGGCGAGATCGCCTACGCCGACGCGAGCCTCGGCTTCCTGCTCGCGCGCCTGGAGCGTCTGGGGGTGATGGACCGCACCCTGGTGGTCATGACCGCCGACCACGGCGAGGGCCTGAGCGAGCACAACGAGATCACGCACGCGATGCTGGCCTACAACTCGACGCTGCACGTCCCGCTGATCATCCGTCCTCCCGCCGCCGGCGACGCGCCGCGGGAGGCCGTCGTCGAGGAACGCGTCGGCACCGTCGACATCGTCCCCACCGTTCTCGATCTGCTCGGCATCGAGCCGCCGGCGGGGCTGCAGGGGCGGTCGCTGGTGCCGCTCTGGAACGGCGGTCGTGAGGACGGCACGGCGCCCCCGGCGGCGTACGCGGAAAACATCTCGCCACGCTTGACGCACGGCTGGGGGGAGCTGCGCGTCCTCGTCGACGGCGCCCTGAAGTACATCCATGGCCCGCGCCCGGAGCTCTACGATCTCGACGCCGATCCCGGCGAGCTGCACGACTTGATCGCCGCGCGCCCGGACGACGCCCGCCGCCTGCGCGCCGCCCTCGAGCGCTTCCTCGAGACCCATGCGGCTGCCGGCGCGAGCAAGATCGAAGAGATCGACGCCGCAACCCGACAGCGCTTGGAGGCATTGGGGTACCTGCACGCCAGCGGTACCGTCGCGGAGGAGATCTCCGAGGAGCTGATCGATGGTGGCATCCCACCCCAGGATCGGGTGGGTCACCTCAACGACCTGAGCACCGCCAAGCACCTGCTCTTCAAGGGGCGCCCGGCCGAAGCCCTCCTCTACACGGAGAAGCTGATCGCCGCCGATCCCGAGAGCCCGCTCTATCTCGAGCTGCACGCCTCGGCGCTCGCGGGCGTCGACCGTCTCGACGAGGCCTGGGAGGTGGTACGGCGCCTGGGCGAGGGCAGCGAGACGTCCGAGCCCCTGATCCTGGGACTGGCCGCGCGCCGCTTCGAGCGCGGCGACGAGCGTCGCGCCGTCGACTTCCTGCGCGGCTACCTGGACCGCTCGCCGAGCGCCCAGGGAGCGTGGCTGCTGGCCTCGTTGCGCCAGCGCCTCGGCGAACGCGGCGCGGCCAGGGAGGCGCTCGAGCGGGCCCTCGAGATCGAGGCGAGCTTCGCTCCCGCACGCGTCGACCTCGCCGTCCTATTCGCCGAGTCCGGTCGCCCCGAGGAAGCCGAGCCGCAGTTCCTGCGGGCCCTGCGCGACGCTCCCTACTATCCGAAGGCCCACTACAACTACGGCACCTTCCTGCTGCAGAGCGGTCGCTTCGTCGAGGCCGCGGCCTACTTCGGTCGCGCAGTCGCCCTTGCTCCCGCGTATCTCAAGGCGCACCTCGCGCTCGTCGCCGCCTACGCGGCCGGCGAGGATCGCGCGAAGGCGACAGAGGCGTCGGCGACGCTGCGTCGCCTGGCACCGGAGAGCGAGGAGGCCGCTACGGCCGCCGAGCTTCTCGCCGCGACCGGCCCCGAAGGCACTCGCACTCGATGACGGCCCATCGCCCGGCCATCCCGATCGACGGCGTGAGTTTCCGCCTCGCAGCGGCACACCGAGCGCCCGCGCAACGACCTTGGGATCCGCCGCGGCAACCTTCAGCAGCGCTTGCGCCGGCCCTTCAGGCCGACGACGCCCCTGCTCCCAGTTCTGGAGGGTCGCGACGCTGACGCCGATCATGGGCGCAAACTCGGACTGCGAACGGCCCGGCGCCTTCGGGCAGACGCAGTTCATGCCCTCCACGTACCAGAGCCGGGCGATCGACTTCGACGGCGACGGGCGGCGCGACCTGGTCGACTCCGTGGCGGACGCGCTGGGCTCGACCGCCAACTACCTGCGGCACGCCGGCTGGCAGCGCGACGGCTCCTGAGGGAGCGTATAGGCCTTGGCGACGAGCGTCGCGCGACTGACCAACGGCATTCTGCCCCGAGGTTGCACTGCTTGGGCTCATCAAGCTTGATGGACTTCATGGAGTTCGGGGTAGGCTGCACCGCGACCGCGCGCCAACGGCGTGAGACGAACCACCAAGCGCGGGCCCGACCCGCCGGAGAAGCTCCATGATCTGGGTGACGAAGAAACACATCAAGGTGAATCGGGCGGCGACGGCGTGGCTCATCCGGCGCTTCATCGACCCGGACGCGTCGATCCGGTTCGTCGAACCCGGGCAGGTCGCCGACGTCCAGCGGCGCGAAGGCGCGACGGGATTCGACGCGCCGGAGGCGTCGTATCCGCACCGGGACGCGGAGGGTCGGTGCTCGTTCGAGGCGCTCGTGGGCCAGCACTGCCCCGGCGACGCCGCCCTCGTCGCTCTGGCGCGCATCGTCCACGGGGCGGATTTCGGCACGCAGATCGACCTCACGCCCGAGTCCGCTGGCTTGCGCGCGATCTCGGATGGTTTCCCCCTCGTCGCCCGGGACGATCATGAGACGGTCGAGAGGGCTGCGTTTCTTTACGATGCTCTCTACGCGTCGCTTCGAGCGCGGATCGAGCAGGGAGGGGGTCTGTGAGGAAAGCGGAAGGCCAGGACCTGACGCGGCGCGAGGTCCTCGCGCTCATGGCCGGGGCGACCGGCGTCGCGCTCGTCACCGCAAACGCCACGCAAGGAGGAACAGCCATGAGGGAGGCCCACGGCCTGCCGCCTGCCTACCGCGGTAACCACCAGCCGAAGCCGCTCCCATTCGACCCCGCGAAGCTCCGCGGTCTCTCGGAGAGGCTTCTCCGCTCGCACCACGACAACAACTATACGGGCGCAGTGAAGCGGCTGAACCTCATCCAGCAACAGCTTGGTCAGCTCGCGAAGAAGGCTCCGCCCTACCAGACGGGGTCGCTCAAGCGCGAGGAGCTGATCGCAACGAACTCGATGGTGCTCCACGAGGCCTACTTCGCGAATCTGGGTGGCGACGGGCAGGCCAGCGGCACCATCACTGACCTCCTCAAGTCACAGTACGGCTCCGTCGAGACCTGGGAGCACGACTTCCGGCAGACCGGCCTCTCCTTGGCGGGCGGCTCGGGCTGGGTGATCCTCGCCTACGACGCGTCCCAATGGGCCGTCCACAACTACTGGAGCTCGGACCACGCGCACGCGCTCGCGTGGGCGACGCCGCTGCTGGTCATGGACATGTACGAGCATTCCTACGCCATGGACTACGGCGCCAATGCGCGCGGCTACATCGACGCGTTCTTTCAGAATCTCGAGTGGGATGAGGTGAATCGGCGCGCCGAGGCGGTGCGGGCACGGGGGGCGGACACGTGAAGCCGGCGCTGGTGGTCGTGCTGCTCGTGCTCGGGGTGCCGATCGCTAGTCCCGCGGGCGGACCGGGGCATCACGTCTTCGTCGTCAACACGCAGGACGCGTCGGTGTCGCGTGTCGATCTCGGTAACATGCAGGAGATCGGCCGCTTCCCCGTCGGGCAGCGTCCTTACGGCATTGCCGTCACGAGGGATGGAAAGACCGTGGCGGTCGGAGTCGAGGACGAGGAGAAGGTCAAGTTCTTCGATGCGCGGGATTTCGCACTCCGCGGCGAGATACGCATCGGCCCGATGCACAATGACCACATCATTCTCGCCGAAGACGGGAAGCACGTGCTCGTCGCGAACTTTCACAGCGACGATGTGGTGGGCGTCGCGGTGGACACGATGAAGGAGGCGTTCCGCATCGAGGGGGCGAGCGCCCCGCACGTCGTGAAGTACGGCCCGCGGAGGAAGCTCGCGTACGTAACGTGCAAGAAGGTCACCGGCATCGCCATCATCGACCCAGCACAGCGCTCGCTCGTGAAGGTCCATCCGCTGAACGTCAATCCGCGAAGCCTGACCCTCTCACCCGATGAAGCGCGGCTGTACTTTGGCTCGTTCTGGGTCGATGGCTTCTTCGAAATGGACCCGAGGACGGGCAAGGTCACGCGGCTGATCGCGCTTGAGCCGCCCCGCGACAACGCGGCGCCGCAGGAGGTCACGTACCACGGGGTCGAAGCGGTGGGCGGCACGGTCGTCCTGGCGGCGAACGAGGGACGTTCGTACGTGGATGCGGTTGACGTGACGAGCGGCCGTCTCCTGGATCGCCTGACGACGGACGTGTCGAAGCCGTGCTGCATCGAGCGCGTGCCGTCGAAGGAGGGTGAGCCCACGCGCGCCCTGGTGAGCAACATCGGCGACGGGACTGTGCAGATCGTCGAACTCCGGGACGGATCGCTTCGATCCGTCGCCAAGATCAAGGTCGGTGCCGCGCCGAAGCGCGTCGCGTGGTTTCCAGAGCCCTAAACGAAGCGCGCACTGACGATGCCGGCGCTTACGAGCGTGGCCCACACGGTCGCGAGGAGAAGGTAGATCCTTTGGAAGCGGTAGTACGGCTGCTTCGGCAATTCCCTTGCCATCACCAGAGGCGGGAGAATCTGCCGCTGCAGAATCCGGCGCACCTGTCAGCCGGCGAACGTCCACACCCCCCAGGTGAGGAGCGCAAAGCCCGGCAGCTTCGCCGACCAGGGTCCCGGCGGAAGGAGGCGTTCAGCGAGGACGAAGATGGTCAAAAGCGCCATCGCGGCAGCGCTCATCACGCCGTAGACGAACATCAGGAGCATCAACGCCCAGCAGCACCCGAGGCAGTAGCTGCCGTGGCGCATGCCCATGCGGAGCGCGCCGGAGGCTCAGGACGTCCTTAGCCTGCGGGCCGAGCTCGTACAACGCATCGCCGGGACTCGCGTCTCACTACGGTAAGGACGCCGAGGCGGGCTCGAGGTTGAGTTGGGGGCGGCAACAGGGCTAGTGGCGGATGGAGTCTTCGCGATGCGCTGTCCACGCTGCCGGCACGAGAACCGTGAGACGGCCCGCTTCTGTGGCGAGTGCGGCGTCTCGTTCGACCGCGACGAGCGCAAGCAGGTCACGGTACTGTTCGCCGACATGGTCGACTCGATGCGGCTTGCCGAGCGGGTGGACGCGGAGGAATGGCGTCGCGTCCTCGGTCGCTTCCTGGAGATACTCGGTGACGGGGTCCATCGCTTCGAGGGAACCGTCAATCAATTCACCGGCGACGGGATCATGGCCCTGTTCGGGGCGCCCGTGGCACATGAGGATCACGCCGCGCGTGCGTGCCATGCGGCCTTGCAGCTTCTCGAGCAGCTCGACGCCTACGCGAGCACGCTCAGAGCCCGCGGGCTCGGGTTCTCGGTGCGCATGGGCATCAACTCGGGGGAAGTCGTCGTGGGTAGGATCGGTGACGACCTGCGCATGGACTACACGGCGCTGGGGCATGCCGTTGGTCTGGCCGCGCGGATGGAGCAGCTGGCGGCCCCCGGAACGATATGGCTGACGGAACACACGGCCAAGCTGGTCGAGGGGCTCATCGCGCTCCGCGACCGCGGAACGGTAACGATGAAGGGAGTGAGCGCACCGGTCCGTGTCTTCGAGGTTCAGGGCGTCGGGGCGCTGCGCACCCGTCTCGACGTCTCCGGCATGCGCGGCTTCTCGCGACTCGTCGGACGGGATGGCGAGCTGGCATGGCTCGACCACCTCGTCGCCCGTGCGGTCGAGTCGGACGGACAGGTCGTCGGCGTAATCGGCGACGCCGGCCTCGGCAAGAGTCGGCTCTGTCTCGAGTTCGTCCAGCGCTGTCGAACCCGGGGGATCGCGGTGCACGAAGCGCACTGCCCGGCGCACGGCACTACCGTTCCGTTGCTGGCCATCCGCGAGCTCGCACGGAGCCTCTTCGCGCTGGGCGACGGCGATCCACCGGAAGCCGCACGGCACAAGGTCGCGAATCGGTTGCTGACCCTCGACGCGGGCTTCGAGGATGCGATTCCCCTGGTCCTGGATCTCCTCGGCATCCCTGGTTCCGATGCGCCCGCGGCCCCCGCAGCGAGTCCTCCCGAGCAGCTCGCGAGCTTCCTACGGCGCCTCCCCCGCGCGCTCGGCAAGACCGAGCCCGTGGTGCTGCTGCTCGACGACCTCCATTGGATCGATCACGCGAGCGGGGCACTGGTGGGCGAGCTCGCGGCGGGGATGCGTGGCACGCGGGCGTTGCTCGTCGCGAACTTCCGGCCCGAGTACCAGCCGCCCTGGGCGCGGGGGGCGAACTACAGCCAGCTCTCGCTCTCGCCGCTCGGCGACGAGGCGAGCCGTGCGCTGCTCGACGACTTGCTAGGCCCGGATCGATCGCTGAGCGAGCTCACGGACCGCATTCGCGAGCGAACCGGTGGCAACCCGTTCTTCATCGAAGAAACCGTGCGGGCGCTGGCAGCGTCCGGCAGCCTTGCCGGGCAACGGGGGGCCTATCGCTTGACGACACCTGTCGCCGCGGTCGTGCTCCCCACGTCGGTCCAGGCCCTGCTCGCCGCGCGCATCGATCGCCTGAGCGAGCATGCCAACCACGCACTGCAGGTGGCGGCCGTGATCGGCAGACAGTTCGACGAGGCGCTGCTCACGGAGGTCGGCGGGCTCGGGCCTGACGAGGCCGCTGCGGCGCTGAGCGCGCTCGAGGAGGCTGAGTTCATCTACCGGGTCGCGTCCCCGCACACGGAATTCGCGTTCAAGCACCCCCTGACGCGGGAGGTCGCGTACCACTCTCAGCTCGCCGAGCGACGCAGCCGGCTGCACGCCGCCGCGGCGGCGGCTCTCGAGAAGCTCCGTGCCGATCGGCTCGGCGAGTACGCCGCACTCATCGCCCATCACTGGGAGGCCTCCGGGAAGCATTACGAGGCGACTCGCTGGCGACGCCGAGCCGCACTGAAGGTGTCGAGCATCATGGTCAGAGGCCGGCGCCGGACGCCGGCACCGTAGGCGGCACCTGCCGCCCGTCGATTTCGCCGTCTTCCGTTCGACGAAGAGAAGAGAACGAAACGCGCATACCAGGACGGCGAGTCGTTCGGCCTGAGCGTGTTCCTTCGCGACGGCAAGCAGGCCTATCGCACCTACTTCACCTCCGGCAGGGGCGTCGAGACGCTCGGCCCCGTCTGGACGTTCCTCGACTTGACCCCGCTCGGCCGGCAGGAGGAGTGGGAAGACTCGCCTCGCGGATACCCCTAGACCCCACCGTACACGTGGTGGCGCCATCAGGACGAGTACGGCCGGTGAGCGCGAGGAGCGGCGGAGATCATCCAAAGCGCGCGTCGTCCCCGCCTCCGCCGCCCACCACCGTCGCGCGCAGCGGCTACGCGTTTCGACCGCCAGGAGCTCCATGATGATCGGCTCGGTCGTTCTCGTCGAGGTCGCCGTTCCAGCCAGTGCGCTCGAAATCGCTGAGGTCGCGCTACACGTCAGCGGCCGCCAGGCGCCCAGTCTTGATCGCCCACGCGCAAATCACCCGAGGTTTCAGGGCCCCTGCAGCGGATCGCCGAAGTCTACCGGCACGCCATCGCGGAACATCGTGGCCAGAACCTCGCTGGCGAGGAGCTCGACCGCGACGTACACGTCCGGTGCGGCGTACTCGTCGACCCGCTGCACCAGCGCGGCGCGGCGCACGTCCGGATCGGCGGGGCGCTCGCCGACACGCACGACGAAGCGCAGGCGGGCGACGTCGACGCCGGCGGCCCGCACCTCGGCGCGCAGCGCGTCGATCGCCGCGAGGTCGACTTCCGATTGCGGCGCGGCGCCGGCGCCGTCGGCGGACGCGGTCAACCAGAGCCACAGCCGTCCGCCTCCGGCGACCAGAACGTCGCGGGCAAGCCCGAGCGCGGCGCGCCGCTGGTCGGCGTGCGCGAGATCGTAGCTCGCGGCGGCGCCGTCGCCGTGGCGCAGCCGGCGACGGAGGACGGTGCGGTGCACGAGTGCCGCTGCCCGGCGCTCGGCATCGGAGGTGTCGCGCGCGGCCCGCGTCACCAGGATCGGAACGATCCGCGTGCGGCGCAGGGTCGCACCGAAGTACCGGCGATCCTGCTCGGCGACGATCGCGCTCCCCTCGGCCGCAACCGCCTGGGCGCCACCGGGCGCGGCCGCTTCCAGGCGCGCGGTATAGGCGGCGAGCCGGCGGAGCGCGTGGCGCGCGTGCGCGACGCGGGGCCGGAGCCCCGCGACGACCGCCGCGGTGGGGGCGGTCGCCCATCGGTACAAGGAACCGCTCGGCGGGAAGACCCCGAAGAGCGCCTCGGGGCTCGCAACCGCCGTCCATGCTGCGTCGTCATCGCCGCGCGGGACCTCCAAGGCTCGCAGGGCCCTCCCCTCCTCAACCGCCGCGACCGCCGCGACGAGCCAGTCGGTGGGCAGGGTGAGCGCGTAGGCCCGCTGGTCGAGGGGGTGGTCCTGCTGCGCGAACAGCGCGTCGCGCAGGACGAACAGGCCCGCGACGTCGCCCGCAAGCGCGCGCCAGCGCTCGGCGACGGCCTTCCCCGCGGCGACGGTGCCCGACCCGGCGCCGTCCTCGCCGCGCACGGCCGCGTTGCTGCCCTCGTGGTAGAGGTTGGCGAAGCGGGCACCGCCGGGAAACTCCGCGCGGGGCACGACCCGCGCGAGCCGCCGTGGCGCGCGGGCACGCTCGAGTGGCGTGGCGGGCGCGGGCGGCGGCCCGTCTGCGACGCGAGCCAGCTCGGGAGGGAGCGCCTGCGGGCGGCCGTCGGCGTAGTGCACGGCCATCGTGCGGGGCCCATAGCGCCGCTCGAGATCCCCGGCGAGCCGGGCGTGGTGCCGTGCCTGCACCGCATCGCCGAGCCCCGCCCACGCGCGTGCCAGGTTCTTGCGGAAGAGCGAGACCCGCGGTGCCCGGCCCACGGCCCGCGCGAACAGCGCACGCGCGCGCTCGGGCTCGCCGCGCTCGTAGTAGAGGGTGCCGAGGTTGTTCATGGCATCGGCCGAGTGCGGATAGCGCGCGAGCACCTGCGTCCACGCCGTGAGCCGGCTGCGATAGTGATGGTCCTGCACCGTGCTGGCGTGCGCGAGGACGCCGATCCAGCCCCAGGTCGCCGCCACGAGCGGCACCGCCCACCGCCGCGGGCGCGCCTGCAGCCACGCGATCCCGCAGCCGACGAGCAGCGCGAAGAACGCGAGGCTCGGATAGAGGCGCCACTCGCGCACGACCTCGTTCTTCGGGAGAATCGAGTTCGTCGGCGCAAGGCACAGCAGGAACGCCCCGAGCAGCCAACCCGCCGGGTACCGGCGCCACCGCCACGCCGCCGCCACCGCGAGTCCGAGCGCGACCGCCCCCCGCACGGCCGCGGGATCGAGGGGGTCGTCGTAGGCGAACAGGTCGTGCACCAGCGCCGTGCGGTACGGCAGCACGTAGAGGCCGGCGAGAGCGTCCACGTTGCCGAGCTGTGAGAGCGCGAACCCGCGCGGCTCGATCGCAGCCGTGGCCGAGAGCGGCACGGCGTAGAGCCAGGTCGCGACGAGACCGAGCACGCCGGCGAGGCCCGCGAGTGGCGCGACGACGGCCCAGCGGGGCCGGCCGCGCGCGCCGCCCGGCCCCTGGTCCGGACGGCACAGCTCCCACCACACGAGCACCGCCGGAAAGAAGACGAGCGTCTGCTTGCTTCCGAACGCCGCGAGCACGAGCGCGGCCAGGATGCCGAGCCGGGCCGGCCCGAGGCGCGCGCCGCGCTGGCGCCAGCGGACGAGCGCGAGGAGCGCACCGAGCGCGAAGAGGGTCGCCAGGGAGTAGTTCCGCCCGAAGATCTGGCTGGTGCACGCCGTCGCCAGCGGGTGCAGGGCGAACGCGAGACCGGCCGCAAGCGGCGCGGCGCCGAGACGCGCCGCGAGGAGCACGACGAGGATCGCGTTCAGCGCGTGTACGACCAGGTTGACGAGGTGGTAGCCCCAGACCTCCGTGCCGTGCACCGCGTGATCGAGCGCGTAGCTGAGCACCGAGAGCGGCCGCGCGAGCAGCCCCCGCGGTGTGACCATACGCTCCCAGAACGTGGCGAGGCTCGTGACGACGCTGCTCTGCTCGATGCCCGGGATCTCCGAGTAGAGGAAGGGAATCCCGTACACCTGGTGGTGCACGGCGAACACGGCGGCCGCCGCCAGGGCCGCGCGGAGCGCCGGACTGCCCGTTCGCAGCCGGCGAGCCATCGCCTCGTGGCGGAACATCGTCAGCCACTATGGCGTGGTTTGGGCGGCCCGAACAACGTCACGATCGACCGCCGGATGCGCGGGGCAGAACGTCATTGACCCCGGCGCCGGCAATCCGCTACGACTCGGACTACGCGGGCAAGCTCGCGGCGTGACCAGTAGCTTCGAACCAAGGAGGTTCCCCATGCGTGTCCCCGCCTCGATCCTGGCCAGCTCGGCCATCCTCGCCGTCGTCGTGCTCGCCCCCATGCGGGCGGACACCGGCACCTGCAAGGACAACCTCGCCGACCGGGCCTACGCGTGCTCGGCAGTGAGCAACGCCGGCGAGCAGATCGACATGCTGTTCGAGTTCGGCGGCACCGAGTCCGGCCTCATCCTGCTGATCAACGACACCGCGGCCGGGCGCTGCGCCTGCAAGGCCAAGAAGGCCAACATCAACAAGGCCGACAAGATCCAGTTCGACGCCTCCAAGGACTTCCATTGCGTGATGGGCGGCGTCGACACCGTCGTCATGCTCGGCGGCACCGAGGGCGGCGGCACCGAGGGCCCCACCATGGGTGGCGCCGAGACGTTCGAGATCGGCTTCGCCTCGTACGAGGGCAAGGCGAAGAAGAAGGACAAGATCCAGAAGGGCGAGGCGGTCGACGTTCTCGGCCGCCAGCTGGTGTACGGCTGCGAGGAGGTCGAGCTCGGCGGCCCTGAGATGGGCGGCGGGGCCTAGGAGTCTGCGCCACGGATCGGTGGCGCACACCTCCTAGGATCTTCCGAAGTGCGCTCTGCGGCTGCGTCCTCGCGACGCTGCTCGGCTCGACTGCGGCGGCCGGCGTCGCCGTGCCGCCGTGGTGGGGCCAGGCGCAGAGCCACATCGCCGACCTCGACGGCCGGCCGCTCGTCGCCGGCAATTGGGAGGGGCCCTCCCGCCCCTACGTGCTCGGCCAGGAACGGCTCGAACCGCTCGTCGCGGACGAGGTCGACCTTCCCCGCGATCTCGATCTCCTGAGCCCGCAGCCGCTCTCGGCCCGCCGCGTCGTGCTCGCGGGCACGCGGCACGGACGCCCCGACCACGACCTGTACCTCTACGACGAGGGCACCCGCACGCTCACCAACCTGACGCGTACGCCCGGCCGCGACGACGGCGAGGTATGCATCGCACCGGGCGGAACGATGCTCGCCTACCGTGCGGAGCGGCGGGGCGTGGTGGCGCAGGTCACCGAGACCGGCTTGCGGCCCATCGGCGGCGACCCGCTGCCGGGCTTGTATCGCTGCCTCTTCGTCGACGCGGAGACCTTGCTCGGCGTCGAGTGGACCCCTGACGGCCCCCGACTGCACCGCTGTGCTCTCGGCGGCACGGGCGGCGTGCGCTGTGCCGCGCGCGGGACGCTCGACGGCCTCGAGGCGTTCGTAAGCTTCGTCAGCCTCCCGAACGGGCCGGGCCTGATCGCGCGGCGACGCGGCGAGCCCTGGCGGCGGAGCTGGCGCCTGAGCCCGGCGCTGGACGGCGTCCAGCCGGCGCCGATCCCGACCGGCGTGCAGGGCGACGTGCTCGACCACGACGGCGCGCGGCTCCGTGTCGGATACCAGAGCCGCTACCATGTCACGGGCGTGGAGGACGCAGCCGTCGTCGTGCAGACGGTGCGCCGGGTTGGATCGGCGTACGTCGGCATCGTCGCCACTCCCAGCACCGGCCGGACGCTGGCGCGCCTCCGCCGCGATCAGTGGACCCCGATTCGGCACCCCCGCAGCGCCGATCCGCCGTCCCCGCCCCCCATCCGCGAGCTCTGGCTCGAGGGCACCGGCGGCGCGCGCTACCAGGCCTTCCGCTTCGGCGCGGCCGACGCGCGCCGGATCGTCGTGTGGTGGCACGGCGGACCCCACGAGAACGTCTCGCCCCGCTTCAACCCGTACTTCCACCGGCTGCACGAGCTCGGGTTCGCGGTGCTGGCGGTGAACTATCCCGGGAGCACCGGCCGCGGTGCCGCCTACGAGCGCGCCTACCGGCGTCCCGACGTGCGCGACTGCATCGACGCCGTCTGGCACCACCTGGCGGCGGTGCAGCCGACGCACGTCGTGTCATGGTCGGTCTCGGTCGGCATCACCCCGCAGCTCCTCCTGCTGGAGCGCGGGCACCCGCTCTCGGGCGTCGTCGACCAAGCCGGCTGGAAACGGACAACCATCGTGGCGGTCACGGGCGCTCGTGACCTGCCGCTGTTCACGATCCGCGGCCGCTACGATCCGGACACGCCGGTCGAGCGCGTGTCGTTCTGGTACGACGGCGGCCACGATCTGCAACGCGGCGAGGACTTCGTCGCGCTCTTCGCGCAGCTCGAGCCGTTTCTCGCCGCGCTGCCAGCCGTGCGCTGGCCGGCGGCCGGCGGCTCCGGCCCCTCAGACGAGCGATCCGCGGCGGAGTGAGACGCTCGGCCGTGAAGAATTCGACCCCGCGAAGCTCCGCGGTCTCTCGGAGAGGCTCCTCCGCTCGCACCACGATCGTCAGCCGGGTCTGCTGCGATCTCGCGAACGGCCTCCGACGGAGACACCACGTGCCCGATCTTCGCAACCTGGGGGTTGCGAGCCACCCCGTGCTTGCGATCGTGAAGTGCGCGGCCTGACCCGCATGGACCGGGCATCGACCGCGCGCTCCAACGCATTTCAGCCCGGACTCTGCCTGATCGGCTCGAAGAATCGGCTCCCGGGAGGGTAGGTGATTGACGCCTGCGAGCCGCTTCGAGTAAGGGGGCGCCGGGTAGCCTTCTACATCAAGCCGCCGAGCAATCGCCGGACTCCCCGGAACCAACCAGACACGGCGTGAGATCCGGTGCGGCAGAGAGACGGGTCCACCGAACCCACCACGACCCCGAACGGAGCGGAACCATGGCCACGACCGGCTCGAATGCCTTCTACACCGACCCGGCAACCAGCCCGCGGGTGCGGAGCACGATCCGCGAGTACCTCGGGTTCCATGACGAGACGGCCGGTGGAGACCTCGACGCTCGCCAGGCGCACTACGAGCGCATGGTGACGGACTTCTACGACGTCGTCACCGACTTCTACGAATACGGCTGGGGCGACTCGTTCCATTTCGCCCCGTGCCACAGGCACGAGAGCTTCCGGGCATCGCTGGCGCGCCACCAACACTACCTGGCGCTTCGCCTCGGCCTCGAGCCGGGGATGCGGGTGCTGGACGTCGGCTGCGGCGTCGGCGGCCCGATGCGCGGAATCGCACGGTTCTCGGGTGCGACGATAGAGGGCATCAACAACAGCGCCTACCAGGTCGACAAGGGCAACCGGTACAACGTCGCGGCCGGTCTGGCCGAGCGCTGCTCGCTGCGCGAGGGCGACTTCATGGCCATGCCGTTCGCGGCCGGGCGGTACGGCGCCGCCTACGCCATCGAGGCCACGTGTCACGCGCCCGACAAGACCGCGTGCTTCTCCGAGGTCTTCAGGGTTCTGCAGCCCGGCGGACGCTTCGCCGGCTACGAGTGGTGCCTGACCGACCTCTACGACGCCGACGACCCCGGGCACCGCGCGATCAAACGCGGGATCGAGACTGGCAACGGCCTCCCCGATCTCGCCCGCACGAGCGACGTCGATCGGGCACTCGCGGCGGCGGGCTTCGAGGTCTGCGACTCGAAGGACGTCGCCTTGACCGCCGACCCCGAAACCCCCTGGCACCTCCCGCTCAAGGGCGAGCCGTGGAGCCTCGCCGCGCTCCGGCGTAGTCCGCTCGGTCGGTGGCTCACGCATGCCACCGTGTCGACGCTCGAGACGCTCCGCGCTGCGCCGAGCGGGTCGAGCGAGGTCAGCGCCATGCTGATGGGCGCCGCGGACGTCCTGGTGCGTGGTGGCGACACCGGAATCTTCACACCGAGCTACTTCTTTCTCGCGAGGAAGCCGTCATGAGATCACCAGTGGACAAGCCGTCGACTTGGCTCGCGCAGCTCCTCGACGTGCGCGCCCTCGGCTCCGTCCTCGGCCGCAGCGGTTCGGAGCGCGCCGCCGCGTACGGCCGAACCGCCGGCGACGCGTACGACCCGAAGGCGAGCGACGCCGCACGGGCGAGCACGTACCCGCCGCCGTACCCCGACAGCTGGTACGTGCTGGCACGCTCCGAGGAGGTGGGGAGCCGCCCCCTCGAGGTCGAGGCCCTGGGGCGGCGCTTCGTCGTGTTCCGGAGCGACGTCGACGGCAGGGTGGCGGTGCTCGACGCCGACTGCCCCCATCTCGGCGCGAGCCTCGGTGGCGGCACCGTGCGGGACGGCTGCATCCAGTGCCCGTTCCACCAGTGGCGCTTTCGCCCCGATGGCACGGTGGCGGCGGTCCCGTACCGGGATCGGGTCCCGTCCTCGGTGCGGACCCGCTCCTGGGTCGTCGAGGAGGCATACGGTTCGGTCTTCGTCTACTTCTCGTCGGCCGATGCCGAGCGCGGACGCGCTCCCGAGCCGCCGTATCGCCTGCCGCGGTATCCTGAGATCGACGACGGGCGCTTCGTGTACCGCGGCAGCTACGATCCCCGTGTGGTGCGCATGCACCTGCTCGAGTTCGCCGAGAACAGCGCCGACTTCCGCCATTTCGCACCGCTGCATGGGGAGATGTTCATCCCGTGGACGAGCATGCGCGTGCCGGGCATCACCGTCGTCCACGAGGCCTCCTGGGAGCCGGATCCCCGCGAGCCCCACGTCGCCTGGTTCCGTGACCGCGCCCACCTCGAAATCCTCGGGCGCGAGGTGCCCCGCTCGGGCGCGGACGCGGCCATTGAGTTCGTCGGCCCCGGCGGCGTGGTCGTGTTCACCTTCGACGTCCCGGACTTCGGGGGTGCGATCATGTTCCAGAGCCACACGCCGCTCGGACCGATGGCGCAGCAGGTCCGCTTCACCTGGTTCGCGGAGCGGCGCATGCCGCGGCTCATCGCGTCCTACGTGATCGGCAACTGGATCTCGCAGTGGCGCGAGGACGTGCCCATCTGGGAGCGCAAGGTCTACCGCCGGAAGCCGATGCTGCTGCCCAGCGACGGCCCGATGCACCAGTTGCGCCGGTGGTACAGCCAGTTCTATCCCGACGGGGCGGTGGACTGGGCGGCCTAGACCGCCGTGCAACTGAGCTTCCCGGGCCGGCGTCGCCAAGGTCGTCGGTCCGGGGCAGGGAGCGACCCATGGTACAGCGAGCCGTAGGAATCGACGAGGCCATCGACCGGCCGGTCGACGAGGTGTCGGTGCGCGAGTTCGGCGGGCCGCTCGGCGCGGCGGCCATCATCACCAGCTCGCACCTGGTGATGTACTACCTCTGGATCGCCGTGAGCTTCAACGGCGGCGCCCTGGTGTACCCGGCGGGCCCGAGCGACGTGCTGTCGTTCGTCGGCCGGATGTGGCAGCACGTCGTGACCGAGGCGGCACCGACGTGGCAGGCGGTCGGCGTCTACTGGGGCTTCCTCGTCGCGCAGGCGCTGCTCGCGGCCTTCCTCCCCGGCCCCAAGGTCAAGGGGATGCCCATCCCTGCGCGCGGCAACGTGCAGCTGGAGTACGTCTGCAACGGCGTCTGGGCCTGGTACATCACCCTGGCCGCCGTCGCCGCGCTGCATTTGAGCGGCCTCTTCCCGCTGACGACCGTCGCCGAGCAATTCGGGCCGCTGATGACCGTGGCGATGCTGTCGGGGAACGCCGTGGCCTTGGCCGTCTACCTGGCCGCCCGATTCACCGGCAATGCGCACCGCATGTCGGGCAACGCCGTCTACGACTACTTCATGGGCGCCTCCCTCAACCCCCGCATCGGCTCGCTGGATCTCAAGATGTGGGCCGAGATCCGGGTAGCCTGGATCCTGCTCTTCCTGTTGACCGCCTCGGCCGCCGCCAAGCAGTACGCCGACTACGGCCAACTGAGCACGCCGATGATCTTCATGCTGCTGGCGCATGGTCTCTACACCAACGCCTGCATGAAGGGCGAGGAGTGCATCCCCACCACCTGGGACATCTTCTACGAGAAGTGGGGCTGGATGCTGATCTTCTGGAACTTCGCCGGCGTTCCGTTCGTCTACTGTTTCAACTCCATGTACATCGCGAGCCGGCCGCCGTTCGAGCACTCGCTCCCGTACACGGTGATGTGTTTCGCGCTGCTGCTGGGCGCCTACTACGTCTGGGACACCGCCCAGAGCCAGCGCAACCGCTTCCGCATGAAGCTCCGCGGCACCTACGTGCCCCGACGCTCCTTCCCGCAGCTGCCCTGGGGCACCCTCGAGAATCCCCGCTACCTGCAGACGGTGCACGGCAGCAAGCTCTTGATCGACGGGTGGTGGCGCTACGCGCGCAAGATCCACTACACCGCCGACGTCCTGATGGCCTTGTCCTGGGGTCTCATCTGCGGGTTCGACCATTTCCTGCCCTACTTCTACGTGACCTTCTTCGTGCTGATGATCGCCCACCGGGCGCACCGCGACCTCGACCGCTGCAAGCGCAAGTACGGCGAGGATTGGGACCGATACCGCAAAGAGGTGCCCTGGCTCTTCGTGCCCTACGTCTACTGAGTGACCGGCGCCTTGACGGCGAGGCCGATCTCGCTACGCGCGCCGGACGGCTGGAACGTGCCACAGAGGGCGAGACCGGACCGACCTTCGCGCCGGGGGGCTCTCCGCCCCGCACTGCGCGCGTCCCTCAGGGAATCATGAGGGTTCGATGAGATCATCGACGCGCACCGCGTCGTGACCGATGTTTCGCAGAAAGTCAGCCCAAGGACATCCTCGAAGCCGCTCTCAGGCTGGAGCCCACGGAGCGCGCCGCACTTGCCGCCGAGATTCTGGGAAGTCTCGACGACAGCAAGTACGGGGAGCTCGGTGCAGCGCGACATCTACGCCGTGCCCGCCTTCGTCCTCTGGCCGACGTGGTGACCATCCCCGGCGCCGAAGACGTCGACGCGATGGTGGCCCTGCTCGAACGCGCGCGCACCCGCCGCACCGCGTGACGAGGTGGAGGAACCGAGGGGCGAACGCCGGCCCGGTGCTCAGCGGGGCCGGTAGCTGATCGGGAGCTCCTTGATGCCGTTGATCAGGTTGGAGTGCAGGCGGCGCGGTGGGGCGGTGATCTCGATGTCGTCGACGGCGGCGAGCATCTCCTCGAGGATCACCCGGAGGGAGAGGCGGGCCAGGTTGGCGCCGAGGCAGAAGTGCTCGCCGATACCGAACGACAGCTGGGGGTTCGGGGCACGGTCGATGCGGAACCGGTGCGGGTCGTCGAACACGGCGTCGTCACGGTTGGCCGCGGCGTACCACAGCAGCACCTTCTCGCCCGCGGCGATCGGCTCGCCTCCGACCTCGGTGTCGACGGTGGCGGTGCGGCGGAAGTGGTGGATCGGTGGCTGCCAGCGCAGGATCTCCTCCACCGCGCCGGGGATGAGGCTGGGGTCGTCGCGCAGCGCCCGGAGCTGCTCGGGGTGGTCGACCAGCGTGATCAGGCCGTGGGACGTGGCCGTCCGGGTGGTCTCGTTGCCGGCCACGATCAGGAAGATGAAGAACAGCGAGAACTCCATGTCGCTGAGGGCGCGGCCGTCCACCTCGGCCTCGAGCAGGGCACGGGTGAGGTCGTCGGCCTGGCTGGCGCGTGAGCGCTCCGCCATCGCGGCGGTGTACGAGAAGATCTCGATGCTGGCCAGGGCCGAAGTCTCGGGGGTGGGGGCGATCTCGGGGTCCTGGTCGTCGATGAGCGAGTGGCTCAGCTCGTAGAGGCGGTGCCGGTCGGCCTCGGGCACGCCCATCAGCTCGCTGATCGACCACATGGGGATCCGTGCCGCCACGTCGGGCACGAAGTCACAGCTCGTCGCCTGCCGCAGCTCGTCGACGACCCGGCGGGCCTCGGCCCGCAGTGCGGGCTCGATCCGGCCGATCACCTTGGGGGTGAAGGCCTTGGACACCAGGGTCCGGAACGTGCGGTGGTCCGGCGGGTCCATGCCGATGATGACCATCCGGAGTTGCTCGAGCACCTCGGGCGCCGGGTCGAGCCGGAGGGGGCCGCCGACCCAGCTGGAGAACACGTCGGGCGAGGTCGAGATCTGGCGGACGTCGTCGTGTCGGGTGATCGCCCAGAACCCGGGGCCGCCCGGCTCGTCGTGCCAGTGGACGGGGTCGTCCCGCCGGAGGCGGTTGAGCCAGGCGTGAGGCGCGGCCTGCTCCCACACCGAGGCGTCGGTGAGGTCGATCTCGTCGAGGGGCCCCTCGAAGACGTCGTCGTCGCTCATCGGCTGCTCGCCAGGTCGGGTCCCGACTCGGCGGAGCGGCGGAAGTTGGCCAGCGTCCGGCGGATGAAGGCCGCCATGATGACCGGTTTCACGAGCGGCATGGTGAGGTCGATCACCTGGTAGTCCTCGCCAAACGCACCCGTCCCGCCCTTCGACATCTCGTTGCCCGGCGTACCCGGTGCGTTCCTGCGTCCACGATATGCTGGGCAATCGTTGCGGGCATGAGGACTCCAGTCACCTCGTGCCCTCTCGCGCGTCGACGAGCATCATCTTGTGACACATCGCAAGGTACTTCTCGAGATACAATAGGTGCTCAGCATAGAATGCGGTGCCGTCGAGATCACCTCTCTCCGAACGTCCCTCGTCAGGCTCGGAGATATCAGCGAACACGTTAGCGCCAGCGCTGGCCGGGCGGCACGGTCCCCTCACGGCGCGCCGGCGGGATACTCGATCGCGAACATCGCCTCCGCGTGCGCGCCGTGGCCGTCACGCAGACACGCCACGAGGTCGGCAAGCGTGAACGGCGCGCCGTCGGGGTCGGCGCATGCGCCGGGGAAGTCGAGCGTCGTGAGCGCGACCTCGGCGCAGCGACGCGTGGCGACCTTCACGAGCTGCTCCGTCGCGGTTGCGAGGCGACGGTCGGTCTTGCCGTGACCGGTGCCGGGTCCGCCGGGCGGCGGGTCGGCGCGACAGTCGACCTCGGGCGCGACGGCACCGCTCAGCTGGTCGTTGCGGCAGCTCTGGCGAGCGCGCAACCGCCTGGCGAGGAGCTGCTCGCCCCCAACGCCGAGCGCACGCTGGCAGCGCAGCGCCGCGCCGGCGAGCGGCCCGGCGCCATCCGGGTAGGCCGCGGCGATCGCCGCCCCGACGCGCAGCCGGTGCGAGCCGTCGAGGCAGGCGAGCAGCTCGGCGACCGTGAACGGCGCGCCGTCCGGGTCGTCGCACGCCTCCGGGAAGCCGAGGGACTCGAGCGTGACCGCGTCGCAGCGCGGCTCGGACCGACG
>Ga0302046_10000997_pt1 | contig 26877 bp, 17 predicted proteins | sample RVTome_11_FD_200261 | JGI IMG/M metagenome (GOLD analysis project Ga0302046, IMG submission 200261) | Soil microbial communities from uranium-contaminated site in the Upper Colorado River Basin, Wyoming, United States - RVT147D111 (version 2) ... | reverse complement strand
GCGGCGCCGGCTACCTCAACCAGGAGTGCTTCCCCGCCGGCCACTTCCTCTCCCGCCTGTGGAACCGCCTCTTCCTCATCGCTCACGGCCGCTGGCCCGAGGCCGAAGACCGCGCCGCCATGCCGCCCCTTCCCGCCGCCGCCGAGGCCGAGCCGCGCGGCCTCCTCTGGCTCGACGTGCCGGTCGAGGGCGCCCCGGGGAAGCACCGCCGGTACACCCTGGGCGGAGTCCTCGGCGCCGTCGCCCTCCGCGGCCTGACCGACGACTGGCTGCCCCTCCTCGCCGCCGGCCGCCTCGTCCACGCCGGCGCCGACCCGAGCTTCGGCTTCGGCGCCTACGAGATCGCCGGCCCCGGCCCCCTCGCGGACCATTCGCTCGCCCCCGCCCGCCCGCTCCTCGAGGCCGCCGCCTCCGAGGCCGCGCTCGAGCGCGCCCTCGACCACGTACTCGCCGACTCGGTGGCCGCCGGCGTCGACGGCCTCACCCCGCAAGCCTTCTCCGACCGCCGCGACCCCGCCCTCGCCGAGCTGTCCGCCGAGCTGTCCGCCGGCCGCTACCGCCCGTCCGCGCTCGCCGGCTTCCTCCAGAGGAAGGACGACGGCGGCGTCCGCCCGCTCGCCGTCCCCACCGTGCGCGACCGCGCCGCCCAGCGCGCCGCCGGCGAGGCGCTCGGCCCCGCAATCGACGTCCTCCTCGACGACTGCTCCTACGCCTACCGCAAGGGCTTCTCGCGCGCCGGCGCGGCGTGGGCGATCCAGCGCGCCTACGAAGAGGGCTACCGCCACGTCCTCGACGCCGACATCGAGTCGTTCTTCGACGCCGTCGAGTGGCCGCGCCTCGAAGCCAAGCTCGAAGCGCTCTTCCCCTTCGAGCCGCTGGTGCCGCTCCTCTCCGCCTGGGTGCGCTCACCCGTCGTCTTCGACGGCCGCACGATCGCGCGCCGCCGCGGCCTGCCCCAGGGGAGCCCGGTCTCACCGCTCCTCGCCAACCTCTACCTCGACGAGTTCGACGAGGAGCTGCTCGGCCGCGACTACCGGCTGATCCGCTACGCCGACGACTTCGTGGTCCTGACCAAGGACGCCGAGGCCGCCCGCCGCGCCCACGACGACGCCCGCGCCGCCCTCGCCCGCCTCGGCCTCCAGCTCAACGAGGACGAGACCGCGATCCGCTCGCTCGACGAGGGCTTCACCTACCTCGGCTACCTCTTCTGCCGCTCGATGGCGCTCGACCTCGGCGGCCGCAAGGAGCCCGCCGAAGCCGCCGCCGCGCCGCTCGACCCCGAAGACGTCCCCGCCGTCTCCTGGCTCGCCCAGGTCCCGTTCGCCCGCCTGCGCGAGCTGGCCGACCGCGGTCCGGCGGCCGGGCGTGCGGCCCGCGCGCGCCGGATCGAAGCCGTGCCGCTCGCCGCCCGCCCTCCCGCCGACCCGCGCCTCGGCCGCCCGCTCTACGTCTCGAGCCCCGAGGCCCGCCTGCGCCTCGCCGCCGGCACGCTGGAGATCGCCGTCCCGGGCGCCGAGCCGCTCCGCCTGCCGGTCGCCTCGCTCTCCCACGTCGTCTTCTGCGGCCGCGCCCGCGCCACCGTCCCGCTGCTCCTGAGCCTGGCCGCCGAGGGCGTGCCGAGCTACTTCTGCCGCCGCAGCGGCGAGCTCTATGCCACCCTCGGCCCCCACGAGCCCGACTGGCACCTGTGGTCGCAGCAGGCCGCCTGCGCCCTCGACGAGTCCCGCCGCGCCGCCTTCGCCCGCGAGCTGATCGCGGCCAAGCTGCACAACCAGGCCACCCTCATCCGCCGCTTCGACTGGCAGGGCGCCGCGGCGGCCGTCGAAGAGCTGAGTTCGCTCGAAGCCGAGGTCCCGAACAAGACCACCCGCGAGGCGCTCCTCGGCCTCGAGGGCCGTGGCTCCCGCGTCTTCTACCAGGCGCTCGGGGCGAGCCTCCCCGAGACCTGGGGCTTCGCCGGCCGCGCCCGCCGACCGCCCCCCGATCCGATCAACGCCATGCTCTCGTTCGCCTACACCCTGCTCCACAACCACCTGGCGACCGCGCTCACCGTGCGCGGCCTCAACCCGCGGATCGGCCTCCTCCACGAGCCGCGCGGCACCCACGCCGCGCTCGCCTCGGACCTCCTCGAAGAGTGGCGCTGGTTGGCCGAGGCGCTGGTCTGGTCGCTGGTCAGCCGCCGGCGCGTGCGCCCCGAGGACTTCGAGCCCTCGCCCGACCACCGCTGGCCGTGCCTGCTCACCCGCGACGCCCGCCGCCGCTTCCTCGAGGCGTTCGAGGAACGCCTCCACACCGCGTTCACGCCGCCCGAGGGTGGGGAGCCGGTGACCTACCGCGAGTACCTCTCCCACCAGGCCCTCCAGCTCCGCCGCCTGGTGACCGCCGAGATCGGCCGCTACCTCCCGCTGAGGCTCAACAAGTGAGATACGTCGTCGCCTACGACATCGAGGACGACCGCGTGCGCCTGCGGGTGGCCAAGATCGTGGGCCGCTACGGCGTGCGGGTGCAGAAGTCGGTCTTCGAGTGCGCCCTCGACCCCGCTGCCCTCACCCGCCTCACCCGCCGCCTCGAGCGCGAGCTGCTGGCCTCACCCGGCAACGTCCGCATCTACCGCACCTGCGCCGACTGCCTCGGCGCCTCACTGGGCGTGGGCGACGACCTGGCCGAGGGGATGGCGGGGGAGCCCTGGATTGTGGTCTGATGGCGGCAACGCCGCGGCCGGACGAGCCGGCGGCAAGGCGCTCCTTGACAACTGACTGGCGGACTTCCGGGGATGAATTCGGCGTCCCTGCCAATCTGGCAGGGAGGAGCTGCAACCGACGGCGAATCAGAGACTTACGCCCCACACGGCCGTGAGGCTGCCGAGAATCATCCCCGGAAAGGGCACAAGTCGTTGATTCGCAAGGGGTTCCGGGGACGCCAAGACCTCGATTTCGACCCCGAAGGGTGCCCGGAAGGGCCTCCCGGGGCTCATCCCCGGAAACGCCCCTGCAAATAGCGTAGAATCAGCGAGCTGCAAGGGGTAGGGTCGCGACCGGAAAGACCGCTCAGGGAATTGCGACGTGGATTTCAATCACAGCAATGTCGGGGCGGAGTTGTTGCAGGGTCGCGACCGGAAAGACCGCTCAGGGAATTGCGACCGTAGGGATTCGGTGCGAGGTGGAAGTGCACCCGGCAGGCGAAGTCGCGACCGGAAAGACCGCTCAGGGAATTGCGACTTCTTCCAGCACTCGGACGGCGGAGTCGGGCAGGTTGAGTCGCGACCGGAAAGACCGCTCAGGGAATTGCGACTTCTGGAGAAGCGCGTAGTACCAATCGCTCCACCCTCCCGTGCGGTCGCGACCGGAAAGACCGCTCAGGGAATTGCGACTTCGTAGCCGAAACGGTCATCTACGCGTGCCGCAGGCGTCGCGACCGGAAAGACCGCTCAGGGAATTGCGACAGCACGACGTCCGGCACCACGGTCGCCACGGTGACGGTCACCCCGGTCGCGACCGGAAAGACCGCTCAGGGAATTGCGACTCTTCCACCCTTTCGTGTCGGCCGTCGACTGCATGTCGACGGCTGGTCGCGACCGGAAAGACCGCTCAGGGAATTGCGACTCCATCTGAGCCACCATCGAGGCGTGGCATCCGAGCCAGTCGCGACCGGAAAGACCGCTCAGGGAATTGCGACACCCACTGGGCAGTCATAGATGCAGGAGGCGCGGTCGCTCAGTCGCGACCGGAAAGACCGCTCAGGGAATTGCGACCGGATCAGCTCGTCGAGCACGGTTTTCGGAATCGAGACCGTCGCGACCGGAAAGACCGCTCAGGGAATTGCGACGAACCGGGGGACGAATCCGTAGTCGTCCGGCTCTTCGACCAGGTCGCGACCGGAAAGACCGCTCAGGGAATTGCGACTTCTGCGAGATGATGTGCGCGGGGGGGGGCGGTGAACCACCGCCCGAAGGTCGCGACCGGAAAGACCGCTCAGGGAATTGCGACTTCCGGGGGCATGGTGTTCGTGGATCGGCCTCTCCAGCCTCAAGTCGCGACCGGAAAGACCGCTCAGGGAATTGCGACGGTGCGGAAGCCCCGCTCTTCCATCGTCTTGTAGTCCATCGTCGCGACCGGAAAGACCGCTCAGGGAATTGCGACCTTTCTCCTGGATCGAGCGTGATTGAGTGCTCTCCCACGCCGTCGCGACCGGAAAGACCGCTCAGGGAATTGCGACAAACGGCGAGGGAGAGGGGAAGGGAGGAGAGCTTCTTCATCGTCGCGACCGGAAAGACCGCTCAGGGAATTGCGACAATGCCGGAGGGCGACGATGCCTTGAGCTGGTAGCCTGCGTCGCGACCGGAAAGACCGCTCAGGGAATTGCGACTCGGCGCGAATCTTCTTCGTGATCCGATCGTTGTCCTCGTCGCGACCGGAAAGACCGCTCAGGGAATTGCGACGTAGAAGTCAGCGAGCGTGGTCTCGGCCCGCTTCTCACCGCCGAGGGTCGCGACCGGAAAGACCGCTCAGGGAATTGCGACTTCTCGAATGTCTCACGGGGTTTGAGCTCGAGAGTCAGGGACAGGTCGCGACCGGAAAGACCGCTCAGGGAATTGCGACGCTGTGGCGGTGACCGTGTACTCACCGTGTCGGCCACCCGGGTCGCGACCGGAAAGACCGCTCAGGGAATTGCGACCATCAAGGAAGTACATCCGCGTGAGTTCGAGCCAGAGCACTTGTCGCGACCGGAAAGACCGCTCAGGGAATTGCGACGTCAGCACGATGTTCCAGGGGGTCGTGAGGTTGCAGCCGCCGTCGCGACCGGAAAGACCGCTCAGGGAATTGCGACTTCTGGTACTCGCCCAGAGTGAAGAAGTGAGCGAGGAGTCGGATGCCCAGTCGCGACCGGAAAGACCGCTCAGGGAATTGCGACTTACGGAAAAAGCGGGGCACGTGCTAAGACCATCCCTACGAGTCGCGACCGGAAAGACCGCTCAGGGAATTGCGACTATAAGACTCATCTACCCAATCTAGAAACTTTGCTAAAAAATCATCGTCGCGACCGGAAAGACCGCTCAGGGAATTGCGACACCACGATTTTCTGAGCGATCCCGGACGCGGTGTCCTGATACGTCGCGACCGGAAAGACCGCTCAGGGAATTGCGACTTCTGATGAGGCGCCGCGCGGGGAGGAGGAGGTGGCTCTAGCTACCGGGTCGCGACCGGAAAGACCGCTCAGGGAATTGCGACATCTCCGGTTCTGAGTGGTAGAGCCGAAAGTCGAGGTCCAGTCGCGACCGGAAAGACCGCTCAGGGAATTGCGACTCTCCGAAGAGAGAGCCGAGGTAGACGGCATGGAGGCCGCTTGTCGCGACCGGAAAGACCGCTCAGGGAATTGCGACTCTCGTGAATGAACTCCACCTTCGCCACCGTTCTACGGATATCCTCAAGTCGCGACCGGAAAGACCGCTCAGGGAATTGCGACAGGGTGAAGACCGGCGTCGGGAGGATCTCGGGCGGGGCCAGCGTCGCGACCGGAAAGACCGCTCAGGGAATTGCGACTCGTCCTTGCTCGAAGCGAGATCCAGCTCAACGAGGATTTCGTCGCGACCGGAAAGACCGCTCAGGGAATTGCGACTCCATCAGGTAGGGGGTGGTCGTGGAGTGGGTCGGTGTTGTCGCGACCGGAAAGACCGCTCAGGGAATTGCGACTTCTCGTAGTAGTTGTGGGCGAAGATGAATCCAGCCCAGTCGCGACCGGATAGACCGCTTAGGGAATTGCCACTTCTCCAAACGCGTTCATCGTCGTAGGTAACCCAGTCGCCGTCGCGACCGGAAAGACCGCTCAGGGAATTGCGACGCGCGAACCGATCCTCGATGAACGGCACGAGGCCGTCCATCAGTCGCGACCGGAAAGACCGCTCAGGGAATTGCGACTTCTCCAGCTTCTTGGAGTCGTAAATGCCGTATGGTCGCGACCGGAAAGACCGCTCAGGGAATTGCGACTCTGACAAGAGTGACCCAACCGAGACCACCGGTCGAGGGGAACGGTCGCGACCGGAAAGACCGCTCAGGGAATTGCGACAAAATCACTTCCACGGGTTGCTTCGCGTGCTCACGAAGCGTCGCGACCGGAAAGACCGCTCAGGGAATTGCGACCGTCGCAGAGTCTCTCGCTCGCGACCTGGAACTGCGGATAGGTGTCGCGACCGGAAAGACCGCTCAGGGAATTGCGACTTCTGCCAGTCGTTGAGCGAGTCTGGCGGCGTTCTCAAACGCCGCGTCGCGACCGGAAAGACCGCTCAGGGAATTGCGACTCTATGACCCTGTAGCGGACGATAGAGAGCTTGAGCGGCTCGTCGCGACCGGAAAGACCGCTCAGGGAATTGCGACTTTCTCGGTGAGGCGGTTGTCGACGCCGGTCACCGTCGCGACCGGAAAGACCGCTCAGGGAATTGCGACTCGCCGTTACCCTCGGTGGTCGGATCCGCCTCGGCCGGGACGTCCGGTCGCGACCGGAAAGACCGCTCAGGGAATTGCGACAGCCCGGCACTCCGGCTTCTCGCAGACGGCCACCGAAGCGTCGCGACCGGAAAGACCGCTCAGGGAATTGCGACCAGGCGTACGACGCGCTGGTCGAGGCGATCCCCGCCGACTGTCGCGACCGGAAAGACCGCTCAGGGAATTGCGACCCGTAGCCCGGATCGCCGGGGCGGTGGTGGTCGATCGTCGTTGCGACCGGAAAGACCGCTCAGGGAATTGCGACGGCAGGTGGCCGGGCAGCGGGGTCACCACGCCTCCGAGAGTCGCGACCGGAAAGACCGCTCAGGGAATTGCGATTTCGATGCCACGAGCGTGAAGCTCGCGAGCGCCCCGCCCCGACCGGAGTCGGTGTCGCGACCGGAAAGACCGCTCAGGGAATTGCGACCTCGCTGGCCGATCGAGGCTCGCCGTCGCGCAGAGCGACACGGTCGCGACCGGAAAGACCGCTCAGGGAATTGCGACTCGAGTTTCTGGGACCGATCGTCGGCGACCAGGGCGGCGGGTCGCGACCGGAAAGACCGCTGTTGTTGGCGGTCGGAAAGCGCGGCGTTCTGGCGCTCAGACCGCGCATCCTCTCGCGCCCACAACTCACGCAGAACCAGCACGTTGCCCGAAACGGAGCGCTGACGCGCTCCGTGAGGACGATGCGCTCCAAGTAGAGGTAAGCTATTGATTCCACACCAGATCTGCCACCTTCGCCCGTACGCGCTTCAGACCGCCGGAATCCCGCGCGTTCTACCAGCCGCTGACAACCGCTCAGGGAATTGCGACCTGAAGAAGCAGAAGTTGTCGTAGGCCCCGAGCGTGCCCCGGTCGCGACCGGAAAGACCGCTCAGGGAATTGCGACTCTTCCGCCGGATAGCGGAGGTGGCGATCAGGTGCCAAGTCGCGACCGGAAAGACCGCTCAGGGAATTGCGACTGCACGAGGCAGCGAGCGGGGCGGGGGACGTGCGGCGCCTGGTCGCGACCGGAAAGACCGCCAGGGAATTGCGACTAACGTAGCTCAAGGCGGTGCACGTACTCCGGGAACTCAGGTCGCGACCGGAAAGACCGCTCAGGGAATTGCGACCGTGCAGAGCTGCCAGTAGTGCCGGAGCCCCTCCATCGTCGCGACCGGAAAGACCGCTCAGGGAATTGCGACGCGGCGCGGCTCACGCCCTCCAGGTAGACGCGGTTGCGGCGGTCGCGACCGGAAAGACCGCTCAGGGAATTGCGACCTGATTCCGTACCTGACCTATATGACGAGGCCGCGATGGTATCAAGTCGCGACCGGAAAGACCGCTCAGGGAATTGCGACGCCTCCAGCCCCGCGGCGGTACTCACGCCGTAGGCCGCGGCGTCGCGACCGGAAAGACCGCTCAGGGAATTGCGACTTGAGAGGGAAGTTGGCCTGGGTGATCAGCTCGTTCACCCGTCGCGACCGGAAAGACCGCTCAGGGAATTGCGACTTCTCCGAAGCGGAGCCAGTGCTCGATGGTGGGACGCTCGTCGCGACCGGAAAGACCGCTCAGGGAATTGCGACCCATGGGGTTACCCTCAGCCGATAGAACACGGATTGCGTCTTGACCGGAAAGACCGCTCAGGGAATTGCAACGCATGCCGGTCACCCTCCGGGAGGACGACTTCGGCCTCTTCTGTCGCGACCGGAAAGACCGCTCAGGGAATTGCGACTCACCTCGTCGATCTGCCAGCTCTGCGATCGTCTCTCGCGCACGCTGGCGGCCTCTCGTCACTGCGCCGTGCGTGGTGCGCACCCGCGGCGGGTGCGGTCATCGGGCCACATCCCGGGAGCGGCCGCTAAGGTGGGGCGTGCGCATCAGCTCGACCTCGCGGCAACCCTACGAAACCCTCGGAGGCACGGTCAACGCCCGCTTCTGCCGGCGCGTTCCCGGCCGCTCCCTAAACTTCTCTCTGTGCAGACGGTTTCCCGCGGCATTGCCGTCGCGGTGCATGCCCGCTGCCAGGGAGGTTCCATGCGCAGACAAGCGCCCCTCGTACTCGCCGTCCTTCTCGTTCTCGTGCTCCCCGCGACGGCCATCGCCGCCCCGCAGGAGCGAGACCGCCGATTCGTCGACCGGCTCCTCGCGCGCCTCGAACCGATCCTCGCGCTCGTGCTGCCGCAGACGCCCGGCCCTGACGCGGACCCCGACGGCGTGGCGGAACCCCCGCCGCCAGAGAGCGAAGGCGACGCCGGACCCGACGCTGATCCTGACGGGTAGCGCCGGCGTGTATCGCTGAGGTCTCTCCCGGGCCGGCTTCCGCCGGCCCGTTTTCTGTGGTACTAATCCCTTCGCGCGTGTTCTCGTGCAAGTGCAGAAATAGGGATGCCGGTACGTACGGAGGGGCTTGCGGTGAGCGCGAAGGACGACCACCTGACGCACGACCTCCTCTTGCAGTTCCTGAACGGGCAGATCCCAGCCCAACGCTTCGTCGAGCGCTGCTACCGCCACCTGCGCGCCACGTGCTCCGTCTGCCGCGAGGAGTTCACCATGGCGTGGGTCGCGCAGCGCAGCCGCGGCGGATTCGACCTCCTCGTCAAGAGCATCCTCGGCCGGACGCTCGTCCTCTCCGGGGAACTCGAGGGCGTCCGCGACGTCGCCGAGGAGGAGCTCGACGCCTTGATGCAGCTCCCTCACCACGAGCGGCGGATGGCGGTCGCGCAGACGACCGGCAGGCTCCGGAACCCCTTCCTCGTGACGCGCCTTCTCGAGGAGTGCCGGAAGGCGCTCCCCAACGACCCGCACGGCGCGCTCGACCTCGCCGAGCTTGCCTTGGACGTCGCGGTCCGCGTCGACTACCGCGCATATGGGGCCGCCTTCACGTATGACCTCGTCGCGCAAGCCCTTGCCCACAAGGGCAACTGCCTGCGGGTCGCGGGCGACCTCGCCCGCGCGGGCGAAGCGCTCGAGGCCGCGCTCCAGGTGTTCGAGCAGGACAAGGCCGACGACCACCTGACGCGCGCGGAGGTGTACCGCTTCCTTGCCTCGCTCCGCCGAGACCAGCGACGGTTCGCCGAGGCGGAGCTCTTCATCGGCGAGGCCATCCGCGCATACCGCGACATTGAGCAGCACCAGGATCTCGCGGCGGCCCTGGTGAAGGCGGCTTCGATCGCGCGCGTGCGCGGGGAGACCGCACTCGCGCTCGAGCGCATCCGCGAGGCCGAGGGTCTCCTCGACCCCGAGCAAGACCCCCGCCTCTACTACTACGCCCGATACAACGAGGCCCTCTACCTCGCCGAGGAGGGACGATTCCAGGAGGCGGCCGACCTCCTCGCGAAGCACCGAGCCGGCCTTGAGGGTCTCGGCGAGCGGTGTATGGACCGCTGGCTTCTCTGGCTCTCCGCCCGGATCGCCCACGGGTTGGGCGAGTTCCCGGCCGCCGAGACGGCGTACAGCGAGCTGCGGCGCCGATATGTCGAGGCGGGGCTCCCGTACGACGCGGCGATCGTCTCGCTCGACCTCGCCCTCCTCTACGCCGAAGCGGGAAAGCTCGAGCGGGTGCGGGAACTCGCGACCGAGATGCTCCCCGTCTTTCAGTCCCGCGAGATCCACCGCGAAGCGTTCGCGACCCTGATGCTCTTCTACGAGGCGGCGCAGTCGGAGACCGTGACCGCGGAGATGCTCCGCGGGCTTGTCGCGCACCTGCGGCGGATTGAGCGCGGCACGGAAGGTCGGAGCCGGTAGAAGGCGCCACGGGCAACGCGAACCGGTGCGAGTAGGCGAAGGAGCTCGAGCTGACGGCCCAGAAGCTGCTCGTCGAGGACGATCACGTGGTGGTGGCCAGAGCCGGCAGCGTCTCCAGGAACTGGCTGGTGACGATCCTCACGGCTTCCGCCATGGCCTCGGGGGTCACCCGTCCCTCGTAGCCCCGCACGATCTCTTCCACCCGCTCTCCCGCCGCAAGCCTCTCCAGCGCTCCGGTGATCTCGATTCGCGTGTACTTGAACGTGGGTCGCCCGCCACAGACCCCCGGGGCGCGGACGATGTTGTCGCCCAGCGGGTAGTACCGGTAGGGTTCACCGCCGATGATCTCCGTCACCGGTTCAGCCTCGGTCATCGCTTCGAGCCTCCGCGCTCAGGTGCTAGCCGCCTCGATTCCGATTCTAGCAGCGATCCTCGCCTCCAGCCCCACCGCGGCTGGTCGCTGCCCCGGGCCAACAATCCGCCCGCTTCTCGTGTCTCTACTCGTTGTACGGTCGTGACTCGCCGTGAAGGAGGGTGGCGAGCCGGGACCGCCGCCCCGCGAGTTCATCGACGCATGTGCATGAGTAAGGTGCATCGCCCGGACGCTGCGAGGTAGGATTCGCGAGTCCTGGCATTCGATGGCACGAGGAGATGCTTCCGTGGCCGCCGGCGGCCGCGGCGGCTCGTGAGCTACGGCTCTGGAGAACCACTGCGTTGTCGACCCCCACGTCCTCCGTCTCCTGGTCGCTCGCCATCGCACCGGTCCAGCAGTGGATCGCCGAGGCGCGGCGCTCGCGAGACCTGCTCGCGGGCTCGGCGATTCTGTCGTGGCTGATGGCGCGGCTCCTCAGGCGGGTACTCCAGGCGGACGGCGAGCTGACGCTCCCGGAGCTCACCGGTGAGGACCTCGAGGTCTACGCCGGGGAGCTGTTCGAGGTTCTGCGCCGGGAGCGGCTCGCCTACGGCATCCCGAATCGGGCCAGCGGCATCCTCCACGCGTCGCTCGACGAGGCCGAGACGCTGTTCGGCTCGCTCGAGCAAGAGCTGGCGAGCGGGTGGGAGGAGATCCGTGGCGAGGTCGCCCGCTCGGCCCGGCAGTCCGCCCGGGAGCTGTGGGCGGTGGTCGGCCCGCAGGTGGCCGGGGCCGGCTGTCCGTTCCAGGCCCTCTGGTGCGTCGCCGCCGGGGAGGAGCACGATCTCGAGCCCATCGACCGCCTCTTCGCCGGCGTCAAGCGGGCGCGGAGGATTGCGCCCCACCAGGGCGGCGCTCCGGTGCCCAAGTGTGGCCAGTGCGGCCGGCGCGAGGCGGCCGGCGGCGCCGATCCGGCGGATTGGCGGCGCTTCCAGAGCGACCTGGAGGCGCTCCCCGAGGTCCGGCTCGGCCTCCGGATCGGCGTCTCCGAGACCCTCTGCCCGGTCTGCCTGACCAAGCGCTTCGCCGGCTACCTGGCGAGGGGGCGCTTCCCGTCGACCAGCGAAGTGGCGGCGCGGGACTGGCTCGCCGCGGTGAGGAGCATCGAGGACCTGAGGAGCCTCCTCCGGTCGCTGGAGGATGCCGGCGGGCGCGTTCCCGGGTTCGAGCCCGACTGGGTGGACCGTGCGCCGCTGCTCTTCCGCCGCTCGATCCGCCGCGAGCTGCGGGCGGCGGCGGAACGGCCAGACGCGGCCGGAGTGAACGCGCTGGAGGAGGTCGAGCGAGCCCGCCGGAAGCTGGCCGCCGCGATCCAGGCCGCCGAGCGCGCCGACGGGGAGCGGCCGATCCCGCAGGCGCCCGCCGAGTACCTCGCGGTCGTGGTCTTCGACGGCGACGACATGGGGCGCCGGGTGCGCGAGCTGCGCGAGACGCTGCCGCCGAAGGTGGCGGAGTTCCAGGGGCGGCTGGCCCAGCGGGTCAACCGGCCGGGCGCGGGCGCCGAAGGTGATTCGCTCGCCTCCGCCCAGCCCTTCTACCTCGGCGGCGACGAGGGGCTGCTGCTGGCGCCCGCCGCCTCGGCGCTGGAGCTCGCGCACGAGGTGCGGGAGCTGTGGCGGGAGGCGATGGAACCGCTGGGCGAGAACGCTCCGACGCTCTCGCTCGGCATCGCGCTCTTCGACCGCGAGCGCCCGCTCGGGCCGGCGATCGCCACCGCGCGGGCCGCGCTCGACAAGGCCAAGGAGCGGCCCGGCAAGGACGGTCTCGGCGTCACCTGCGTGACCGCGTCGGGAAGCCGGTGGACCGCCGTGAGGGAGTGGGGCAGGGGCTGGGAGTGGGCCCGGCAGGCGGCCGAGGCGCTGCGCTCGGGACGCCTCGCCCGCGCCTGGCCGCACGACGTGGAGCGGTTCCTCCGCTCGCTGCCCGACGCGGCGTGGTCCGCGGCCGAGTTCGCCCCGGCGGCGATCCGCCGGGAGGTCGAGCGGCTCACGTTCCGGCGCGCCGTGGCAGGAGAGGGGAAACGCCGGGAGGCGGGCGAGGAGGTCTGGCGGCGGCTCGGCGGCGACCGGTGGTGGCCCGAGGTGCCGCCCCCGGAGGACCGGCGGCAGCTCGCGGACCAGCTCCACGTGGTGGCTTTCCTCAGCCGACTGGACCAGGGGGCGGGCGATGCCGCCTGACGGCGCGCGGCCGATCGCCGGAATCCGGATCGAGCCGCTCGAGCCGTGGCTGTTCGGGGACAACCGCGCGGCGCGGGCCGGGCTCGATCACCTCCAGGCCGACCAGGACCCCTCGCCGCTGGCGATCCACGGCGCGCTCGGGCGGCTGCTGGCGGGCGATCCCGGCTCCCCGTGGCCGGAGCCTCTCCTGGGGTCGCGGCAGGAGGACGTGCTCCGCCCCGAGGCGGCGATCGCCGAGCTTCTCGGCTGGTGCTGCGAGCACGCCGACGGCCGGCCGCTGTTCCCGCGCCCGCTCAACCTGCGCTGCCGCCGGCTCCTGGGCGGCGGTCTGGAGGCGCTCGAGCCGCTGGCCCCGGCGGCCGCCGGCGACGCCCGCACCTCGGCGGGCTTCGAGTCGCTCGCCGTCGCCGCGGCCGAGCAGGACGAGCACGAGGGCGCGGTCTGGCTCGCCGAGGACGCCCTCGCCGAGGCCCTGACCGGCAGCGCTCCCGGGGCGGGGCTCTACGAGGAGTCGCAGCTCTTCCAGCGCGAGGCGCGGCCCGGGATCGCGGTCGACAACGACCGCGGGACGGTGTTCGAGGGCTACTTCTTCACCCGGCCGTACCGGCGCCTCCGGCCCGGCGAGCTCGACCCGGTGCGCACCGCGGAGCCCGGGCTCCGCGCCTGGCTCCAGACCCTGGAATCGCCGATCGACCTGCCGGGTGGGCGGCCGCTGGGCTTTCTCGGCGGCGATCGGCGGCGGGCCCGGTTCACGCTGCTGGAGCGTTTCTCCGGGCGGGTCGAGATCCTGGCGGCGCTCCGCGAGCGGATCGAGGCGGCGGCGCCGGGGAGCCGGGGCTTCAGCCTCTACCTGCTGACGCCGGCGGTGGCCCAAGGCGAGGCGCCGTTCCGGCCGGCCGGGCCGCTGCGGCCGGTGGCGGCGGTGATCGGCAAGCCGCGCTTCGCCAGCGGCTGGGACGTCCGCCGCCGGCGGCCTCGCGAGCTGCTCGCCTTGATCCCCGAAGGTTCGATCTACTTCTACGAGTGGCCGGACGGAGCGGACCGGCCGGCGCTGGTGCGCGAGCGCTGGCTGGCCGCGGTCGGCGAGGTGGGTGCGGCGGTCGGCTTCGGGCGCGCCCTGGTGGGGGTCTGGTGAGCGGGCTCGCCGTCCCTCCGGGCCACCACCTGCTGCGGCTCGCCGCGGTGACGCCGGCCAACTTCGGCGACGCGGGAGGCAACGCCACCGTCGACCGCCCGGTCGCGCTCGACGCCTGGGACCACCTGCCGTACCTGCCCGGCTCGGCGCTCAAGGGCGTGCTCGCCGGCAGGTTCGGCAACCTCGGTCTGCCCGGCGAAGACCTCGACCCGCGCCGCGCGGCGCTCTTCGGCGGTCCGGACACCGCCGAGTCTCCGGGCGGTCCGGGCTCGCTGGTGATCGGCGACGGCGAGCTGCTGGCCTTCCCGGTCCGGCTGCGGACCGGCGGGCGGGCGACCGTGCTCGTGGGGCGGACGGTCTACCGGCCGCGCCGCCTGGGCTTTCTTGATCTGCCGGGACTGCGCCGGGTGGAGCGGCCGGACGGCTACCAGGGCGCCGTGCCGCCGGAGGCGCTGCCGGTCGCCGCGCGCTGGTCGGACTTCGGGATCGGCGCGGCCGCGCTCTCGGCGCTGGCGGGGGAGGGCGGCGGCAGCGAGGCGCTGGTCGCCGCACCCGAGGCGGCCGAGGCGCTGTGGCGGGCGGCGGTCGAGGAGCGGACCCAGACCGCGCTCGGCGAGGGCCGGGTGGTCGAGCGGGGGAGCCTGCGCTCGGTCGAGCTGATCCCGCCGGGGACGGTCTTCGTCTCCCTGGTCTCGAACCTCGGCGAAGGGCCTGCCGGCCTCGGCCCGGCGACGCCGCTCCAGGTCGGAGCCTGGGAGGCCGTCGGTTGCGGCTTCCTCGAACCCTCGGTCTGGGTGCCTCCCGGGTTCGCCGCCGGCGGGAAGGCGCCGGAGCGTCCCGCGCCGCGTATCGAGAGCCCTCCGGACCACGAGGTCATGCTCCGCGCCTTCACGGCCGTGCGCGCGATCCGCGCCGAGCGCCCGGACGAGGCTGCGGTGGCACGCTCGGCGCTGCTCGACCTCGGTCCACGGCTCCGGATCCGCGGCTTGCCCGGGACGCTGGCGTTCTGCCTGGCCAAGGCGGGAGGCGAGGAGCGGCCGGGGCGGCGGAGCCCTGAGCGCGAGGCCTACCGCTGGCTGCTGCGCCAGCTCCTCGGGCTCGAGCCGGCCGCGCCGTTCGCCGGGGTCCATCGCCGCGCGGTGGCGGCGATCAGCGGCGCCGAGCCGCCGCCAGCCGAGCTGGAGACCACCTGGCTCTGGCTGCGCCGGTACGCGGAGACCCTGCTGCGGGCGGAGGACGAGGCGTGAGCACCCTGGTGGTCACCGTGGGCACGTCGCTTCTGACCTCGGCCTCGTGGCGCCGGGAAAGCCCGTTCGGCGAGATCCCCGGCTACACGCAGTGGGTCGACCACCGGCTCGAGGACCCGGGCGGAAGGCGCGCCGCCAGCGGGAGGACCGACGACCGCATCGCCGAGCGCCTGAGGCTGCGGGACGACGCCGACCTCGCGCACTTCGAGTGGGATCCGAGCCACGCGCGGCGCTACAGCGCCGAGCTGACGACCCTCCTGCGCTGGATGGAGAACCAGGGCGGCCGGGACCTGCGGGAGTTTCTGGCCGCGCGCTACCCGCGGATCGATCTCGTCTGCCCGGTCGCACCCGAGGACGCCGCGCGGATCGCCGCGGACTACCTGGCGGAGGTCCTCCGACGGCGGCTCGGGATCGAGGCGGTGGCGATCCGGCCGGTCTTCACCAGCGAATCGATCCTCGATCGCGTCCGCCACTTCCGCGACTACCTCCACGGCCTTCCGGCCGCCGAGAGCGTGGTCCTGGTGGTCTCGGGCGGCTACAAGGCGTACGCGATGTTCGCGTCGGCGTTCGCGGCCTCCGCGGACCGCCGGGAGCGCTGGAAGGTGATCTACGTCCACGAGGACGACTACCGGGCGCTGCTGGTGCAAGGGTCCGAGGAGGGGCAGTTGAAGCTCGCCGTCGACGGCCGTTCCTTCGCCCTGTGGGACCCGCCGACCCCGATCGACTCTTGACGAGGGAGCGCCATGTCTCGGCCGAACAGCCCCGCGGAGCGACCCCAAGCCGACGACCTCGTCGAGCGGCTCTCGACCGCGCAGCTCGAAGAGCTGCTGCGTGGGATCGCGGCCGGTCGCGAGCCGTTCGCCGCCCTGGTGCTCGCAAAGTACCCGCGCACTCCCTCGCCCCCGGAACCCGGAACCGCCGAAGCCTCGGAAACCGTCCACCACTTCGGCTATGCCCTGCTCAAGCTCCTGGGCGACGACCGCCGCAGCCGCCCGCACTGGGCGGCGCTGGCCGAGCCGGGCGGGTCCACGCTCGAGCGGCCGGAGGTCGTCCTCCGGCTCTGGCGGCTGTTCGAGACCGGCGAGGGCCGCGCCTACCTCCGGCGCCACCAGCGCTCGGTCGCCTACCACCGCCGCCGTTTCTTCGAGTGGTTCCTCGGCGGCTACGACCTGCGCCTTGCGCGGGGCATCCTGCTCGCCCGGGACCGCGCGGCGATCCGCACGATCCACTTCCTCCTCCTCGCCGGGATGCTGGCCGTCGCCGCGCTCCACCTGGGCGTGGCGCCGGCTGCGGCGGGAGGGAGCCGGCAGGCGTGGACGCTCGCGCTCGTGCCGGCGGTCTACCTGGCGGTCGCGCTCGGCCAGGTCATGAGCTTCCGCTCGGACGGGCTGACCGCTGCCGAGCGCTGGATCCTGGCCGGCCAGTCGCTCGTCCCGCGGCTCGCCGCGGCCTCGGTGGTCGGGCTGGTGCTCCTCGCCTCGAGCGAGGAGCTGCTCGCGTTCGTGGTCCGCGGCGCCTCGCCGTGGCGGGCCGCCGTGCTCCTGGCCGCCTCCTTCGTCTACCTGCTGCTCGAGATGGCGCGCCGCATCCACCCGCTGCCGCGCACCCGCCGGCTGCTCCGCCTCGGCGGCGACGTGGCGGTCACCGCATTCGCCCACGGCCTGGCGATCGCGGTCTGCGCCGAGCGCCCGCTGCGCTCGATCCTGGATCCGCCCCGGATGCAGGTGCTGTCCCCCTGGCAGCTCCTCAACGTCGCCGCCTTCCTGCTCGCCATCGGCCTCATCGTCAACCTGATCTGGGCCGAGGAGCCCGTCACCCAGCCGCTCTGAGGACTTCGAGGGCACGCCCATGACCGACCCCCGCTACCACTTCCACCAGGTCACCTACGAGGCGATCACGCCGATCCACGTCGGCTCCGGCCAGGACGTCGGGATCGTCGACCTGCCGGTGATCCGCGAACGCACCACCGACCATCCGTTCCTGCCGGGCTCGGGCATCCGCGGCGCGCTGCGCGACCGCTGCGAGCGCGAGCCGGGCGCTCTCGTCCGCCGCCTGTTCGGCGCCGAGGGCGAGGACGAGCCGTCTGCCGGCTGCGTGGTGGTGCTCGACGCCCACCTGGTGCTCTTCCCGGTGCGCTCGATCCCGGGCGTCTTCCGCTGGATCACGGCGCCGTTCCCGCTCAGCCGCTGGCGCTCGCTGCGCGAGTACTTCCTCGGCGATCCCGGCGCCGTGCCGGTGCCCGCCGCGGCGCCCGGCGACGGCACCTACGCCGCGGCCGGGGGCGCCTCCCTGTTCCTGGAGGAGTACCCGTTCGAGCGGGCGGACGGGATCGAGTGGAGCTGGCCCGCGGGCCTGCTCGGGGTGCCCGGCGACCACGTGGTGCTGGTCAACGACGCCGACTTCCTACACTTCGTCCGCCACGCCACCCTGGTGCGGCAGCGCAACCGGCTGAGCACGGCCAAGACCGTGCTCACGGGCCACCTGTTCTCGGTCGAGGCGGTGCCCGCGGAGGCGCGCTTCGTGGGCTTTCTCGGGGCGACCCGCGAGCGGGCAGCCCCCGAACGGGTCGAGCGGCTCGAGGCCGCCGACGCCGCGGCCGAGCTGCGGCGGCTCGCGACCGGCGAGGAGGGCGGCTCGGTGGCGCACCTGACCCTCGGCGGCGACGAGTCGGTCGGGATGGGCGTGACCCGGCTGGCCTGGGAGGTCGCCGCCGCCCGGGGCGCGACCATGGAGAAGGCGGAGAAGGGGGTGGTGGTGTGAAGACGCTGGATCAGATCCGGGCCGCGGGCGCCTACGAGGCGATGGCCCGGGCGCGTGACGAGACCGTCGAGCTCGCCCGCGGTCTACCCTCGATGCTGCAGCAGAACGGCCTGCTGGCGGTCTGGGCCTTCCTCCTCTCCAAGGGCGGCGACCACCTGGCGCTGGCGGGCCAACTGCTCGATCACCTTCGGAAGCTCGAACGGCTCCCGCGGATCCCCGGCGGAGCGAACCCCCAGAGCGCCTTCCTCGCCTGGGTGGGCGCCGCGGACGCGCCGGGCCTGGCCGGCCACCAGCTCCGCGACCTGACCGCCGAGGCGCTGGCCTTCGCCGGCTGGCTCAAGCGCGCGGCGGAGGCCGGCGCCGCCGGCGACGGGTCACCTTCGCGAGCGGGGACCGGAAGTGGCTGAGCCGATGGCCGGGTACGCCTCCACCTTCGTCGGCCGCCGGTGGCCGGAGGGCGACGCCTCGCCGGCGCTGCTCTTCCTCAAGGGGCAGGTCTACGACCGGTTCGAGCCCGTGCCCGTGAGGGAGAAGAGCCGGCTGCCCTTCCTCCGGGAGATCGCCCGCCGCGTGCAGGAGGTCAACCGGCAGCGCTACGCGGCCTGGCACGAGCGCTTCCGGACCGCTTGCGAGCGTCTGGGCGCGGAACCGCCGCTCGTGGCCGCGACCTGGTGGCGCCTGGTCGCCGGCTGGGCGACCAACCCGACCCTGGAAGTGGGGCTGACGCTGGATCCGCTCCTCGGCTTCCCGTTCGTTCCGGGCTCGGCGGTCAAGGGCCTGCTCCATCGGGTGGCGGAGATGGAGCTGCTGGAGGAACCGGGAGGCGTGCCCCGCCCCGCCGCGCCGGCGCTGCCGCCATCGCCTCCGCCCGAGCTGCTCGCGGCGCTCGGCCGGGCGCTCCAGGTCCGCGCGCTCTTCGGCTCCCTCGCGGCGCGCCGTGACGGCGGGACCGATCAGCCCGAGGCGCCGTTCGACCGCCTCCGCGCATGGCTCGATCTCATCGAGCCCGAGCGCGACCCGGAGGGCCGGCCGCCCGCCGCCTGGGAGGGGGCGGCGGCGGACCTCGACCTTCTCTGCGGCGACCGGGCCACGGGCGGCCTGGTGACCTGCTTCGACGCGGTGCCGGCGCCCGAGGTCTTCGCGATCGGCGGCAACCTCCTGGAGCCCGACGTCCTGACCCCCCACACCGAGGGCAAGCCGAACCCGATCCCCTTCCTCGCGGTCCGGGCCGGGGCGGCGTTCGAGCTGCGCTTCCGGCTCGCGGCGCTGCCGGCGGCGGCGGGCGATTTGCGCGACGACGAGGAGGCGTTCCGGAGGAGCGCCCTCGCCGGGGCCTCGCGGGAGGAGCTGCTCGAGCGGCTGCGGACCTGGCTCCTGCGCGGTCTCGCCGAGCACGGGCTGGGCGGCAAGACCGCCGCCGGCTACGGCTACCTGCTGCAGGGTGAGCGGCCGAAACCGCCGCCTCCCGCGCCTCCTCCGGCCCCCGAGCCCGAAGAGGAGCTGCCCCCCGCCGAGCGCTACGCGCGGGGGGTGCTGCCCGACGACCTCGATCCGTCGCACCTCGCCAACGCCCTGGACAAGGCGATCGGTGAAGGAGATCCCGAACAGCTCGCGGCCGTCGCCCGCCGCTTCGCCGAGCGCTACCCGGACCTCGTCGCGGGGTGGCGGGAGCGCCGGAACGCGCGGGCGATCCAGAAGCGCCTCCAGGCCCTCGGCCTCGATCGCGACGACGGCTCCGCGGAGGGCGGCGGATGATCCGCGACCTGGTGATCGAGCTGATCAGCCCGCTGATCCTCGGCGGCGCCGAGAAAGGCCGCTGTGACGCGCCGCCGACCCTCCGCCCCCCCTCCCTGCGCGGACAGCTCCGGTTCTGGAGCCGCGCGCTCGGCGGCAAGGAGCTGGAGGAGCGGTTGTGGGGCACGACCGAGACCGGCCAGCGGATCCGCATCCTCGGCGCCCAGCCGCTGTCCAAGCCGGGCGAGGCCTACCTCTTCCCGCACAAGCCCCAGGAGCGCAAGAGCCGGACCGACATGATCCCTCCCGGTGAGCGCGTCCTCGTCCGCTTCGCCCTCCCGAGCCCCGATCTGCTCGAGCCGGCGCAGGCCGCGGTCTGGACCTGGCTCCACCTGGGCACCGTCGGCCGGCGCAGCCGCCGCGGCTACGGAGCGTTCGTGTGGGAGCCCCAGGCCGGCGATCTGCTCGAGGGCTTCCTCCCCGGCGGCTTCGACCGCGGCCGCGACCTGGCGGGCCCGGCCGAGCTGGCGGGTTACCTCAGCCGCGGACTGGACCGGGTGTTCGCGGCGCTCGGCGTCCCTCCCGAGGCCAGCAGGTCGAGCCGGCCGAGCACCGGGGACTTCGCGCTCCGCTCGCCGGACCAGGTGTTCGTGGGCAACCGCCTCACCGTGGCGGACGGCTACCAGGGAGACCGCCGCTACCGCTGGCACCTCGAGCGCGGCGTCACGGCGCTCGGCCCGAACGACGCGGGCACCTCGCTCGAAAGCCTGCTGCACGGCCTCGATCCGGGTGCTCGGGGCGACAGCGATGCGCCGGAGCGCAAGCAGCTCGGCCTGCCGCAGCCGCGCCTCCCCTCGCCGATGATCTGGCGGCTCCACCCGTGCTCGGCCGGCGGTCATCTGCCGGTGATGGTCTGGTCGCCCGTGGATTATCCCCGGGGCGACTACCCCCAGCTCCACGTCGCCCGGGCCGCCAACCTGTGCCGCTACCTGTCGGAGAGCCTGGGCTTCGGCGACTCCCTCGCCGGCAATGCCCTGACGGTATGATCCTGCTGGAGCTGCCGGCCGAGCGGTGGAGCCGCCGCTTCGGCCTGGTCGCTTCCGTGGCCCGGCCGTGACAGGCATCGAAGTGCGGGCTTGACATCGCTTTCTATGGATGTGGTTTGATTGGGGCGACGCCGCGGTCGGACGAGCCGGCGGCAAGGTGCTCCTTGACAACTGGCGGACTTCCGGGGATGAATTCGGCGTCACTGCCAATCTGGCACGGACGACCCGTAACCGACGGCGGATCAGGGGCTTACGTCTCACCCGACCGTGAGGCTGCCGAGAATCGTCCCCGGAAACGGCACAAGCCGTTGATTCGCAAGGGGTTCCGGGGGCGCCAAGACCACGATTTCGACCCCGAAGGGTGCCCGAAAGGCCCTTCCGGGCGTCATCCCCGGAAACGCCCTTGCAAGTGGCGTAGAATCAGCGAGCTGCAACAGGCAGGGTCGCGACCGGAAAGACCGCTCAGGGAATTGCGACTCATCCAGCTCGACGCTCGCCGGCGGCTGCACCCGGACGTCGCGACCGGAAAGACCGCTCAGGGAATTGCGACTCTTCTGACGGTCGCGGATCGCGTCGTAGTAGGGCTTGGTCGCGACCGGAAAGACCGCTCAGGGAATTGCGACCTTTCTTGGAAGGGCTCGTTCCTCAACTCGGCCTGCTTGGCTTCCGCGTCGCGACCGGAAAGACCGCTCAGGGAATTGCGACATGGGAGAACGAGGTGCGCCATGAACTCTTGCTCGAATGTGGTCGCGACCGGAAAGACCGCTCAGGGAATTGCGACCGAAACGCTGTGTCTGCAAGCGCAGGCCCGGCGCACCCGCCGTAGCGGGTCGCGACCGGAAAGACCGCTCAGGGAATTGCGACTTCTTGACGATGTTGTCGGTCGTCTCCCCGACGCCCATCTTCACGGGTCGCGACCGGAAAGACCGCTCAGGGAATTGCGACTTCTCCCGCCGGTTCTCTGTGCGAACAGATCCATCCATTCGTTGATGTCGCGACCGGAAAGACCGCTCAGGGAATTGCGACTTCTGGCGGGGACGTTGACGATGCCCCCACCATGGGGCCTGTTGGCCCTGGTCGCGACCGGAAAGACCGCTCAGGGAATTGCGACTCTTCGTTGAACCCGTTGTCGGGGTAGCTCAGGAACAGCCTGCGGTTGTGTCGCGACCGGAAAGACCGCTCAGGGAATTGCGACTCATGGGTTCCACCGGCCTCCATGGCGCGTTGCCTGCGTCGCGACCGGAAAGACCGCTCAGGGAATTGCGACTGCCAGTTTTGACGGTCTTGAGACGTGGCAAGCTCACCTAGCTGTCGCGACCGGAAAGACCGCTCAGGGAATTGCGACTCCCGAGGAAGGTCGCCCGGTCCTGGAGGTTGCTCCACCGGAAGGCGGGTCGCGACCGGAAAGACCGCTCAGGGGAATTGCGACGGTGGTGTCGCAGGGTCGCCGAGGCGTCGCGGTTGAGCGACATCGTCGCGACCGGAAAGACCGCTCAGGGAATTGCGACGTCGCGATCTGTTGAAACTCACGAGAGGTCAGGCCGGCAGTCGCGACCGGAAAGACCGCTCAGGGAATTGCGACCTTTCTCTCTCACGGGAATGTTCTGGCTGTAGACCAAGACATCTTCGGTCGCGACCGGAAAGACCGCTCAGGGAATTGCGACTTCTCGATCGGCTTCGTGAGTGATTGTTTCCCGTCTTGTCGCGACCGGAAAGACCGCTCAGGGAATTGCGACTTCTGCGGTGTCGGGCTCTTGATTGGGAGTTGTCCGAGAATGGTCGCGACCGGAAAGACCGCTCAGGGAATTGCGACTTCTCCCCGGTCAGGGTCGCGTAGAGTTCGCCTTCGAGTCGCGACCGGAAAGACCGCTCAGGGAATTGCGACTTCTGGCGTATGGCCCCCGCAACTGAGGCGTAGGGGGCACCGCGAATGTCGCGACCGGAAAGACCGCTCAGGGAATTGCGACTCCTGCCCGGAGGTCGAGACGCGGTAGAGCGCGACGACTGTCGCGACCGGAAAGACCGCTCAGGGAATTGCGACCGGTGGCTCGGGGATCCCAAGGTCCCGCTGAAGCTTCCAGGGTCGCGACCGGAAAGACCGCTCAGGGAATTGCGACTAACGAGAACAGAGGTTCGATCTCAGGCATGTCGTCGACGTCGCGACCGGAAAGACCGCTCAGGGAATTGCGACTTTCTTCGTTCAGGAGTCTGTAGAGCGGCATGGCGAGTGCCGGCTCGCGGTCGCGACCGGAAAGACCGCTCAGGGAATTGCGACGCTGCCGTTGCGCGCACCGCCTCAAACCGCAGCGATCTGGTCGCGACCGGAAAGACCGCTCAGGGAATTGCGACTTCTCCAGTGTCGGCGATGGGCAGGGCCACTTGGCCCTGCGGGTTTGTCGCGACCGGAAAGACCGCTCAGGGAATTGCGACTTTCTCGGGGAGTCGGGCTTACTGGCCAGTCAGCGGCCGTGGCCCGCGTCGCGACCGGAAAGACCGCTCAGGGAATTGCGACGTAATCGGGAGCGGCTTGTTGAGGTCTGGCGATCGGACCACGAGTCGCGACCGGAAAGACCGCTCAGGGAATTGCGACTTCTTCGACCCGGCGCTTGCGACGGGTGACCCGGTCGAGAACCCGGTCGCGACCGGAAAGACCGCTCAGGGAATTGCGACTCGGCGGGGAGCAGCTCGGGGATGGTGCCTGGGCGCTTCGTCGCGACCGGAAAGACCGCTCAGGGAATTGCGACCGACGCGGTTCACCTCTTGGAACCCCAGTGGCTTCAGTCGCGACCGGAAAGACCGCTCAGGGAATTGCGACGTAGAAGCCCAAAACCATGGGCGAGAAGTAGCCCATCAGTCGCGACCGGAAAGACCGCTCAGGGAATTGCGACTCGTACCCGCCGCCGCAGTCGCCGCAGTCCACCGTTGGGTCGCGACCGGAAAGACCGCTCAGGGAATTGCGACCCGGCAGCGCGTCGCTCGCGGGTGGCGGCGCCGTTCAGGTCGCGACCGGAAAGACCGCTCAGGGAATTGCGACTAGCGGAGGGTGATGTCGGCGGAGCCGGGCTCCGGCGTCGCGACCGGAAAGACCGCTCAGGGAATTGCGACTTTCTGTAGTAGGCGTTGGCGGGCGGGTTGTTGAGGTCGCGACCGGAAAGACCGCTCAGGGAATTGCGACCAGGGCGATCGTCTGAGCGGTGAGGACACCAAGCCCCCTCACGAGGTCGCGACCGGAAAGACCGCTCAGGGAATTGCGACCTACCCACAACGACCACCAGTCCCGCAGAAACTCCAGCATGAGTCGCGACCGGAAAGACCGCTCAGGGAATTGCGACTTCTGATGTAGGTGCCGGTGAAGCCGCCGTTCATCGCGGTCGAGTCGCGACCGGAAAGACCGCTCAGGGAATTGCGCCAATTCCCTCGTGCGCTCCTCGATCGAGAAGGGCTCGCCGACGTCGCGACCGGAAAGACCGCCCAGGGAATTGCGACGTTGATTCAAACGCCCAACCGTGTTCATCCTTGCGTGCGTCGCGACCGGAAAGACCGCTCAGGGAATTGCGACTCCCTCCCGCTCCGCGTCGATCATCGCCCCCACCGCCTCGTCGCGACCGGAAAGACCGCTCAGGGAATTGCGACTTCTCGTAGTGGCGCTCGATGAGATTGAGATGGGTGCGCTCCTGACGGTCGCGACCGGAAAGACCGCTCAGGGAATTGCGACCTCGGTCCGCTCCATCTCTTCCTTCGTCGCCTTGACGAAGGTCGTCGCGACCGGAAAGACCGCTCAGGGAATTGCGACTTCTTGGCCAGCGGCGGCCGCGGGCGGAAGCCCAGGGCGGGGGGTCGCGACCGGAAAGACCGCTCAGGGAATTGCGACTTTCTCGGGCTGATTGCCGCTGGCGGCGATCGGAGCGAGAGCGAGAAGTCGCGACCGGAAAGACCGCTCAGGGAATTGCGACTTCTTCTCGAACATGGCTCGCCAGTCGGCGAGCGCCGCGCAGTCGTCGCGACCGGAAAGACCGCTCAGGGAATTGCGACCGATGCGTCAGATCGCCGCCCACCGTGACGGCCGCCCAAAGAGCTCCCGCGCCGGCGGATCGTCCACGAGGTGCCCGAGGCCGAGCGGCTCTGCCCGTGCTGCGGCGAGCCGATGCAGGTCATCCGCGAGGAGATCAGCCAGCAGCTCGTAGCCCGTTAGAGGCAGGCCCGCTCGCCCCAACACGGTGACAGGTTCGCGGACCACGAGCGCGCCGGCGGCGAGGCCGCCCACCGGAGGGTACGTTGCAGCGCCGGGGTCGCCGAGGCGCTCGATGCAGAGGCGCGTCGCGAGCGACTGACGCAGTGGCGCCGGTGCGGCCCGCTGTCGCGGCCTGCACCCGGGCACGGCCGCCGGCCGCTGGAACTGCGGCGGCGACGTACCCGAGCTGCGGTTCTCCGGGCCTGGCTATGCGAGGCCGGATTCGATCTCGGCCGGCGCTTGCCGGGCCACGGTCGAGGCGCGCAGGGGTGATCGCCGGGACATAACGTAGAATGGCGCCGGCATCCGTGCGTCGGCGCCGGGTCCCAATCGGCGGCCGAGCTGGGAGGCAATGACGATGGCGACCCCAGCAAAGTCCGTGGCGCCGTTCCCGCACGTCGATGTGTCGGGCGAGGCGCCGACCATTGACGGGACCACGATGAAGGTGGTCGAACTGGTGATGGCGCAGCGCGCTCACGGCTGGAGCCCGGAGGAGCTGCACTTCCAGTATCCGCATCTGTCGATGGCGCAGGTCCACGCCGCGCTGGCGTACTACTGGGACCACCGCGCCGAGATCGACGCCGACATCGAGCGTCGCCGCCGGTTCGCCGAGCAAGCCCGCCTGGAGCTGGAGCACGAGCCTCTCGCGCGCAGACTCCGCGCCCTGAACCCCGACGCTTGACCGTTTCCCTCTACATGGACGAGCACGTTCCTCGTGCCGTCACCCTCGGCCTCCGGCTGCGAGGAGTTGATGTCCTGACTGCGCAAGAGGACGGGAGGTTGGGGGCGTCCGACCGCAACGGGGTCGGCTGCTCAGCCCGCCGCCGCGCGCGCCGGACGCAGCCGGGTCAGCCACAGGAGCGCCGCCGCGGCGACCATCGCGAGCGCCAGCCACTGACTGGTCGAGAGCGGGCCGAGGGCGCCGCGCGGATCGCCGCGCAGGAACTCGATGACGAAGCGCTCGGCGCCGTAGAGGGCGAGCCAGGCGGCGGGGATCGCCCACGGCGGCGGGTCGCGCCGCCAGAGCGCCAGGCAGACCGCGAAGTTGAACAGCTCGGCCGCGGCCTCGTAGAGCGGGGCCGGGTGGAGCGGCACGCCGAGCGGGGTGCCCGAGAACTCGCGGGCGAGCGGGTCGCGGTAGGTGATCGCCCAGGGCAGGGTGCACGCCGCGCCATAGCAGCAGCCGGCGAGCAGGCACCCGACCCGGCCGATCGCGTGGCCGAGCGGGGCGGCGACGAACAGGACGTTGAGCGCGCGGCCGGCGTCGAGCCGGTGGCGGCGGAAGAACCAGGCGCCGTAGGCGAAGCCGCCGGCGACCCCGCCCAGCCAGACGCCGCCGCCGAGCAGCACCGCGCCGAGCGACGCGCGCCCGGCGAGGATGTCGGGCAGCCGGACCAGCGCGTGCACGAGCTTGGCGCCGAGGAGCCCGGAGATCAGGAGCCCGAGGACGAGGTCGGTCCACGGCGCCTCGGGGTCGACCCGCGGTCCGAGCCGGCGCACGATCAGCCAGCCGACGATCATCGCCAGCAGCATGGCGGCGCCGTAGGAGGTGATCCGCAGCGGCAGGCCGCCGGCCTCGCCGAGGTCGAGCAGGACCGGGTGCATGGCGGCGATCATAGCCGCCGCTGAGGATCAGGCCGCCCGCCCGTCGCCGTCCTGGCCCGCTTGGGGCTCCTCCTGCTGCTGGCGGCGCTGCTCCTCCTGGCGCCGCTGCTCCTCTCGGCGGCGCTGCTCTTCTTGCCGCCGCTGTTCCTGCTCGCGCCGGCGCTCTTCGTGCTCGCGCCGCATCTCCTCGCGCATCCGCTCGCGCTCGGCGCGGTGCTGCTGCTCCAGCTCGGCGCCGTGTTCGCGGTGGAGGCGCTCGACCTCGGCGCGGATCCGCTCGCGCTCCTGCGCCAGCTCCTCGCGCAGCCGTTGCAGCTCGTCGCGG